>Ga0315548_1000972_pt1 | contig 25209 bp, 12 predicted proteins | sample SalMarSW160110MG_2_FD_202540 | JGI IMG/M metagenome (GOLD analysis project Ga0315548, IMG submission 202540) | Salt marsh sediment microbial communities from the Plum Island Ecosystem LTER, Massachusetts, United States - Salt Marsh Sediment SW1601-110 ...
GTAATAAGCGAGATAATGTACAATCCCGACTGGCCTGTCGGCGGCTCTTATACCAACGACCAGTACGAATATATAGAGTTGTGGAATATCAGTTCGGGGCCTGTAACGTTATATGATGAAGGAACCGGTTTGCCGTGGAAGTTTACCGATGGAATAGATTATGTATTTCCGACGGATGAGCCTGTGACGGTTCCCGCCGGTGGTTATATATTGGTAGTGAAGCATCCGGGAGCGTTTTCGGTTCGTTATCCCGGCGTTTCTGAGGGGAATATTTTTGGTCCGTACGAAGGCAATTTGAGCAACGCCGGAGAGAGCATCGAGCTATCCAAGCCGGGTGAGGTTGACGGTTCTGTGGATGGTTTTTCCTACATTCGTGTTGACCGGGTCGGTTATAGCGACGGTTCTCATCCTGAGGATTGTCCCGGCGGGATTGACCTTTGGCCGAGTCAGGCCGACGGCGAGGGTTATTCTCTTACCCGTAAGGAACTTTGCGATTACGGCAATGATCCCGATAACTGGCTCGCCGCTTCGCCGACACCAGCCGAATAAATACGGTTATAGAATTCATAAACAAGTCGATTTAATATCGCTCTGATTTACCAGCGTTTTCCCGCCCAGAGTTGCCTGTGATACACTTGTAATCAGGGAATACTTACAGGCAGGTGGTATAACAAGGGCTATAATAAAGCTGAATTAATAAGGAAGACGTGAAAATTATCGATTAGATTACCTTAAAAATGATTATTTCTGCCGCAAATGTCCTATAAATAACTATATAAATGTGTTATAAAACGTCTTCAGATGGCACTTTTTATTGGGACGCGTCGTTCTTCGAGAGGACGTTGTTTTCTTATTGACAAATTTGTATAAATAGAGTATACTTATAGATGTGATGTTCGGAGGTGTGTGGTGAAAACTATTCATTGACTTTATCCTGTTGGTTTTCTCACACTCAAAACATGTCACTTTATGCCCGAAAAGCGGCAAAGCTTCGGGTGTGAATCTTTTTTGCCTCAATTGCAAGGGGATGAAAAACAGTTTTTTTGTGAGACTTTGACCATGAAAGTTAAAGGTAAAATGAACATTTTCAGGGCAATTATTTTTCTAACGTTTTTGGCATTATCTATACTAATATTAGCTATCACGGAGACGGCCACAGCAAAATCATTGTATGTAATTGCCGATATCAATGCCAATCCACAACCAATACAAGCTTACGACATTGGAGCCGATGGTGAGTTAACATTTCAGACTGAATGTCAGATAACTCGTCGGATACTTGGAGGTGTGGGGCTGGCGATCGATTCTGATAACGGGAGATTGTTTTTAACGTATAAAGAATCAGATAAGATTGGGCTTGTGAATGCAAAAACGATGACGGTTATAGGCAGTACAACGGCTCCCGGCGCCTCTGACCTGACCGGTATCGTTTATGATCATGACAAAGGATTACTGTATTGCGTTGAAAGAGGAAGTAGTTGGTTATATGTCTATTCCTGTGATCCGGGAACAAACACGCTTTCTCATGTGCAGGGTTCACCTTTCTCGTTACGAAGGGCTACTGGGTATGGGATTGCTCTTGATGAAATTGATGATATTCTCTACGTTGCCAACGGAACGAGTAATATTTACGCTTATGATACCTCCGCATGGGAATTACAGCGTACAATCACTGTTAGTCGCACATCTATTAGTGTAGCTGTAGATGCCAGGAATGGCTATCTCTATTCCGGTGGGGGTTATGCAGGCAATCACTATCTTACTCAGTTCAACCTGGCTACAAATACTGAAAAGGAGGTTCAGGTTGAGTCCGATGCCGGTGTAATGGGACTTGGAGTTGATGCAGACACAGGTTTCATTTATATGGGCACGGGTAACGATATCGTCTCGGGCGGGGACAATCTTCTTGTTTATGACACATCACTTAAGCGAATTGATAAAATCTCCGGCATTGGGAATCCTACCGGTCTGGTTGTTCCGGGAAAGGATATTGGTTTTAATCCATTGAATTTGAAAAAGGAAGCCACAGAAGGTGTTATTGGAAGTGGTGATGATGGCGTTTGTTCGGTTGATGTCGGAGATCCTATTACATATACAATTTGTTTTGATAATCTTAACAATGACATCGTGAATGATATAATGGTCGTCGATACCCTCCCTGTAGAGGTAAGCTTTGTAAGTGCAAGTGCCGATCGGGGGGACGTTTTCGGAGAATATGATCGTGATTTGCACACTTATACCTGGTTATATCCGTCTTTATCGCAGGGAAAGACAGCCTGTCTTGATTTAACGGCACAGGTTAATGAAGATGTTGAGTTTGGTACGAGCTTTACAAATTATGTAACTGCAAGCAGCAATTTAACACCACCTACTACAACCGGAGTTGAGGTTAATACCAGAGACCGTATTCTCCATATTAGAAAGAGCGTCGCAGGTGCTTTTGCCGGCGAGATTATAACGGTAGATCCGGGCGAGACCATTACTTACAGAATACATTTTGATAATAACGACAATGATTTTACCGCAACCGGAGTAGTCATAGTTGATTATCTTCCCGATGAATTAAGCTTTGTCAGTGCCGACTATAATTTTAGTCTTGGATATTATAATGCTGGTACACATACTTATACATGGAGGTATCTGCCTTTGGAACATGGAGATGCCACTTATGTTAAGTTAACGGTACGAGTGAACGAGGACGTAATTCCAGGTACAACTATTACCAATTCTGTCGTTATCGACAGCGACCAGACTTCGGAGGCGACTTCGGAGGTTGACGTTCGTGTATCCGGCACTCTTAATTATTTTGATCTGAGCAAGAGTGTTGTCGGTGCAATCGGAAATATTCATAAAGTGAATTTAAATGAGGAAGTTACTTATCGTATTTGCATCGATGCTAACAATATTGGCGAACCGATTGCCGGTGTTACCGTTGAAGATTCCCTGCCGGAGGAAGTAAGCTTTGTTAAAGCTGATGAAGATGTAATTATCGGACATTATGATGAAAAAGCACATACGTACACGTGGTCGTATCCGTATATTTCTCCGGATGAGATTATATACCGTGAGATAACAGTAAGGGTGGATCAGGATGTTGCCTTTGGTGAAACCATTACCAATACAGTGAATATCACCAGCGCAAAAACACCGACTGCAACGGCAAGCGTTGATATTATGACCGATGAAGGTGGATGGCTGGTGGAGGATATACAGATAATTCCTGAAACAATAAGACGCAATAGTTCTTTAAGTGGAATAATAGCCATTTTGGAAATGCCGGAAGGTATTGAAAAAAGTGATATTAAAAATGAGCCGTTGTTACTTACCCCCGGCGGTATCAAATCAAACCAACAAATTGTGATTGAAAGAGACGGCACAGTAAAGGTTGTCGCCGTGTTCGATAAAAATCAATTAATGGACGCTATACCTGTCTATGGCCAAGTTGACCTGGAAATTGCCGGCCAGCTTAACTCAGGTCAGTCTTTCTACGGAAAGGCAACCATTACGATAACCAGGTTTGCTGGTTAACTGATTTATATGTAATAGTTTGCGGTTTTAGGTTTTTTATTAAACAACAGGCTTTCTTTATTGCAATCCTTTTGAACTTTTTCCGGTTAGAATTTCCAGGTGGTACCTATGCCGAAACCCCATGCATCGCTTGTAAACTGCAATTCCGTGAATAATGAGCTGTTTTCGTTCAGATACCACTGTGCACCGGCGTAACCGCCGACCTGCGATTCCTCTCTGATTTCGTGTGAAGTATCCTGAGTAATTAGATCTATTACTCCGGTAGGATCGTAACTGCCGTTTAGGTTAAGATCTCCGTTTATAAAATGTAAAAATGGTCCGCCATACAAACGACAATTATCGAGTTCAACAGTCGGTCCTATTGCAATTTGGACCTCCCAGTAGTCCATCTCGACCTCGCCGGTGAAAGACGGTTCGCTTTCTATAATAACATCGCTACTGTCGGGATTGGACCATGTTACCTGAATCAATCCACCCCAGGTAGTGTCGCCTTCCTGATAAAAGGTTGCTCTGGTTCCAAAACCCCAGCCGAATCCGTTGTCGCCTTTATAATCTTTGTACTGGTCACTTAGACTGCCGTCGGCATTAACCGATGATATGTCATCCTGGGCGTCAGACAATCCGATACGGACGAACATGTCCCAGTTTTCCCAGGTACCGACATCTAAACGGCCCCAGAACATATTTGACTGAAGATCTTTGATTTCAAATGAGGTATAGCTGGTTGCTGTTGTTTGGAGAACTCCCGATATAAATTGTTTTTCTATGACAGAACCGAACGTTTGCAGGTCCATTTCACTGTATCCATACTCAAGACCAAGGGCACTCTGGCCTTCATGCAGGCTGGCTCTTGGCGGGCCCATTGGAGGTATGGCAATTGCGACCGGGCTACATACACCTATCACCATTAATACAAGAGCTAACAATGCTACTCTCTTTTCCATAATAATTCCTTTCTATGATATAGCACTTTTGACTATTTTAACCTATAGATTCTACAGGAAATATCGACCCATCCGGGCTAAAAAGTTTTCTTTTTTTTCAAGATTTGCTGTTTAGATGCTCTTGTCAGCACCAACAAGCCTCTTTGGTTCCAAATGCTATCACATCTGTTTTAAGAAAGCAAATTATAATCATAAAATCGTTTTCCTGCTCGGAAGGCGGCCCAATATATAAATGATACCGAAAAATGAGGTGTAGTTCCAGGTAGGATTGGTTAAACATTCCGCTCGCGGGCGGGCGAGTAAAGTCAAAAAAAACACGCTTATACCAATTAATAAGGTTGATATGATCAGATAAAACCCATTTTCCCCATGCATATTTAACTTTTATCTGTGAAAGTAAAAGGCACGTGTCATTTTACGATATTATTAATATTCTTTAAACTCCTGCATCCACTGGGGCCAATCATCTGGAGTTATACCACCGACCCGAGTCCACGGGCCGGCTCGATTATAATCCTTATGCCAATTCAACGTCCATAGTTCTTTCAAGCCTACCGGGCGTACATTAAAGTCGAAGAACACGGCATTGATTTGACCTTCATGCCGATCAAGACAATAGCGCTGCATTCCATCTTCATCATCAATGTGTGTTCCCACCATAATGGGTTCAGGCCGTGGAGGATTTCCGGCCCGCGGCCATCCCGTCCAAAACATCGCATCCATCATAAGCGGAATGTCGGAGGCCCCTTTGACATCAGGAGTCTTCCAATGCATTTCTACAGTCGCAAATCCCATTAACGTCTCTTTGGTGTCATAGCAATAGCCGTTAATACCATAGCTGCCATAAGTACCGGCTTCGCGACCTCCGCCTGCATCATAATCAGGGATTTCCCAGGCCGTAAAGGTCGACCCCCACCAACTCCCAGCATCCATTCCCGCGGCAATACTCGACTTCTTGACCAGGGGACAAAGCTTGAGATCTTTGGCATTGCTATAATATTCACGTAAAGAATACATCCAACGTCCCTTACCGGAAATGACGCTACGATCAGGCATCTTGCGATCATTGTCATCGCAATACATATTGAATATAGTCCCCCATTGCTTTAAATAGGTTTGACACAACACAGCCTTTGCCTTTTTCTTCACTTGCTGCAGGGCTGGCATTAATACACCCATTAATAAAGCAATAATGGCTATAACGACCAATAATTCTATTAACGTGAACCCTTTTTTCTTACACACACTCGATCCTTTTCCTTCTTTTCTATATTTGCTATTCTGATATTAAAAAATATAAATTTAGTCCGGGATTTTCCATTTATACTATATGATTTTCTCCGTACAACATCGATAATTTTACCAATATCATCCTGAATATTCAAGAAATCTTTTTCCCAAGACGGTTTTACTGGAAAATTGCATGAAAACACGTCTTTTTATGCCCGACCTTTACTTCTGTATCTGTTTTTGAACAGACCTTGAATAGCGCCACGATTTGAATCTGCGGGTGATAGAAAAACACTCGGAGAATGTCTGTACCTGTCACAATCCCGGTTAAATTATAGGCATCAGGGATGAAATATCGGTTAGGGCGCCGGGGAATAAACACCCTGTTTGTATGAAAAATAATCCACATCTATAGCACCGCTTTGTGGCGTTGCTCCGGTGCCCATTAAAATATAGCTGTCATCATAGTCGTTACCAGTGCCTGCAGTAACATAGAAGTCGTTCGAGATTTGTGAGCCATCTATATAGACTTTAACGAGATGAGTGCCGAATCCGGTGATATCCAGCTGAATGGTAATCCAGTAATTGTGCCAGGCCGTAGTGTCGAGCTCCAGAATATTCAGCAATCCGGGTTCTTCATTCATGATATCCACATCGCCGGTCGGTGTAGCTCCGTTGAGCTTGTTCATCACCAGCCCGGCGGCCGGTAGTTCATCGTCGTCAGAAGCCAGGGCCAGGGCGAACGAAATAATCATATCGTCTTCCGATTGACGAACGCTGAAGTTGCCCTTGCCGTCGTCGTGGATAACGTAACCGTCACCGCCGGCCGGCCAGGATGTAATGCCTCCGCCGCCGTCCGGATGGGAATTATCCAGCGGGGCGCCTGTCGCAACGCGGGCACGGAACGAGAGTGTCACGCCATCGAGGATTCTTGATGCAGAATCTCCGATATCCGGGGTAATGCTGTGGGCGAATGCAACTTTGCGGTTACTGCCCGGATCGGGCATATCATAATCGCTCGGGTCACCGGTGTCCTGTATCCGCAGGTACCCGTTTATTACGGATGCGCCGCCGGGGCGACCCTGACCTATCCCTGTTTCGTCCCATTCATCGGAAGCGCTGTTGTGACTCCATGTGCCGTCCAGCGCGGTATAATCCGAACCGCCGGCGGCTGCATCTGCGTTGTAGATATAAGTCCACTGTCCGTCGAATGGTTCCGGTTCCTTTATTTCCGGAAGAGCCGGATGCAGGCGAATATCGTCGAATAACAGCGTGCCTGTACCTCCGGGAGCTTTCGTCCGATCGAATCCGATACTGAAGGTTGTGACATTACGAAGATTGTCACCGAAAGGTGCGAGGTCGATACTCCACGGTCTCCATACGGGAACGGCAATATCGCCGGCGTTACCATCATATAATAATTTAACGCCGTTGAGCTTTACGTACATCTGTTCGGTTGTAGTATTGTTCGGATCGCCATGGAACCATAAAACTATTCGGTTTGGATTACCTATTGTCCAATCCCGGCCGACCGCCAGATCTGCAGGGCTCACTGTAACCTCGGAAAAACTTGTGGTTCTGTTATCGTATGAAACAGGTACCGATTGATTGACGCTATGGACAATAACGGTTTCGAGAGAACTGCCTGAACTATAGCCCATAGTAGAGCCGTTTACCGTGGGATTATCATAGCCGTCTATCCATGTCCAATAGACAAGGTTGCTGCCTTCCTGTCCGTGCGCGATATCGTTGTAGGACTCGAAATCATCCACAACGAGATATTCCTGCGTTGTGAAGCTCCAGATATTACTTTGCCAGATTGCAGGAATTTCAAAATTATTCACCTCATCGACTCGCCAGTAGTAATGACTGCCCAGATCGAGTGACAGGGGGCCGTAACCGGCCTGGAATACGGTAGCAACAGGAACACTGCTGTCTTTTACAAGCTGCTGATTTGAGCCGAAGTGAACATTATGCTCAGATGCCTCTCTACCGGTTCTCCAGTGCAGTGTCACATCTATAGGTACTTCGGTCGCCTCATCCTCCGGATTGGGTTCTCTTGCACTGACGGGTATGTACAGGAATCGTACTTCGCTCAGGCCGTATTGATTAAGAAAGCCGTTGCTCCAGTTGCTGTTGGCTGTAATCCTGACATACTTTGCCTTAACATTGTCGAAATCAACGGTTATATTGGATGCGTAACTTTCGGTTCCCGGCGCCATAGCGAATTCGGACACGCTGTTGACTTGTGTCCAAAAGACAGCATCTTCCGAATGCTCAATAGTGACATCTTTTACGCCGTACATGGCAAGAAAGGCCTGCCCGTTATAGTTCCAGACCGACATCTGATGTATTTTATAGTCTTTGTCTAACTGATATTGGATCCAGGCCGGTCCGGTTTCACCCTGTGCAGAAAGCCACATTTCAGAAGTATCGTTTGAGTGGAGATCGTTAGCATCCAGGCCTGAGTTGTTTACTGTATTTACCGGCTCTTTACTTTCTTCCCAGCTCGAAGCTGTGGCGGTTATATTTTCACCGGATAAGGAGGAAACTGATGCTTCGGCGGTAAAGCTCCATACATCACCCTTATGAACTGTGGAATAAGGCGGTGCATTAACTTCGTCGATTCGCCAGTAATACTTTTGATCCAAATCCAATCGAATTGTCCCGCTTTCAGGATAGAAGTTGGGATCGCTTCGACCCATATAAACACCGCCGGGATCAACGGTTGTTGTAGCCTGATTGACGTCGTCGAAACTGGTTCCGAAATAAATATCATGTTTGTACGCAAAAGCACCCGGCATCCAGCTTAAAACCACATCTCGTGGTACGTCGCTTGAATTGTCGACGGGGCTTGCGGAAGAGGCCTTAACGCGCGGACCACGCTGACTTTCTGAAGGACCGTCACCTGTCGGTTCGTAATCCGGATTGGTGGTAAGGACGATTTTATCGATTATAATACCATCTTCCCTCATCCAGATGTTCAGAGTGTGTGAACCGGTGCTGCTAACCTCGAATGTTGCGGGCGGATCGTCCATCGTGCCATTTGACCATGTGTAAATACCACTCCAGCCGCTCATCCTGTCACAGGTGTCTATCTCCCGCATGTCCAGACCGGCGTGGCAGGAGTCGTCGTTTCCGCCGGAACCCCATGCGCGAATCCATATATAATGCGTACCGGTTGTTACAAAATCTATCTCATAATCCAGCCTTGGGCTGCCCGTCGTATAACCTGTATTGTTACTGGCGCCGCTGTTTGGCAGTGCCTGCATGCCTGCGATTCCGGTGAAACCATCCGTTGGCCCTACTTGTTCCCAACGGGAACTACCCTGTGAAATATTATTATCATAGTTCTCAGCTTCGACAGATACGATACCGTCCGGACCATTGTCCTGCTGGAGTGAGTTTGCGTTTGCGACTGTTATAAAAAGAGACAGGATTAAAACAAATGATGTTAAGTCTTTTAATTTCCTATGCATAACAATCCTCCTCAGGGTTAACGTCAGAACTGAAACGATCTATAAAGAATTGAAAAAATCCCTATTTAGTTGTTTTTCCATGTTAATATTGTCTGAGATAATATCTCATTGCTTTTTAATGCTGTTTTTTAATAAAAACCGGCGGTTATAGTTTTGAAACTACAATCCTGACACTCTATCTTAATATATCAATCTGTTTTGTTAAAAACTCTCGATAAATCGGAATTTCGCCTGTTATTATGCTAAAATCCAGGCTTTAGCACCTTTACAAGTGCAAAAGTCCATGACTTATTTATACCATATTTTTTGGTTTAATGTCAATTAAGATATCATAAAAACAGGCAGGGGACAGGCAATGCGTTTATTATTAAAACGATGTTGATAATGATTTTGACCTAAATAGGCCGCCGGGAATCCGAAAATTGTTGCATCTGTACATGATTTCTTATATCGGATGAAAAAATTACTTGGAATTGTTATCAGTTTCATCGATTTGTTTATAGATTTGAGCGATTTGGTAAAGTAATTTTTCAAGCCTGGAATAATATTCATCTTCCGAAAGAGTCTCTTTCGTATCGCGTAACTTGATGACCTCAAGCTCGAGCGTGTCACGTTTGGCACGAATGTGTGGGGGTGTTTTATTTTCAGCTTCGCTTTGTACTAAGTAAAACTGGTGTGCCCGGTAACCATCAAGAGATGCGTTGTCTCCGGCTTTTTTAACAGGCCTGATGCCGCGGAACCAGTCAGCCGGGGTACCTAATCCGTCACCGTTGTCGTCCAGCAGGGCGTGTTCGGTGGCAAGCCGACCGGCGGCTGAGTAGAATTGAGTCACTCGATTAGAGGCGGTCAGAAATGCTTCGAGCAGGGAAGTTTGGCCGTCTTTGTCGAGGTCTGCCTGTGGATCGGCGATTGCATCTGCAAAATATTGTCCGAATCGTGTGTAGTTTAATTCGAAGCCGCTCTTGGTCGCGGTAATCAATACACGATTTTCACCGGAGAGCTCGCTGAGGAACGGGGCGCTTGATGATGCGGTGTTGATAACTGCAATAGGTCTTTGGAATGGTTTAAGCCATTCGGCAAGGTCTTCCGCCGGGAGGTCGGGCCCTCGAAGGTTAAATTTTGCCGTCCTGCCGTCGAAAGTGCCGTGTCCTATCAGAACCAGCCACAGGACCGTATCTATTTCATTTGGCTCGGCTTTGAGTATTCGTTCGATTGCCGTACGGTCGTCGGATGCCCCAATTTCATCCAGGCCGATTACGATAGATTTAACGTTTCCTTTCGAGCAGGTTTCCTGCCATATACCGGCGCATTGAGTGAACTGAGCTTTGTATTCCTCTGTCCCCCCGGCGCCGACTACGATTATAACGGTGGATTTTTGACCGGCCTGTTCAGATTGGCTGTTGGCGTCAGAAACAGCCGCATTTAGGATAAATACGAGCGTTAATAGTTTTATTAATCTCACGGCAATCCCTTCCAGCGGCGTAGCGCCCATTCGCCGGTAAAACACATCAGAATAATTATAAAAATTACTAAGGAAAGCCCTCTCGTATCCCATAAGGGCCTGATCCAGGTTTCCATAATTGGCACACTTTCCTGAGGCAGGCTGTTTGCAAATTTATCTATTTCGTTAAGTTCGACAATCCGGCCGCCGGTCTGCCGGGCGAGGATTTCAAGAAGCGGACGGTTGGTTTTGATTGACTGGAACTCCTGCGCATCAAGATCGACGGCCCATCCCGTCCGGGCGGTGCCGATTTCACCGTCCTCTGCGTTTGTCACGGAGGCCTGAGCTAAGTAACCGCCGTTGATACGCGGAATATAAGTTGCTTCGTACAGACCTGTTTCGTCATAAACAGGTTCAGCGGTCAGTTGTGTTTTCCCGCCCTGTGGGTCAGTTACTTCTATGACAACAGAAGTGTCATCCATAGGTTCGAAATCTTTATCGCGCACGCGGGCTTGTAATAAAACAGGCTGATTTACCTGGTCCGGCTTTATCGAAGCCAGCAACGATATTCGTTCCGGTACGTCGGCGACAAGCCACCGCAGAGTTTGTCTCCAGAATTTATCCATGTCTTCGTGCATTTGAGATTCTCTCAAACCCCATCTCCACAAGTCACCGATAGTCAGCGCCCCGGTACGTCCGTTACCAAACCGCTGTACGATAAGAGCGGGGTATTGCTCTGACCAATCGTTGCCGATAGTCGCTACCACACTGGCTCCGGGTTTGACGGCTGGTAACCGGTTCAGTACTCGAAATGCGGGCATCTCCGACAGACGTTGCTGTTCATTAGTCTCGTTTTCGCGTAATCGGGCCCAGGGCTGTAACCGGCCTTCACGAGTCAAATCCAGGCGCATTTGACCTGCCGTTGGCTTCTCGGGCAGCCGGTCCAGGTAAACGGGCAGAATCTGGCCGATTGCTGTGCGATTAAAGCGGCCCTGTTGGAATGATTCTTTACCGCCGAGCATGAGGAATCCGCCGCCGCGCTCGGATACGAATTTCCGGATCAAGTCCATTTGGACGGGAGAAAAGAATTCCGCTTCGATATCGTCAAGAACAATTGCGTGATATGCGAAAAGTTCCTCTTTGGTTGTCGGAAAACCGTCATGGAGCTCTTCCTGGTCGCGTGTATTAAGGCGGACCAAAACGGGTTGGTCATACTGCTCGGTCTGCTCCTGATTTATATTGTCGAACCCTCGATACAGCGGATTGTTTGTTTCGCCTCTGCGCCCTATCCAGTTGAATTTCGGTTCACGTTTTGCAATACGTAGTAGCGCAACCAGTTCCACCTGCTCATCCTCACTTACGGCTCGTCGAAGAAACTTATACTCCCAGTTTGGTCTTCCGGTTACATACAGGATTCGGTACGGCCCGCCTCCACGGTCCACGACTAATGTACGCTTATTATTAAGTGTTGTGGCTTCGTCGGCCGTATCGGGTTGTGTTGAAGGTTGCCCCTCCGTTTTTTCCCGGGCTGCAAGTTTATAGAATAATATGCCGTTTTCATCAGGACGCAGAGAGAAATTGAATACATTTTCCTGCTCACCAGTTCGTACGTTCCAGGTTTGGTGTTCAACCGGTTGACCTGAATTATCGGTTAAATCGAGTGCAATTGTCTTATCGGCGTAACCGGCGGTTTCGATATCCGCCTTAATTGTCACCGGGGCATCTTCGAAAGAGGTCTGACTGACGGTGACATTATTCAGGGAAATATCCTTCTGCGGGCGGGGGCCGCCGATAACGACCGGGTAAACGGGCGGTATGTCGGAGAAATCATACGATTGGGCAATCATATCCGTGGCGTTTCCATCGCTCAGTAAAAGTACACCGGCCAGCGGCCTGTTGTTGTAGCGCTCGGCGACGGTTCGCAATGCCGTAGCGACGGAAGATGCCTTGCCGTCAAAACTAAGCTCTGAAAAATCTGTCGTTCTGCGAATACGGGAATCGAATATATATTGTCGGACTTGGAAATCGTCGGCAAGTGTGCCGAGCCATCCGGAGCTGTTGACATCAATTATCTCTCGAAGAATTTCTCCACGGGTTTGTGTCACGCCGCGGTCGATAATATTCATACTACCGCTGTTGTCCGCCATAACTACAAACAAATTGGCGCCGGATATGGCCCTTCTGCCGACCCACAGAGGTTCCAGGAGGCATATTGCCAGAATTAAGACTCCCGAGAGCTTGAGGACAAAAGCTGTTTTATTTCCGGGATTGATTGCCTGTGCTCGTCGATATGTCCGGACCAGCAATGCGAACGCTATGACCAGTAGCCCTGCGTAAATCCACAGCCGGCCGGTTTCAGGGATGGTGATTGAACACAGCAAAGCCATCAATCGCCGCCTCCTAAATTTTCATAGTAACCACGAACCAGTTCTGAATATCGATTGGGTACCGGGTCGCGGTCGATTGGTACTAACGCTTCCCTTGATTCGAGCTTGGCCAGTTTCTCCTCCACACGAGCTCGCACTTCGGTCAAAGGTTTTGTAATCATCATTTCGACCATGTCCCATTCGGGTTTGGTACCGTGACGTACGAACTCGGCTCGTATCGCTCGTGCGCTGTCCCTGACCGTAGCGACTTCTTCACGAAGCTGTTGTTCGGTAAGCATCTCTTCGACATCGCGCAGTCCGTCGGACCACTGTCGGAAATCTCCACCGGTGAGCGGGCCGTTCGGATCGAGCCGGTTCCATTGCTCGGTAATTCCCTGAAGACCTTCAATGCCGTTTGGATCGGCTCGTTCGCCGCCTGCGGTTCTTCTCGAACCGCCCCGAGCAATTTGTCTTTCCGGGCTTTCGTTTTGTGATTCCAGTTGCCGGTCTTCGGATGCCTTCTCCGGCGAAAGATCGCCCGTCCCGGTTCGGGCCTGTTGATTATCCGTCTGGTTCGGGTCACCGGGTTGCTCTCGGCCCATGCCGTCGGCCCGTGCAGCTTCCTGGTTAACCTGCTCGATAAGTTCGTCGATTTGCTCTCGTGCAAGACGAAGTGACTCGGCCTCATCGCCGAGTACGCTTCCCGCCGCTTCTTCGACACCATCCCTTAGATTTTCGATTCCCTGATTGGCCTGTTGTTCGAATCCCTGTGCCTGTGGAAGGAAATTGAGTCTGAGGACTTCGCCGGTTGCTTCGAGTGCTCTGTCGATATTTTCAGTGCTCGCCTGTCGAAGTGTGTCATAGAGCCTTCTTGAAAGTAAGGGCTCGGAGTTTTCCGCCTGCTCGCTGGTATCTTTCATCCTATCCAGCAGTTCTTTCAGATTTTCTCTTTGCCGTTCGATTCTGTCCGCTGTTTCGCGGTTCAGACCGGAATCATCGAGGGTTCTTTGAACCGATTCCGCCTGCTGTTGTATCTGTTCGGCAATCTCTTTCTCTTGTTCGTCCAGTTGCTGTGCCTGCTCTCGCATGTTGCGCATTTGTTCCGAGAATTGGCCGGAGGTCCTGCGCTGGAATTCGTCTCGCATCTGTTCGAGCTCTCGTTGTGCGCGTGTAGTGGAAGTGGCTGCATTTGAGACCATGTCCCGCTCTATTTCCTCGGCGGACTGCTGAATTCTCGAACGGGATTCGCTTAGCTGCTCCGCCGCATCTGCCATGCGCTGACGGTTTTGCGGACTATCCATCCGCTGTTGTAGTTCATCGACATCTCTGAGCGTTTCGATTTGCTCATCTCTTAGACGTTTGAGCTCGCGGCTGATTTCCTGCCTTTGTTCCTCGGTCCGCGCCTGTCGCAGTGCCGCTTGGGCTTCTCTGAGCCTGTCAGCCATTTGGTTTTGCCTTCGCGCCAGCTCGCGAAGTCGATTAAGGACCTGGATGTCCTCGCGTTGAGTTTCCTGCTGCTCCGACTGAGCTAAACGCTGGGTCTCGTATCTATCCTCCCTTTGCCGCAGTTCCAATTGCCGCAATTGCTGGTCGGAACGGGCCGAATCGGAACTATTGCCTCTTTGGGCATTACGGCTGAGGGCGATTTCATTTTCACGTTCTCTTAATTTTAGCAGTTCCTGGTAGGCAGACTGCTCTGCTGCTAATGCCGGTGTAAGCTCTGTATCGGAGGGAGTTTCGGCCGCTTTTGTTAAATGCTCGAGCGATGTCTCCATATAATTCGAGGCTTGTTCGAGCGCCTGGGCCTCAGTGGGCTCCTCGGCCTCTGTGCGAGCCGACCGGGCCTGCTGTAAAGCATCGTCCTGCGACTGCCTGACCAGCTTGATGTCATCTTTTTGTTCTTCGGCATTTTCCGACTGGTCAACCTGACGCTTAATGTTCCATGTGGCGCTGATGATTTGCTTTTGCAACTGGATAAGTCCCTCGCCGCGGTTACCTTGTTGCTGATTACCCGTTTGTTCCTGGTTGTTTTGGTCCCTGAATGACTGATTTTCACGGAATATCTCTTCAAAGGGACGAATTTCGGTAAAGTACAAATCGGTCGAGGTCCTTCGGATATTACCGTCCGGCCCGATATCATCGGCCCAGAAGTAGTACGTCAGTAATTGGTCCGGCCGGGCGCCCATCTCTTCGAGTTCCAATAAATATTCCATTGTTTTTTTCTGATTCTGGGGAACCGAATCACCAAGTTTGACGTCCTTGCTTTCTATGCCGGCCAAGGTGAAACTAACGCCGTGAGCTGTGACGCCATAGTCGTCGGAAACGTCGGCTTCGAAGGTCAGCTCCTCCAGAGGGGATGCTTCCATGTCGCGATTTGGAAATATCGTCTTTAATTCCGGTGGGAGGTTCTTGTGCACATCAATAACGAAACGCGGCGGTACTTTATTCGCCCGCCCCTGGTCGTCAACCAGTTTTAGTTCGTATTGCCTGCTTTGAACCGGCTCAAGAAAAGCTTTGAAAATATTCGGTTGTTCGGTATCTTTATTCAGGTCAAGTTCTGAACCGTCTCTTGCTGAAAGCCGGGCTGTATCTACTGATTTATTGAGAGTAAATGTTAAAGTGACCTTCGAGCCTTCTATTACACCTATCTGGCGCGTGTCTTTGATTGTTTTATCAGGTAAGTTCGTGTATGATGGATAGATGATGTTGGCATCGGCTCTTTCCAGTCGTGGATGATTGTATGTAGTAATCTTATATTCTCGTGTGCGCCTGTTCGCATATTCGATGTGATAATACATATCGGAATTAACTTCCGGGATTATTCCGCCGAACACCGGGTCCTCCAGATTCCGCTTTAGCTGGATTTCCTGTATATTTTCCGCGGATTGGCCTATCAGGAGTTTTACTTCCTGGGGCAGCTTCCCGCCGAACCTTGCGGTTATTACCACGGCCGTCCCCGTCTCTACGGTGGCATCTCCGGGACTGACGCTGATTTGATAACCTTTTATCGAGCTGTCTGTATTGATTGGCAGATAAGATGAGAACGGCAGCAACTGTGACAGTACGAATATTAGAAACAGCAGGGCGGCAATTTGACTGAGTCCGGCGAGCACAAGAGTCTTTTGCGAAATACTCTGTGTCCATTTGTGATTCCTTGCATGTGCCATCGCTTCGCCGATAACTCTTTCCTGCAAATAGCCTAATTGTTCCAGGGGGTCTTCTGGTTCCTGTTCTATAGCCGTCAGCAGGGTGGCTTTTAAATCGGGATTTTGCTTTTCAATGGTTCTGGCGATGGATTTGTAGTTCGGCTCGATTTTGCGCAACTTATACCAGGCTGTTATAGAAGCTATTACGGTTGCTAAACAGAGAGCGTAATTTGCAACCGGCCAATACCAGCCCCAAAGATAATTAACGGTAATCAAAGCAATGCCGATAAGTGCGGCGATTGACCAGTACATAGCTAATCTTCTCAGTAATAGCAGCTTTTTTCGGCGGTTTACCACCGGCCTGAGCCATCGTCGAAGATTTCGTTCGATCATTTTTCTTCCCCCTGAGTTAGTATCGCCGGGCGAGTTAACCATCCTGCCAGCCATGTCTCGGCTATTAGTACGACAAGAAGTGCCGTCAGCAGCCACCGCCAGAGTTTTTGTTGGGATTCCATTTCGATTACACTACTGTGAAGTTTGGACTGCCGTGTCTGTTCTAATGTCACGCCGAAGGAGCTTTGAATCGGTATTCCGAGCTGCTCGAGATCATCAAGTGACATGGGGGCCGTACGACTTTCCTGTGCCGGCAGGTTGACGGCAAAAAGATGATTGCCCGAAGGTGATTCAATCGAATAAATACCGGGAAGCTGCGTTTCGGTAAAGAGTTGCTGTCCCGGTTCAAGGTCGATTAGTGAATTATCAGGTTTGCGAATCTGTAGTTTTGTCGGTACCGAAGTTCCCTGTTGTGGTATGCGAATATTGTCACTTACGAAATACTGTGATTGCCGTCCGTCGAAAACACCGTTATATTCTAATATGGAATATAGTAGCGGCACGAATTTGGATGAAAGCGCAAGCTGACTGTCCGTCGGTTGCCAGCCCGATGTCAGTACCAAAAGCGAGCCTTTGCCGAGAGGCACCTCGAATAACGCTTGGTCGTTATTATCGAATCGGGCCAAAGAGCGAGCCCCGGGTAAGTTCTCGATATCGATTTGTCGGTACTTCCAGAAGTGAATCTTTGTGAAATCACCGAAATGAGGTTCTGCAAAGAGCGACAGGAGCGGGTGTTCGAATTCAATCGAGCCGAGCATGGCATATTCGTCAACTTTAGCTTCTTCGGCCTTTATATTATCGAATCCTGTAATAGCCGCGATGGTTGAAGCGGCGTCGGCGGACTTCATTACAAAAAACACACTTTTACCCGATTCTATTTCCCGGCGGATGGCTTTTATATGTTCCTGAGGTAGCGGCTCGGTCATAATGATAAGGTGTGCCGAGATAATATCGGTATCCGTGAGAGTATTGTCTGCCCGCCTGGAAACCAAATGAGGTTTGAGTGTGCCGATTGGCTGAAAAGCTCGCTGAATATAGTAGAGCATTTGCTTTGGGTCTTTGTCGTCGTCGCTACCTATGTAAAGAATATTAACCTGCTGGTCCGGATTCGGCGCCAGATAAAGAGTATTGTCAAAGTTATGGTCGTCACCTGTTAGAACAATTTTCTGACCTGTTATCGACTTCGGTCCGCTCGGGACATTGGTGACAATGCTGTGTCCGGGCGGGACGTAAACGTCAATCGATTTGTCTGAGGTTCCCGCCGAATCGACATTGACAATGTTTAATTTGAATTGTTCTACGATTGCATCGGCGGAATTAGTGATGCGAATGCGCAACTGATTTTCATTATCGGGGCGCGCCTGATAATCGTTACTTGTAACTAATAGCTTAGCCATTAATTGCATAGAGGCGTTGGTGTTGCCTTTGGCCTTAATCGGTTTGACTACCAGTTCGATCTGTTTCGGCCATTCGTAGGTATGCAAAGCGTCGAGATTGCCGCCCTGTTGCAGGTCGCTGATGAGCACAACCTGACTTTGGCCGGAAATTTGTTGCCGGTCGTTGATTTCATCGTCCTCAATAGTTTCGGCGGCGGCAACCAGGGCATTGCCGAGGTTGGTCGAGGCCCAGGCCGGAGATAATCCTGATATTTCTTCGATAGTGACCGGAACGCGCCTGCCCGGACTCAGCTCGCTCCATGATTCGAATCCTATCAACATTATTGCATTTTTGTCGAAACTAATAACGCATACGCGATCCGTCGGTTCCGCATTTTCCAATACGGTCCGGGCTTCGTTGACGGCCTGCGTCCACATCCCGATTCGCTGCATGGACGCACTTGTATCGATTAACAGCACAACCCGTTTACCAAAAGGTATCTGGTCGCCTTCCACGGCCCGGAGGAAGAATGGACGCGAAAAAGCAAACGCGAGCAGGCACAATATCAGACACCTGAGAATCAGAAGCGGCAGGTTTTCCAGACGGCTGCGACTCCTGAATCTCGGTACTGTGGTACGCAAAAACATCAACGAACTAAACGTCACGCGTTTGCGTGTGTTACGGCGAATCATATGCAGTATTATCGGCAGACTGATTGCCGCAATACCGGCCAGGAATAACGGATAAAGAAAACTCATACCGTCCTCCTGGCAGTCGATGCCTTTACGTGTCGTATCTTTTTCCTGCGATGCATTCTGTCCTGTAGGAATTCCAGCAAAGCCAAATCGAACGGGCGGTCCGTGGCGAACAGATGGTAGTCGATCCCGAGGTTTCGACATGTTGTTTTGACTACGGATAAATGTTTGTCCAGCTTGCGTTCGTACACTTTTTGGACGACGGACGGTTCGACGTACATGTTGCGTCCGGATTCGATGTCCTGAAAAAGTGCAGGTGTCCTGAAATTGAAGTTCAGCTCGGCGGGGTCCAGCACGTTGAAAATCACTACATCATGGCCGCTGGCCCGCAAATAGTTCAAATCCGATTCGAGCCGTTCGAGAGAGGTCAGCAGGTCGGAAATTAAAACAATCAGGCCCCGCCTGGTTATTATTTCGGCGATTCGTTTGAGCGGCGGACCCAGGTCCGTGGCGCCGCCTCCGGGATGGGCTTCCAGTGTCAGCATCAATCGGCGCAGATAGCCCGGCCGATTGCGGGGCAGCATATATTGCCTGATTTGATCGTCGAAAGTCGCCAGACCCACGGCGTCACCTTGGGTAAAAAGAAAATATGCCAGGGTTGCAGCTAATGTGCCGGCGTATTGTGATTTGGTATAGGCGCCTGAGCCGTAACCCATCGAGCGACTGTGGTCCATGAGCAGGTGACAACGAAGGTTTGTCTCATCTTCGAATTTCTTGATGTAGAACCGGTCGCTGCGGGCATAGACACGCCAGTCAATATAGCGGGGATTGTCGCCGGGACTGTATTGGCGATATTCGCTAAATTCTACCGAGAAACCGTGATAGGGACTTCGATGAATTCCCTTCCAGAATCCCTCGACGACAACTTTGGCGCGGAGCTCCATCGATTTTATTTTCATCAGCGAAACCGGGTCAATCATACCGTCGGCGTTCCCGTTGTTTTTCGCTAAATTAGATGCGGCCCCTTTTTTTGTCATTTAGTGTTGCTCTCCTTAACAGATTTGAGCAGCCGGTCGATAAGGTCGGTAACCATCACGCCCTCGGCCTCGGCGCGGTAGTTGATTAATATACGATGTCGAAGAACCGGGTAGGCAAGTTCGCGTATATCGTCGAAACTCACATGCGATTTGCCGTAGAGAAGCGCCCGTGCTTTGGCGCCGAGGACCATATATTGGGATGCCCGCAGTCCGGCCCCCCATGTGACCCACTCGTTCACGAAGTCCAGTTTATTTTCACTGCCCGGTCGTGACGCCGCCGCGAGCCTTACCGCATACCGAACGACATCCTCGGCAACGGGTACCTTTAACACCACATTGTGAAATCGCAGCAGGTCTTCGCCGCTCAATATCTGTTTGATAGGTTTAGGTTCGACCGTGGTTGTCTGGCGGACGACTTCGACCTCCTGGTCCTCCGGCAGGTAATCGATCCAGACATTAAACATAAACCGGTCGAGCTGGGCTTCGGGCAGGGGGTATGTCCCTTCCATCTCGATGGGATTCTGCGTTGCAAAGACAAAGAACGGTTCGCTTAAGGCATGGCATATCCCGACGGCCGTCACGTGGTGTTCCTGCATCGCTTCGAGCAGGGCCGCCTGTGTTTTCGGAGGTGTTCGGTTGATTTCGTCGGCAAGAATCATATTGGCGAAGATGGGCCCTTTAACGAAGACCATTTTTCTCTCGTGGTCGGTTTGCTGAAGTATTTCGGTGCCGGTAATGTCTGCCGGCATAAGGTCCGGCGTGAACTGGATTCTCTGGAAATGCAGGTGAAACAATTGAGCCAGTGACTTTACCAGCAGTGTCTTGGCCAGTCCCGGCGCGCCGGTAATCAGGCAATGCCCGCCGGAAAGAATTGCGATTATCAGATGCTCAATCACGTTCTCCTGGCCGATGATGACTTTTGATAGCTCCGTCGCGATACGCTTGCGCGCCCCTGCGACTTGTTCAACAGCCCATCGTTCGAATTCATACGATTTAGTTGCCAAATTCAGTTTCCTTTCACTTCTGTGACGCTTGCAGCGCCGAATCAATGTGTCATTGCATAAAAAACTATATTTATTCCAAGTGGATATGCCTTCTTTTCCGAAAACTCCCGGAAATACCACTCGTCTTCACCCTCGCGTTCCCATCCGTCACCGAGGTCTGTATTGCGGCAGATAATTACCATCATCCTGCCCTTGTCGTCGTATATGGCCATATAATGAGGTATGTGAGCGTCCGGCCGTTCCCAGGTAACGACATTGCCGTTATAATATCCGCTGAGTGCGACGTTGATACTGGGGATCTGGGGTTTTTCCTTAAGATCGAATACGAAATGGAATATCGGATGGTCCAGTGTCAGCTCTACCGGTTCGCGTTCGGGAAAGACTCGTTTCAACTCAGAGTAAATATTATACCATTCGTTTTCACCCCAGAAATCGTCGATCATCAGGAACCCGCCGTTTAATAGATATCGCCGGAGATTCTTGACCTCCTCTTCACGAAAGACTAACATTCCGGGTTCTACGATGTAGATAAAGGGGTAATTGAATAGTTCCGGGTCCGTCAGTTCGAGGATGATTGGTTCCGGATTGACTTCAAGCGATGTTAATTGATGCAGGCGAAATGAAAAGTTCAGCTCGCTGTCGGGATAGTCCGTCGCCCAGTTGCCGCCGCTGAAACCGCGGCCGGACCTGCCCCCGCCTCTTTGTCCGTCGTATCCGGAGGAATAGCGGATTCGCACGAAAGTAAAGACATCGCCGGAGAACTCCCTGTCAATCTCCCACTCGGGCTCGAATGCCCTCCGTTGATTGTCATATCTCTGAACCGGGCCTCTTTGTCGAGCTCCTCGACCGGGTATTCGTCCTCCGGACGGCCTTCTCTGCGCCAATACTCCGGATACACCCAAACATCCTGCTATTAACAAAATAATAAGCCACCTTGCTTTTGTCACTGCAACACCTCCTGAGTTGTCGGTGATTCGCTTTGGTTGTTTGATTCGGGCTTATTTTGTTCGGGATTGTTTTTTTCGATAATTTCCAGTAATAGTTTATGTGCCTGACGAAAGCGAGGTGCTTCGGCCAGTGCTATCAGGACATGTCTTTTTGCCGTGACGGGGTCTTTTTCTTCGAGCAGTCTGCCGAGACGATAATTCAAATCGGCCGGATCAGCATAGTCCAGCGAAAGCAAACGCCGATATGATTCGATTGCTTTATCATCCTTACCGAGTTCTTCGTATGCACGGCCCAGTTCCCAGTGCAGCTTTGTCAGCAGGGGGTACACCGCCATGTATCTTTCGCCATTTTTCACAACTTGTTGCCAGTTTTGTTCTTCGATAGCAATTTCCATCAGCCGTTCGTAAGCATAAATCGAATCGGAGGATATTTCCGCTAACTTCTCAAGGACCCGGCGCTCCTGTTCTCTCTGGCCGAGATTTCTATATGCTTCGGCGAGGAGTTGATAGCCGTTGTCCTGGCCGGCGTATTCGGGGTAGAGCTTAATTAGTTTTTCGAGGGGTTCCTTGGCCTGTTCCCATTTGCGTTCTGCTAAAAGACCCCTGGCGTATAAAGTTAATACCGGGATATTATTTGGATGTTCCTTTAGCCGTTCGGCTAACGCTTCGCTGTTTGTGGTGGTAAATTGTCCGCTTTCGGGCTGCTCCCATTCGGCATCAGGCGCCAAATCCTCGGCGCGTTTTCGGGCAAATGCCATGAATTCCTTTTCAATTTTGTCCAGCGGCTCGGCGTGTTCGGAAATGGCTTTGTTGACGTCCACCCCATTTGCCAGGTCGGCCAGAATCGCCTTTAAGCTATCGTAGCCATATTTCTCGACGATAAATTCGACCACGAGGCAGGACTGGTAATAGGCGAATTGCAGGTGCATCGGGGTCTTCGGGCTAAGAAAAGCACCACTGAGATTGCCGATAGGTGTGAGCTGCCCTTCAAGTATCATCGTACGATACTGCGGGTTCATCTGCTGGCCCCACGTCGGATTTTTTTTCGATTCTTCATAAACGGAAATACCTTCGCTCAGCCATCGCGGCATCTTGTTGTGTGTGATGTTCAGCGTGACGACGTGGCAGAACTCATGCCACAGCGTGGCTTTCCAGTTGGAAGGATGCTCCGCCTTGGGACTGTTTGCCGTTATGACATTGCCGAAGCATACGCCCAAAAAGCCGTCGCCGCCGGGTATGCCGAACGTACGCACTGCAAAATCCTGCTGATCGGGAAAGAGCTCCAATATCACGGGCCGGTCCAATTTCAGTCCGTATTTGTCACACAATTCCAGATCAGCCTGCATCAGCAGATCCAGCACATCTCGGCCATAGATGGCCGCTTCGCGCTGCTCCATACGCACAATGAATCGTCCCTGCTCTAAGGTCCTGAATTTGGCAAGGTGGTCGCGAAGATTAGCAAGATTATAAGCCTGGATGTTATACGCATCCTGATTGTAAACTTCTTCCGCCAAAGCCCAGCCTTCGGATTCGTGACCGAGCCGAAGCAGGTCCTGTGCCAACTGGATTTTCGCCGGTATGTAATCGGGGTCGAATTTCAACGCTTGTCGCTGGTATTCTTCCCCTTCTGCAAAGCGATATTTCTGCGATAGTTTTAAGCCGATCAGGTAATCGACTTTCGGATTCGTTGACCAGTGCATTAACGCAGTGGCTCTGTTTTTTTCAGCGGCGTTCGGATCGTTCGAGATATGTGCCAAAACACAACGATACGCCCAGGCTTCCGGACGCCACGGATTTACGGCGGTAATACGTTCGAGCGTATCGGTCGCGGCGGCGTAGTCTTCGCAATCGATTTGATGCTCGGCCAGCAGTAATAACGAACGCGCATGATTGGGATTGATAAAAAGGGCGGCATCTAATGATTTGGACATTGCAATACGGTCGCTGTAGTAGAACGCCCCGGCCAGTCCGCAGTGTATGTCCGGGTCGTCGCCGAAACGCCCGAGGGCTTGGCGGTATTTATCGGCGGCCAGCTCGAAGTCCTGCTTGTCCATCGCCAGTTCCGCCGTGGCCAGATACGCATCTCGGCAGTTGGGGTCTGTTTTCAGTATTCTGTTGTAAAACTGGTCCATTACAATTTTCGGCTCGGCCCCGAGCTTTAGCAGCACCTGGCCCAGAGCTACCACCTCGGATGCATCCCAGCTCCGGACTGCACGGGAGTTGGCGGCCTGGTATATTCTTGATAGCATCTCGTTTGCAGTCCTGCTGCGATTATTGTAGAGATGTGCCGAATGGCCGAGTTTTAACAGGCGGATGCTGTATGGATGATAGAGCAGGGCCATGTCGATTTCTGATGCGGCTTCTTCGTATTGGCCCAGCTCCATCAGCGATTCGACCTTGAGAATCCACCAGTCTCGCTCGAAATCTCCTCTTGAAATGGCTTTATTAACGGATTCGATGCATTGGGTATAACGACCGGTCTTGAATTCTTCGCGGGCCTGGTCGATATCTGCTTTTCGAGCGGATCCGAATGATTTTCCGGCAGAAAAGACAAAGAATATTATTAGAAAAAGGCATCTCTGTTGAAAAGTATGCTTATAAAAGGCAGCCATATTCTATCTACCCCACCGACTACGAGTGGAAAAATCCGGGGATGTATTCCAGCGCAGCCCTGTTTAATCTATTTCAATCGGGTGTTCCAGCTTGTTATCTTTTAATATAACCGATTTATAAGGGTTTAGTCAATATCTCTGACCCTCAGGGACTCCGTTAATCTGAATAGGCGCACAGCCTCCTGAAGGATATACTATCCCTTAATACATTCAGACGTTTTGGTCTGTTCGGATATTGCCAAAAAAACAGGACTTTTGCATAACGGCCGAGCAAATTACTTGATATATCTCAGTTTGAATAATAAACTCGTTTTTCCGACAGAAAATATCAGATAAAAACAATATGAGGAATGATATGAGTATTCGAAATATATTAAAAATACTGTTGATTCTTTTAATAATTACAAAAACTTCCAGTGGAACCGAAAAACCTCACGATGAACAATTGGCCTATCCTATTACCGCCGTCTCCTTCACAAAAGTAACGTTAACGGATAATTTCTGGTCCGGGCGAATAGAGACCAATAGAACCGTTACTATTCCGTTCGGTTTCGAAAAGTGCGAACAAGAGGGCAGAATGAGAAATTTTGACAAAGCGAGCGGATTATTGGAAGGCGAATACGAAGGCCAAATGCCGTTCGACGATACCGATGTTTACAAAATCATCGAAGGCGCTTCGTATTCTCTGACAATCCATCCGGATAAAGAGCTGGAAAGATATATCGATAATATCATCGAAAAAATCGCCGCTGCTCAGGAAGAAGATGGTTATCTGTGTACATGGAAAACCTTGAATCCCAAGACCACTCCAGCAACATGGGTAAATCCCGGTCCGCGCTGGCATCATCTGGCGGCAAGCCATGAATTGTACAATGCAGGCCACATGTATGAGGCGGCTTACGCCCATTACCGTGCGACCGGCAAGAAAAATTTCTTAAATGTCGCCCTGAAAAACGCTGATTTGATTGACGAGACTTTCGGCCCCGGAAAAAACATGGAGCCTCCGGGAC
>Ga0315548_1000976_pt1 | contig 25162 bp, 23 predicted proteins | sample SalMarSW160110MG_2_FD_202540 | JGI IMG/M metagenome (GOLD analysis project Ga0315548, IMG submission 202540) | Salt marsh sediment microbial communities from the Plum Island Ecosystem LTER, Massachusetts, United States - Salt Marsh Sediment SW1601-110 ...
TGTCCATGTATAATTGCTCATTCCCGTTTCAGTGGTATATGTATTTCCTGTTGATCCTTCACATACGGGAGTCGGACCGCTGATTGTCGGGGTTGGGAGAGGATTAACAGTTACAGTAACCGTATTTGATGTTACTATACCGCATGTATTTGTTACTACCCTTCTGTAGCATCGTGTTTCGGTAAGGCCTCCCGGAGGATCATAATAGGGATCTGTTGCTCCGGCAATTGGTGTCCATGGTCCTGAACAATTCGACTGATACTCCCAGGAATAGGTATAGCCTCCTCTGCCTCCCGAAGGCGGGGTGACTTCGTCCAGTAGTCCCGGATTGCCTCCTGAACATATCGATTGTGTCCCGTTGATCGATCCGGCATTCAGGGAGTCGGGGATGCTGTCATGAATACCCTGGTAGAAAAAGAGTGTGGCCTGATTGGTTGGTCCGCAATTATAGGAATCATTCACTGTAACTGCATAGGTTCCCTGTCCGACGCCTGTTATTGTTTGCGTAGTCTGTCCGCCGGGAGCCCAATTGTATGTATAAGGTGGATTACCTCCTGTAGCACTGGCGGAAAGAATACCATCATGAGAGTTAATACACGTCGGCCCCTGAACTACTGTAATAGTCGGAGAAGAAAGAGCTTCGTCCTGGACAGTACTTAAATTTATTGGTTGAGCGATACTTCCTTCAGTAGAAGTGAGTCCCACCCAATAAACAGCAGCAGGCCAATCAGCAAATATATGAGAGGGACTGCCAGTGTTTATTTCGCTGTCAAGCAGATTACCTCCTGCAAACGGATCTCCGTCAAATAAATAATAGCTGTAAGGTGATGTGCCGGAAGTTACATTAACGATTATTCTTCCCCGTCCTACAATACAACTAACATCATCAGTTGAAAGTGCCATAGTTTGAGCTGAGATGTTATTTGTAAATAGAGCAATAAGGAAAACCAAACTCCCTATGAAATATCTTTTTATAATCATAACCTTAATATTACTGTAGGTTTATTTTGTTTCTATGGATACATTTTTACATCTGGTTGCTTTATCACGGTTCTGAACACACACAGAATAGTTGCCAACCGTAAGATTGGCAAAAGTGCAATTTCTGTCTGATTTAGTTTCCTCTGTTATTTTTTTGCCTCCTAACCAGGGTTCCTTGTCATAAAGCATATAGGTATACCTGGAATCGTTTCCGTTAACAACAATCATTATGCTTCCATCACTGGTTGTCAATGAACTGGCATCGGTTATTTCAATATCGAAATCTACATCTGTATCCTGAGCTTTCGTATTGTAGGAAATAAATACTAACAGAAAGATACATGCAAGACTGAATTTCTTTGCTGCATTATAGTTTAGTATACTTTTCATTATTTGGTTGTTTCTTTAAATTTTTTGATTTCTGTTTCGTATAGAAAAATAGTAGCCGTGACTTCACCGCATCGATTTGCATCGTTTATTGTACACCGGTAAACTCCCATAGGCAAATTACTGATGATCGCCCCGGTTTTGTTTCCCGTATTTTCACTCCAGGTTATTGTATACGGAGGTGTACCGCCAGAAGGATTTGCCTTGATTGTTGCCCTGAGGGCTTCGTTTACTCCGTTGACAGACTCAATGCTGATTATATTGGCTTTCAATGCATCTGGACCTTCAATAACTACAGGCATGCTCTCTTTATTCTTACCATCACTATACCATATGATATAATTTCCGGTCTTTAAATTTGCCAGGTGAACAGGGAATAGAGACTTTTCATTAAAGGTCCCTATTACACCGGATAATTTGCTTACAACATCTATTTTATATGATCCGGATATTTTTTCAGAAGGGGAAATTTCAATTCTTCCGTCATTGATCCCGTGACAGGTGACATGTTCGATCTGTATTGACAGAGGAGGATTTTCAGCTTTTACCTCAGGGATACATAAAAAACTTGATATAAGAATCAGAATGGAAATGAGAGCGGTCATACCTGAGAATGTATTGTTATAAAAATTCACTTTTTGAGTGTATATTTTTGTACGCATCGTAAGCTATTATGTTTCAAGGCAACATGCCTCAATTTGTGCTTTCCCGCATAAAAATATATTAAAAACAAAGGTGTGAAAACAGCCCCAAATTACGTAAAGAATCAATTATAACCAGTGAAATCAACTTAACTAACAATAAATCAGCAAGTTATTGAGAGATACACAAATGAGAAATTGTTAATAAAACTTTGATTTTCAGCAAAAAGAGTTATTCAGAGTTCTGGGTGTCAATTGATATGTACTTTCTGGTAATAAACCGTATAGGGTACCACGAAGCAAAAAATCCTATTGTGGTTACTACAAGTAATACCAGAATGATATCTGAAAACAGGATCCTTACCGGGTAGGCGTCGATCACAAAAAAGCCTTCACCCTGTAATTTTACCAACCCGAATTCCTGCTGGGCAATACAAATAAGACTCCCGATAATTAATCCTGCAATAGCTCCAACCATAGAAATTAGTAATCCTTCCAGCAAAAATGTCTTTTTAATAGCACGCATAGTAGAGCCCAGGTGCCGTAAAGTCTGGATATCGTTTTTCTTTTCAATAATTAACATGGCCAAAGAGCCGACAACATTGAATGAAGCGACAAGAAGGATAAAAAACAGGATAAAGAAAATAGCCCATTTTTCAGATCTCATTGTTTTGTATAGCAGCTCGTTTTGCTGTATACGGTTTTTTACTATAAATTCATCTCCAACGATTTTCTGGATCTGTTTTTGCATTCGTGATTCATTACCATTCGCATCCAGTTTTATTTCAAGGGCAGAAATTTCATTTTCATAATCAAAAAGCGATTGTGCAAATCTTAGAGGCACAATGACATATTTTATTTCCAGTTCGGGTTGTGAGACGAAAAATCCCGATGGACGAATCAATTTTGTATTCAAACTTCGGTTTGGATCAAGCGAAATTTTTTCACTTCTTCTGGGGACAACAATTTTTAATACGTCGGCAAATTCCAGTTCCATATTTAGTGTATACTTGATTCCACGACCAACAATAGCAAAAGGAGTTGAACCTTCGGAAAGTAAAAACTCCCCGTCAGTTACAAGTGTATCTATTCCCGTTATTGCTGCATAATTCGAATCAACACCGCGAACTGTTGCGACAGTTTGCCTGCTGCCATATATGAGCAATGCATTTTCCTCAACAATGTTGCCAATATGCAGAACTCCTTTCAGATTTTGTATTTCTTCCAAATTTTCCTGGTTTATCATAAATGTTTTTCCCTGCTTTGGAACAATTTCCAAATCGGCGTAAAATGAATTGAATAAACCTCTTACTACTTCATCAAAACCATTAAATACAGATAAAATTGTAATGAAAGCAATTGTTCCGACAGAAATGCCAAGAATTGATATGGTTGCAATAACATTAATTGCATTATGAGATTTCTTCGCCATAACATAGCGACGTGCTATGAAAAAAGGAAAATTCAATTTGTTTATTCTTTTAGGAGATTGTTAATATTCTCAATATAGTCCAGGGAATCGTCAAGATAAAAAATAATTTCCGGCACTTTTTTAAGCTGATGGCGCATTTTTCTGCCCAGCCCATTTCTGAACAGTCCTTTGTGTTCATTAATGAATTGTATGTCTTTTTGTCCTTCCTCCGAAGGAAAAATGCTGATATATATTTTAGCAACACCTAAGTCCGGACTGACGCGTACATTTGTAACAGTAAGCATCTTACCGGGAAGCATACTGTTTCCGAGTTGCTGTATAATCCCTGCTATATCTTTTTGTATCTGTTTCGATACTTTATCCTGCCTTGTACTCATAACCTCCTGAAAAATGTGTGTCTGACAAAATTAAGGGATTTATCCGACTAACTTGCTATTCATAGGGTAAAGTCTGTTTTTCTTTCGTAAATTGTAAATTGTAAATTGTAAATTGTGAATGGTGAATTGTAAATCGTGAATGGTGAGTTGTTTAGAAGTTGAGAGGATTGGGAATCAATAGTTAGTTACTGGTTTCTAGTCTCAAGTTTCTAGTTCCAGTCCATCAACTAATCAAAAACTCAACTAACAAACAACCAAACTCCTCAACTAACTAAAAACTCTAAACAGTTAAACAACCGATCCCGATTTTATCGGGAGAGCTCGACGAAGTCAATTCCACGATTCAACAGTTAAATAAGTAACCAGCAACAAGCATCCGGCACCAAGCAACCAACTTCAAACTTCAAACTCTGAACCCGGAATTTGAACCTTCTCATTCTCAAAAAAATGGCACGGAATTTGTTTATTTATAATTAACAGTTCTTCCAAACATATACTTGATAGCACTTCAGGGCAAGCCTCGTTAAATCGGGGCTTTTTTATTGTATGCTGTTTGCAGGAAAAATTCAGGCTTTTTTGCAAGTACAATGCAGGTTTACCTGCCGGAAGCAGGCAGACCGATTAATTTACGCACTCCTGCCAGTGTATCACTGGCCACGTCAGCAGCCTTTTGTGATAATGTTCGTGCCAGTTTCTCGATGGAAACTCTGTCAGCCATTAATTCTTCTTTCTTTTTTCTTACTGGTTCTGCCAGCTCAACCAGCGCATCGGCTGTAACATCTTTCAGGTCTTTGTACCTGAGAGTCCCTGATTTATAATCGTCAAGCAGAGAATTGTATTCGGAAGACTTTTCGCAGGCTTTGATCAGGTTAAACAAATTTTCCACACCAGGGCTCATCTGATCTCCCTGTTCTTCTCCCGTATCCGTAACAGCAGACCTTACTTTTTTACGAATCGATGCTTCCCCTTCAAATAAGCTTACGTAATGTTTCTCTCCCAGGCTTTTACTCATCTTTTTAGAAGGATCGGCCAGGGAAACCAGTTTGGGAATATCCGTGAGCAGGGGTTTTGGTTCCGGAAAATATTCTTTGAATTGCTTGTTAAACCGTACTGCAATATTCCGCGACAGCTCAAGGTGTTGTACCTGGTCTTTTCCAACGGGCACAAAGTTTGCCTTATAGATCAGTATATCTGCTGCCTGCAATACCGGATAGGTAAACAAACCGGCAGAAATAAACTGTGTTTTGCCGATGTTCCCGACTTGTTCGGACTTATCCTTAAATTGTGTCATCCTCGATAGTTCGCCATACGAAGTAATACAATTAAAAATCCACGCAAGCTCGGTATGTTGAGGAACCAGCGACTGAATGAAAATGACCGATTTTTCCGGATCAAGACCACAAGCTATCAATTCTGCCACCATTTGCAGTGTTTTTTCTTTCAATTCTTTGGGATTGTATGACATTGTCATGGCATGGAGATCAACAACACCGTAAAAACAATCGTACTCGTCCTGAATCCGGGCCCAGTTCTTCACTGCTCCGAAATAATTGCCCAGATGAAGTTCGCCGGTAGGTTGTATGCAGGATAAAACTCGTTTTTTTGACATGCTTGAAAATTCTTAATTCTTTCTTCTTATTAAATCGGACACAAAGCTAAAAAAAATGTGGTTAAACGGATATAAATAAGTTCAGAGTTCTGAGTTTGGTTGCTGGTAGGTTGTTAGAAAATGATTATTTGGGGAATCGGGGAATCGGGGAACTGATGAATCGATGAAATGAAGTTAATCAATAGCCATGATGCATATTATATTACTTCAGTTAATCAGTTGCCCAGTTGATCAGTTCAACAAATACATAATTTGGGTTATTGGCAGATTACTGATCACACTTTACAGGTTACAGTGAGCGGAATTGAACTGTGGTTCCCCTCAAAACGTAAACTGTATTAACACTTCCTTTTCCGTTATTACTCCACAATCTCAACATTGGAAACATCAAGGCTGTCTGCAGGCCTGAATCTTGTTTCTTTAAGGTTCATGAAGACGTTACAGGCATTAATCATTTTTAATGCCCACTGTTGTTCTTCTTTATCTTTTGAGGTAACAGCCATTTCATAATATTTTTTAAACGATTCTTTTGCCTGTTCATATTGTTGTATTCGTAACTGTAAAATTCCCATTTCCGAATAAACTTCAGGAAGAGGCTGATCTTCGAATTCAGCTGCCTTTTTAAGGTATCCCATCGCTTTCTGATTTGCTTCGGGAGTATCGGATAGTTTCAGGAATATTTTTGTAATTAATAAATAATCAGTACTGTTTGCTATATTGTATCCGACAAGTTTATTGATGTTCAGCAATGCTTTTCTGTATTTTTGACTATAAAAATCCTGCCATGCAGTGTAGCTTATTACACCAGCAATTGAGTTGAAAAAATGAATTTGTGGAGAATAGGGTTCTATAGTAGTATTTCTTTCATAATAATTTACATACTTTTCTGCAATCAGGCGAATTCTTTTCTTTGTGTTTTCCGGATAAATAGCACCCAATTGTTGTAATTCTGATTTTGAACCGGCTTCCGCATTGCTCATATTGGTGTTAAGCAATATATGGGCAACTGCTTCGGTGAGTATCCTGAAAAGTTGTCTTTCATTTTCAGCATTTGCAATTAACTCGGTCGAAATAAGTATGGTTCCGTTGTCAAAGGCATAACATACTTTTCTATCAGTATTGAGGATTTTGACATTTAAAAACTGTTCGCGGCCTTTAGAAAACTCAGGATAATGTATTTTTTGGATGAGTCTCTGTAAATAATCCTCTGCAAATTTATCGTTATAGAGCTTATTATCCGATTCCAGTTTGGCCAGGAATGAAAGTGTTTTTTGCTCAAGTTCTTTTCTCCTGTCAACTTGCCAACCTTTGGTAATAATGTCATAGGAGATATAATAAAACTGCTGAATATCCCAGAAATCAATTTCATCAAGCAATAAATATACTTTGCCGGCTGGTATTAACTCATTTGTTGATTCCAGGATATAATGCAGGTTGTTATTATTTTCCGTTTCCTTTGCTCCTGCAAATACTACCGTATCACCTGTTTTAAATGATTTATAAGGATTTTCAAGTATTCCTTTAATGGTTATCTGTGAATAAGTTCTTATCGGAGACAAAATAAAGAACAATAGGATGAGCACTTTGAATCGAAACATAAACTTTACTGTTAATCCATATTAATTTGTACAAAAACAATGCCGCATGTTGTTCATTCGTTATTAAACAACCTCATTTGTTCTCTGAGTAATAAGACACTAAAATAACGTGAATTCAATATATATTATCCCTGCTTAAAATAGGGATTGCCTGATTATTTAGCTAATATTATCTGTTTGTTATTTCGAAGAATTCAGTCTTTATGCGCCACAAAGACATTGCATATTTATGGAAGATTCCCATTTCTTATGTTGAACTCACGTTAAAATAGTATTTTAAAACGCAGAAAACGAATTGTTCCTGCTTAAAGTAGCAGAGGTAAATTGTCCACATATTTTATTTTGCCGGAGATATTTTTTAAAACTGATTTGGATCATATCTTTGTTGAACTGAATACAATCCGATTGATCATGAAATATATCAGGATCGTTTTTCTTGTAGCTTTGTTTTTTATTGCATGTCATTCACTGAAAAAAAGTCAGACTGCAAATCACAGTGAAGATTTCAATCAGTTTTATTTTCAGTTCCATGCTGACAGTATTTACCAGCTTGAAAGGATAAAATTTCCCCTTGAGGGAAGAAGATACGATAATGATGAAGAAATACGATGGAGCAGGAAAAACTGGCAACAACTAAAGTATACTGTTTATGAGGTTGATACAAATCAGTACATAGTTGAGTTTGATGTAAGTGATACACTTGTATTTGAACGTATCTATATACCAAATTCAGGATTTGATTTTCAATGCAAATACAAATTGATTGACGGGAAGTGGTTTCTTGTATATTGCCTGGATCAGAATCTTTAAACCTTAAAATGGAAAATTTATATATAATATGCTGAATAAAATCAAAGAATCGGTTGATTTTCTTATCTCCAAAGGAATAAAATCCCCGGCAATCGGAATAGTACTGGGCACAGGTCTTGGTAAACTGGTTGATGAAATCAACATTGAAGTTAGTATTGATTATTCGGATATACCTCATTTCCCTGTATCGACAGTTGAATTTCATAAGGGGAAGCTGATATACGGCGATCTTGAAAACAAAAAAATTCTTGCCATGCAGGGGCGTTTTCATTACTACGAAGGATACAGCATGGAGCAAATCACATTTCCAATACGCGTGATGCAGTTTCTTGGAATAAAGTACCTTCTTCTTTCCAATGCAGCAGGAGCTCTGAATTTGAATTTCAAAAAAGGATCTCTGATGCTGATCGATGATCATATTAATTTTCTTCCTGATAACCCTTTGCGCGGATTGAATTATGAAGAAATGGGGCCAAGGTTTCCTGATATGAGCAGTCCTTATTCATCAGAACTGGGAGAAAAATTTGAGGAAATAGCGAAGATGAAAAATATTACCCTTCATAAGGGAATATATGTTGCAGTGATGGGGCCCAATTTTGAAACCAGGGCTGAATACAGGATGTTCAGAGGTTTTGCGGATGCAGTAGGTATGTCTACTGTTCCTGAAGTGATCGTTGCAAATCATATGAGTCTTCCGTGTGCAGCAATTTCCGTGCTTACGGACGAGTGCGATCCTGATACTCTTGAACCAACAGATATTGATGAGATTCTAGCTAAAGCAGCTATCGCTGAACAAGACCTGATTCAGTTATTTAAAGGAGTTGTTGCTGAGATATGATATTTTCATTTACCTATGATGATTGAATATCTGGATTGGGGTCTTCCTGAACATGTTTTATGCTTTCTTGTTAAACCTGTCAGTTAAAAATACTGACCCCATCCGAATACCCAACCACCGCTTGTGGTATTTTGTAAATCCATGCCATAATCGATACTTAATATGGCATTGTAGGCTTTCTTGAAAATGAACCTTACGCCAATTCCTCCAAAAGTATATACTCTCTTGTGTTTTGATGAGTCATACGAAAGTGATCCATGATTTAGCAAAGTTCCTGTATCTGAAAAAAGCACTGACTGTATTCCGCCAAAATGATTTTCAAATACTGTCTGACGATATTCCAGGTTTATCAAACCAATTGTATTTCCTTTAAAAGCTCTGTAACCAATGCCTCTGAAGTTGTAATAGCTGTCGGCAATAAACGGTGAAAAAACAACATATTCTTCATTCGAAATACCGGCCAAAATGCGTAATGCAAGGTTGCCTTTTTCACCTAGTCTTCCATATATGCGCAATTCATCATAAAACAGAAGTACATTTTTATTGGACGCCTTGAAAGTAAAAACAGTTTCAGCGTATAGATTGTTTTTCCAGCCATGAATATAAAAATGTCTGATATCAAGTTTCTGAAATTCCCACCTTAGAAAAAGCACAACGGAACGACGTAGACCAATGCTTATATTCTCAGTATATTCTTCATCATTAATGATATATTTTGCTGAGCGGAACCTGAAGGATGTTCCGAAAAAAAGATCGTTTTCAAAGCATAATTCATATTTACCTGCAGCACTGATGTCGGCATATTGATATTTGACAGCAGTATCAGCATGAATATATTCAGTGGAAGGAAGGTTCTTTGTCTGCAATTCAAATCCCCATTTGCTTCCGCGGATGTATTGATTTCGAAAAATGAGATGAACCGTATGGTCTATATTGTATCGGTAAAATCCATAAACATACATTCCTCTGCCTGCAAGATTCGATTCCATGGCACCAACGCCAATCCAGAAATTATCGTTCGTAATGCCAAAATCACCAACAGGGAAAATGGTCATCCTCTCAGCCACTTTATACTCAACAACAATTCCTGAATCAAGATGAGTCGTATCGATTTTTGCATCCATTACAGGGGGCAAGGTTCTGAGTCTTCGCAGATCATTATTTATTTTCAGGCTATCGTATTGATCACCGGAGCTTGTATAAATAAATCTTTGTAAAAAGGACGATTTTGTTTTTGTATTGCCACTGATGCTGATCGAATAAATATCTTTTTCTTCCTGTCCTGATGCCGGAATAGCAAAAATTAACGACAAGTAAAATCCGATGAAGACATTCCAGTGAATGTTTCGCATGTATTTAGTTAGTAGTTTCAATACAGTTGTATACGAAAAAAACAGCCGAAAGTATAAGAATTTTTAAGTATCAAGTCAGGAAGGATCTATTATTTCCTCTCCTTCTGAAAAGTATTTCTCTTCTACAAGATTTCCTTCTTCATCATAAAGTTTCCAGATCCCTTCCTGCAAATCGTTTTTGTATTTTCCTTTGATGCGCACTGATCCGCCGGGGTACATTTCTTTGTAAGTGCCATGCTTAAGGCCATGCTTTAATTCCACACTAAACTTGAGATTCCCGTTTTCGTAAAACTCTTCTGAGTTTTTATCATCCAGATCGTGAATTATAATGTTCGGATTATACCATTCCGTTTTATTTTCTGTGCTTTGATCATTTTGTTCTGTAATCGCGAACAGGGATAAGAATGAGTCACCATCAAAACATTCTACGGAATAGTCTTCTATTGTTTCATTGTATTTTGTTTTCATCAGAAAATGCAGAAGGTCTTCTTTCCGGTCAATTTGTATTCCTGCTTTGGAAAAACTCGTTATATAGGGTTTGTTTTTGCTTAATTTTTGCCAATTTTCAACACTTACGAACTGGCGTAGATTACTGTAAAGAACAGGTATATCAAGGTATGTATATGCACTTTGTTTTCTGTCGAATTGCTTTGTGAAATTGTAAAAATCAACTGAATTGGCAAGAGTCTTACCACTTTGGTAATCGTCAATGATATTTTTTATTGTTTGGGGATGATTGCTGAATATTACGTATTCATTGATAATTGTATAATATGGCTTTTCAATTTTTCCCAGCATTTTTCCAAACAGGGCTTTGATAAGACCCGGGAAGGAGATGTAATTGATCAGGTAATTGTTGTAAGCAACCTCCCTGACTTTTACAGGAGAATTTCTTTTTATCTGTTTTTCAATATAATCGAGATTGGTTATAGGATCTTTTTTATTTTTCGCTTTGATAATTACTGCAAATTCATTATCGCGTCCCAGGTTTGAAGGTTTAGTCTGCAGAAGAACTATTTCATCATCAATCCAGCTCAGAAAATTATTCTCAAAACTGATTTTTAATTTCTTTTCTATTTTTTGAAGGGTATGGATATAGTTTTCATGTTCCTGTTTGTTTAAATCGTTCAAATATCTTTTGTAATATTCAGATGCATTGTCGAAACTTAATTTAACCATCGAGGCTACACGAGAGGGAATTATTTCAGCGCTTTTTATGGGGCCGCTTCCTGCATTTAAAACGGATGTGAAAAATGAAGAAACCGAATCTTCAACAGCTGTATATCCTTCAAGACTAATCAGACCTTCTTCAGTGATATTAAAGGAAAATGCCGAATAGGTGAGTTCGGTTTTAAGTTTATCGATATTTTTGATTGATTTTCCAAGCGTTGTTCCAAGAAATTCAGGAAAATATTTGTAATTGACATATACATTAAACAACCCTTTTCCTGAAATTCGTTTTGATACATCAATAAAAGACAGATCACGGCCAAGTGTCATTTTATCAATTTCCTGAATTGAAGCCTCAACAATCTTATAGTTTTTCGATAGTATGATTTTATCATTTATCAGACAAAAAATATACATTTCACCTGATTTAATATCCAGCAGTTCAAGTATGTCAGTATCATTAAACCGGCGTTTTGTAATTCGGAAATCATCTCCCAATGCAGAAGTCAGTACTTTTTCAGGATTTCTGAGGCGTGCAGCTCTTCCAATATTCAAAACATACAGATAATCATATTTGCCGGGGGAATACTCATGAACACTCACCAAAATCCTTCTTTTACTAATGATCTTTAGCAGCAACTTTTTATCATTCAACAATGAATCAACATGTTGTATTTTTTTATTCAGATCAGCAAGGTAATTGATCTGACTGGCCTTGTCCCAGGCATCACTGTGGATGATTTTATCCCAGGCGTCGAAAATGGATTCTGATTCAATTATGAGCACTGCATCAGGGGGCACGAGGTAGATCGATTGAAAAGAAGATTTACCTGAGAAAAAATACCTTCCTGAAAAATATACTAAAACAGCAATGACAGCAAGTACTCCGATTACCTTGATTAGTTTTTTCATGACTTATCGGTTCATTTGTTTTTATTCTTTTAAGAATAAACGATGCACACAAATATTTTTGTCTGTTCAGAACTATATTTTCTTTAAAACCACAAGATAATCATAATGATTGCCTGTTGCAAGCAGGGAAGCGTCGAAACTGTTTTTTCGTGCATGACAGGCAAGAGTTTTGTAATCAATAAACAACCATTCAAATGGTTCACCTTTGATTTCTTTATACTGCATCCTGTAAATCAATTCTCCATAGTAATTGCTGTTAAGATTGATCAATTTTCTACCGTCTTTTTCATGATAGAGGTAATCTATATCTGAAGAATCCAAAATGATTTTTCCTCCCGGATTGAGGATTTGATGCATTTGTTTAAAAAAGTGTTTTAACCGTTTCACACGGCCCGCAATACCAATGCCATTCATTAGTATTATTATTGTGTCAAAAGTATTGCCTGAATAAGAATACAAATCACATGCAACAACCTGTATAATTCCTCTTTTTGACATGATTTCACAACAAAGATCTGATATTTCAAGTGCAGTAACATCAAAACCATGATCCTGAAGGAAGAGAGAATGACAACCTGCGGCAGAACCTACATCAAGTATTTTGCCAGTGCATTCAGAAAGTGCAAGCGTTTCCAGATAAGGCATATTAGTATATGTTCTGAAAAAATAGGAAGAAGGGATTGTATCATCTTCAGCAATGTTTGACTCGATAAGAATATCGGAGGCAACACCGGTTTCATAAAAGTCTTTAACAGCATTGCCCAAAGGATCTTTATCAGGATGCAATATTTTCATCATTGCTGTTAGGTATCAATTATTGCACAGGCTCTTATTGGTGAACTATCTCCTTTTGATAGTTTCAGAGGGAAACATGAAAAAATAAATTTTATGTCAATTAATTTTTCAAGACCTTTCAAATTTTCAATGAGTACCAGACCTTTTTTAAGAAGAATTTTGTGATTTGTTAACCGGGGGTTATTTACATTGTCGAATGATACGGAATCTATACCAATACCTTTTATAGGCAATTTACTGAGAAATTTAGCGGCTGAAGTATTCAGAACAGGAAAATTCATAAAATATTCATTCTTACCCCAAAATTTAGCCCATCCTGTACATAAAAGAAGAAAATCAGGTAAACTGGTTTCCAGGAGAATTTTTTTAAGAGGTTCAATATAGATCACAGGAGATTGTGAGCAGTCAATAACAATTGCAGTTCCGTAAAACTGATCCAGACTATACTGGTCTATTGTTTTTCCCGTATTAAAAATATGTGCCTCTGCATCAATGTGTGTCCCGGTGTGAGTCGTTAAATTCATGATCATTTCCCTGTAACCATCTTGTTCAATGGTGGCAATTGTCTTAAATTCAGGCGATGGTGTATCAGGATAGACCATCATGTTTTCCTCAATGGTATAACTAAGCTCTATGAATTTAAGCATTGTAAATCGGGATCCTTAACTTGTGAAAAGTAAACATGGACATGCATATGAAAAAATGAAGAGTTGGACGAATTTAGCTAATCATCATCTTCATCGGTATCATCATCGGCAATCTGCAAATTTTCAAGGCTTTCGAATTCATCGCTTGTGCCTTCTTCACTGTCTATGTCGTCGTCATCTGCCGGAAGAGTATTTTTAGGCATTTTTATCAGATAATAAGCGTCATCTGTTTCAAGAGGCAGTCCGGATACAAGATTGCCATCCGGCATCTGAAAGGTTATTAAATTATCTTCATACCCATCAGGGTATTTCTCTCTTATCAGCAAAAGAATTTCGTCTGGCAACTGATCGAATTTCTTTATTATTCTTTTTTTCCCCACGATAATAAAATAAAAGAAAAATACGTGTTTAAGTTATTGATTTATCTCCCTGTTAGTTCATTTTGCCAAATGTATATATTTTTTTTTTTCAAAAACCAGCTCTCCAAAGTAAAAAAATCAATCAGAGGGCAGGTTGTAATATTAAGTTACTAATTATTAAGCATTTTCACATATTAATTTTTCTGATGGTAATCATTATTTAATATTGGATAAACATAAGGCAATACCAGAAGAAATACTATAAAAATCAGAATGGTCATGATATGTCCAAAAATAACTCCCGCAAGAAGAAAGGGAAATGTTAGTACCAGATATTCAATAAAAATAATTGTATGAACAAACAGGCCTGTTTTTTTCAGCAAAAGAAAATCCTTTCTGTTGTGTTGAATAGCTATTATAAAAACCGTTGGGAATAACAAATAAATCAATGGATTCTTTGTGCAAATCAGAGCAAGAGATAACAGGAAAAGAATAGCGATTGCGAGCAATCGCAGTTTTTGATTCAATCGTGAATGCTTGATAAAAAATTTAATCTGTTGTAACCTTATAAAGGCCAGGGTCTTCATTATAATTCGTTTTTAGAAATAACGTAATTATTCCTCTTTTCATATATTTTAAATAAGATCATTTGTTACATAATAACTGCTATAAACCTGTTGCATACATGGCAAAAATCATAAAAACACGGATTTTACTATTCTTGTTTAGTAGAATATTGTATTGTTGGGTATTCTCTTTTTTATATATTTGCATCGCTTTTTAATTTTTATACAGAAATTATGAAACGAACATGAATTTTATCTTTTTAAATTCACAAACAAAAATAAACTAAACTTTTAGCGAACTCAATCCATCCCGCCATGCCTTAGGCAGTTAAACCGGCTGGCAGAGAAGTCGATAAAATTCATCGAGAGTTCCATAAGACCATTGAAGATAAATATAACACTTATGAAACCTGCCGACAGATGTACAAATATTGAAGAAGTCAGGCATGCTATTGATGCTATTGATGAAGAAGTGATACAACTATTGGGCAGACGATTACAGTATGTTAAGGAAATTATCAAATTTAAAGAACCAACAGAAGAAAGTGTTGTGGCGCAGAACAGGTTTAATTCTGTAATTGAATCCAGACGTGAATTAGCGCGTAAGAATGGTCTTGATCAGGATTTGATTGAACGAATTTACCGTGAATTATTAAGTTTTTTTATTGCGGAAGAAATGAAATTGATAAGGGAGAAGTAGATCATTTAACTTACTACAAATTATGTTTAGAAAAGAAATAAAAGTACTTGATTGTACAATACGAGATGGCGGATTAATGAATAATTGGCATTTTACAGACGATTATGTAAAAACAGTGTATGATGCATGTGTGGAATCGGGTATTGATTACATGGAAATCGGATACAAAAGCAGTGAAAAATCATATTCAAGGAAAGAAGTAGGTTCCTGGAAGTTTTGTGATGAAAAAGCTTTAAAGGCAATTGTAGGAGATAACAATACTTCTCTAAAATTGTCTGCCATGGTCGATATAGGCAGAATAGAGCCGGAAGATATTTCTCCGGCTTCAGATAGTGTACTGGATATGATTCGTGTAGCTGCATATGTACACCAGATAGACAAGGCGATATGGCTTGCAGAACATTGTATAGAAAAAGGATATGAGACCACTATCAATCTTATGGCAGTATCCAATGTTATGGAACGAGATCTCGAAGAAGCCCTGGAAGATGTTGCCAAATCAAAATTATCTATATTTTATCTGGTAGACAGCTTCGGCAGTTTGTATTGTGAACAAGTTGAAATGCTAATCAAAAAATACCAGCAATATTTACCGGACAGGACCATTGGTGTTCATATGCATAACAATATGCAACTTGCATTTTCAAATACTGTAACAGGGATTATCCATAATGCCAATATGCTTGATGCTACATTCTTGGGCATTGGCAGAGGAGCAGGCAATTGTCCTCTGGAATTACTAATATCTTTCCTGAAAAACCCAAAATATAAAATTAAGCCTATTCTTAAAGTCATTCAGGAACATATGATAAAAATGCAAAAGGAAATTGAATGGGGCTATTATATTCCCTATCTTATTACCGGCGCTATGAATCAGCACCCTCGCAGTGCTATGAAATGGATGAACAGTGAAGAAAAAAATGATTTCGTTGCTTTTTTCAATCATATGAATGAAAAAACAGACTTGTAGTATTATTTTATATACTGTCTTCAATGGAAAACTGGAGAAGTGTTTTCCCGGAAAAACTGTTCCCATTCCTTTGCTGTCTCAAAATAAATCCCTCCGATGAGCAGATAATAGGAAAACTCGTTCTTCTGAAACCGGAACAAATTGCCGGCAGGTTGATTATCAATCATCCACAAATACAATTCGGCCTTTTTGTTGAGCTGATCATTTTCAATACGTATAAATTTTGCACTAATCAGGGGACTGATTTTTATCAATGAGTTTTCTGCTTTATATTTTTTTTCAGCTTCTTCTTCGCTGGTAAATACATTGATAATGTTAGAGATATACAGATACGTGGAATCTTTGGCAATACCCTTAAATGTATATTTTAATTCTGTTGAGTTGTCAAAATAGCTCGTTTTTGAATATTCGCCCCGGTCAAATTCTGAAAACTCAATTCCATAGTTTTTGAAAACGTTTTCATTTATAAGCAATAACTTTTCATGGGGTGAAATGCTTACTTTTATACATGCGATCATCAGAAAAACCGGTATAAACGAAATTGTTAACTGTTTAAACATAGCATTAAGGAATATTTTTATCGTAAATATCAACTCCCCAGGTTCCACACCAGATTTTACCGTCTTTGTCTTCAAAAAGACTGAAAACAACATTAATAAATAAAGAATTTGGGTTGTTATTATCAGCGTAAAAGATATCAAATGAATACCCGTTATAACGGTTTAATCCAAGATATGTTCCTGCCCAGACATAACCTTCCGAGTCCTGCATCATGCAAAGAACATGACCCTGGGAAAGTCCATCCTTTGCATTTAGGTGCTGAAAACGAATAGGCCTTTCTTGTGCGGATGCGCAACAATTCAGTAAAATCGTGATTAGAAATAACAGTTTTCGCATCATGGTATTCTAAATTTACTAAAATATTCTCTCAGTGAAAAGACCTGGTATATTATTAAGACGTATTTGGCAGTATAGTATAATACACTTTAAGGATCCAATAAGATCTAACGGATATGAATTAGGCTTTTTCAGAGACTCCAGTCTATTGGAGTTAGATTTTGATTTGAAAGAATATCATTTGCTTTAGAAAAATGTTTGCATCCAAAAAAACCGTTATATGCAGAAAATGGAGAAGGATGAGCTGCTTTAAGCACAAAGTGTTTGTTTGTGTCTATCAGGGTTTCTTTTGCCTGAGCATATCTTCCCCAGAGGAGGAAAACCACTCCTGTTTTATTGTCTGAAATCTTTTGAATTACTGCATTGGTAAAATTTTCCCATCCCTTTCCCTGGTGAGATCCTGCCTGGTTAGCTCTGACTGTAAGAGTTGCATTAAGCAATAAAATGCCTTGTTCAGCCCATTTTAAAAGATTGCCGTGATCAGGAATTGAAATTCCAAGATCATTTTGTAATTCTTTAAAAATATTCTCAAGCGATGGAGGTGGTTTAATACCCTGAGGTACTGAGAAGCATAATCCGTGTGCCTGTCCCTTCCCGTGATAGGGATCCTGTCCTAGAATTACGACTTTCACCCTGTCAAATGGAGTATGATTAAATGCATTAAATATTTGGTTTCCCGGAGGGTAAACTTTATAAGTCTGTTTTTCTTTTATTAAAAAGTCTTTTAAAGCTGCAAAATAGGATGTATTAAACTCATCCATTAAAATTGTTTTCCAGCTGTCTTCAATTTGTGGATTTATAGTCCCCATGATTCAATTTTATTTTATTCCGAGAGGTTCTGTATAACAAAATCGGTTACGCACGATGAGAATTTTGAGAATAAAAATAGAATTTTTTAAGCAAGAGAAATACCGAAAACTTATTTAGCTTAAATTATGGATGAAATTATTTATAGTGAATAATACAACCGAGGTCTGTCAATTTTTACAAACAAAAATATGTTCATTTGATTCAGGGTAATCCTGTTTATCATAGAACTATCAATGTTTTTGTATAGATAATTCTCAGACTTTTACTCTTAGTGTAGCGATAAAATTAATTCCAGGTGCTGCAATAGCTGTTGCAAAAGGTTTATAAAAGTTATTAATGATGTTTTCGAGTGCAAATTGTATAGAAATGTTCTTGCTGGCATAATACGTTGATCTCAGGTTTAATGTGTACCAACCTGGGAAACCATAAGGTGTACCCTCTTCTACATTGTCTTCGCCGGTAAGGGTCATATCTTCAATTCTTTTCCATCCGCTGTAAATAATAAAAAACTCATGTGTGAATCTTTTGGTCTCATAAATAAAATCAGCTTTCCCATATATCGGAGGGATGTGAGCAAGAGGTTCGTTGAGGGTCAGATCACGTCCGTAAGTATAGTTCAATGTACCTTTAAAACTTATATTGGAATTCAGATCTGATATCAAATTCAGGTTGAATCCGTGAATAATACCCCTGTTGGAATTGTCATTAACAAAGGCTTTTAGCCATTCACCATCAGGTGACATGATGGAATCAGCCCCATTTTGATAGTAGGGGACCCTAACAATTACATTGGTTAGAAAACTGATAAAATAACTTCCGTTGATCTGAATATAACCATCAAAGGTTTTCGAAAAACCCAGCTCTGCATTGTAGGAATATTCAGGTTCAACCTTTGGATTCGGGTAAGTAATCTGGTTTCCTTTAACTCTTATTTTTGCCAGATCGTCGAGATTGGGTATGCGATAACCTGTGGAAAGTAACAGATTAATCTTTGAACTCAGGGAATGGAGATATATTAAACCCAAAGATCCTGTAAAAGAACTGTTAACAATATCAAGTGATTTGTAAGGTATAACAAACTCAATGGAATTACTGTAATTCGATTTAAGTGAAGAATAGCTATAGCGTGTACCAAGGGATGCAATGAACCTTTTTCCTATTTTGCTTTTATAAGCTGCATACGCCGAATATGATGATGTGTAATTGCCATTATCCGGGTATCTTGTCACCGTGTCTGTTTTTTCGCCGGTAGCAATATTGGTGTTGCTTGCCATAGAGTTTACCTCGTTGATATTTGCTTCCAATCCGTAGATAAGTTTACTGTTGGATGTCAGGGATTTCATAAAATCGAAATTTCCTGTCCAGACATGCACTTTCTCAGTTTGCGTATTCTCCTGGCTGCTTTGATATTTTCTTGAAATCCTGCTCTCAACAATGTTCTGGTAACCGATTGTTGCTGTCAGAGAATTAAATAAATGGTAATCTTCGGTTAAAACGGACTTAACTGATGTCAGAAACCTGCTTTGCGGTCCGTAATTCCATACGGAATATTTTAAATCGCCATTATCGGAAGTATCATTCAGCATATCATACCTGGGAATATCTGATGAAGTTGAATATTGCAGATTAACAATGAAGTTAAGTTTTGAAGAAGGGCGATATCTGAATTTTTGCAGAATATCAATCTGGCTGTATCCGGTATATTTCTGAACATTTGGCTCTGGGTTTTCAACAATTGTATCATTGCCATTAACCTGTTCAACATAGTAAAAACACTTTCCATAATCCTGTAGAAAAGGATTTCTTCTGTTTCCCATCATAATATCTCCAAAATCGTTGTTTGTTATGCTGGTGAGCGAACCAAGTTTTTGCGAGGCAAGATTAAAATCTATATGAGCTTTCCATGCGCTGTTTGCAGATGATATTTGTGTATATGCTGAAGCATGGACTTCCATTTTTGCAGTATCTGTTGCCAATTCCGGATCTTTTGTTATGTAATGAATTACTCCGCCCAGTGCATCACTTCCATACATAATTGCATTCGGCCCATATACAATTTCCACTTTTTCGAGAATTGATTCATCAATAGTGATAGAGTTTTGCAGGTGTCCACTGCGGTAGATCGCATTATTCATTCTGATACCATCTACAACCAGTAAGATTTTATTGGCTTCAAAACCTCTCAGAACAGGACTTCCACCTCCTCCCTGCGATTTCTGCACAAAAATATTTCCGGTGGATGTAAGAATATCTGCCGATGTTTGAGAGGTAAGAAGTTCAAGCTTTTGAGGAGTTATTACATCAACCATGTGAGCAATATCTCTTTGTGTTTCTTTGTATTTGGAAGCAGATATCACGAATTCGGGCATAATAATTACTTTTCTGTCAAGTTTGATGCAGCGTGCTTTTACAGCTTCTTCATAAGATATCACATACCTTAGAAAAGATGGATGCTGGAAGAAAAGAGAATCAGATGCTGAAAAGTCTGAAATGGGAGCAATGCCTTTATCATTCGTCAGAATGGATTTATTCTTATGCTGGTTATAAATAGCAACATTTTCGATAGGTTCATTGGTAGTACTGTTGAGAACCTGTACTTCCTGGGCTGTTAAACAAGGAAAAAGAAAACCAAAAGCAGTTGCAATTAAGCTGATTTTTGACAGCTTCAACAGAAATGAATTCATAAATAAAAAATGTTTTAGGTGTTTAGGATCACTACAAAAATTAAGCCATAGGGTGATCTCATTGGAGGAAATCATTTGGAAGGTTTGTTAGTAATTACGGTTTTCCTTGCATATTCTTTTAATTAATTTTGAAAGAAGGAGAGAAAGAATCAATTATGTCAAAAAAAATCATAATTCCTGGTGTTATTGTTATTCTTGCTATTTCTGTAATTATAGGATTCATTTTTATCAGGAAGAAAAGCGGACTCATTTCGAATCCCTGGAAAGTGATCCCTGTGGATGCTGCCTATATTATTCGAATGAATGATTACCATAGTTTTACCAGTTCTTTATGCAGGGATAGTAAAATATGGAGAAACCTTTCTTCGATAAGCCCGTTTTCAACTATCGAACACAATATTCAATACATTGATTCCATAGCTGAAACAAATTCAAAACTATTTGAATTTCTCAGGAAAAGTCAGGTTTTGATATCAGGACATTATATTGGAGGTAAGAAATCAAACATTCTTATTACTATTAGTTTTCCAACAGGACAAAATGAGAAAAACGTTATTGATCTGATATCAATTATTACGAATCAAAACCTTCGTAACAAACAAAGAAAATATGAAGGGAAATCAATATTTTCTGTTTCTGCGAAGGGAAATGAGACCAATCAAAACTACTATATTTCTGTTTTCGAAGGTCATTTGATAATCAGTAAATCTGTTATATTGATTGAAAATGCTATCAGGCAACAAAGTCTTTCAAGGTCATTGCTTGATGATGAAGATTTTGCAGGAGTTTTATCTACTTCCGGGAAAAACAAAGATGCCAATTTGTTTATCGATCTGAGAAAATTTACCGGAATTGCTTCTATCATTGCGAGCGATAAATTTTCCCCCGGACTAAAAAAATATAAAGATTTTGGTGGATGGACAGAATTTGATATCAATATTGTTGATTATCAAACCATGCTAAATGGTTTCCTGATGTCGGATGCTTCAGAAAATATGTTTATTGATATTTTTAATGATATTGATCCTGTTAAAATTAGTTCGTACCAGATCTTACCTGCTTCAGTATCAACTTTTGTATCATTCGGGATTGGGAATATTAAAGAATTGAATTCCAATTATCAGAATTACCTGATAAAAATTGGCAGGAAAAAGAGCAGAGATAATGCATTGAATGAATTCAATAATACGTATCAGGTTGATTTGGGAAAAACTTTTTCTGAGATTATTGATAACGAAATTACTATTGCACACGGGGGATATACAGAAAGAGCTTTGAATATTCCTTCTCAATTTGTTTTGATTAAGTGCAAAAGCGGGAGTCAGGCTGAAAAAAATATGGAATCTCTTGTCAAAAAGATTTGCAGGAAACAAGGAACAGACTATCAAAATATGAAGCATATTTCCTCAATTGATAATGATGTATCTTTTAAAATAATAGAATTTCCCATAGAAAATTTTACAGGATTGCTCTTCGGTAATTTTTTTGAATTAAAAGGCAATAGTTATTTAACTTTTTACGGGAACTATCTCATTGTGAGCCAGTCAATAGATGCATTACAGCATTTTTTATACAGCAACCTGCTGAATAAAACACTTGCTACAAATAAAGCGTTTAAGAATTTTACCAATGGCTTAGCTCAAAAAACAAATTTCTTGTTTTATACAAACCTAAGTCGTTCTTCCACTTTTTTTGAAGATTATTTGAATCAGAATATTATCAAAGGGTGGGAAGAAAACTTTGACATATTTCAGAACATCCAGGCTCTTGGATTTCAAATTACCGAAGTAAGCAACATGTGCTATGGGAATATTGTAGTGCAGCATGTGGATGATTATAAAGGGAAGCCTCAGACCGTTTGGGAAAGTTTGCTGGACACTTCATTTGCAATGAAACCGTATTTGGTTGAAAATCATTATACAAAACAAAAGGAAATTTTTCTGCAGGATTTGAACAATACCATTTACCTCATAAATAAGGCTGGAAGAATATTATGGAAACAAAAAATATCTGAAAAAATCATTTCAGAAATATTTCAGATCGATTATTATAAAAACGGAAAGCTTCAATTGTTGTTTTGCACGGAGAATTATCTGCATCTTATAGACAGGAATGGAAATTATGTTGAAAGATATCCTGTAAGATTAAGGGAAAAAGCTTCAGCAGGAATGGCACTTTTTGATTACGAAAACAATAAAAACTACCGCATTTTTATCCCTTGCACTGATCATCTTGTTTATGCCTATTCCAAGGAAGGAAATTTAATAAGCGGTTGGAGTTTTACTGGAAGTGATTATCCGATTAAAAGCGAAATAGCGCACTTTCGTGTTTTTGACAAAGACTACATTGTTTTGACAGATAAATACAGAATATGGATCCTTGACAGGCGAGGGAGTGTAAGAGTTAAAGTGAACGAAATGATTACAAAATCGGAAAAAAACAAATTTTATATGGAGGCATCAAATACTTTGGAATCATCAAGAATTCTTACTACCGATACTTCAGGGAATATTGTTTCAGTGTATTTTGATGGTCATGTTGTTACTGCTTCAATTGATGAATGTGGCAGTCAGCATTTCTTTAATTTTAAGGATGTCGATGCAGATGGTGAAAAGGATTATATTTTCCTTGATGGCAATAAATTAAGAGTTTATAAGCAGAATAAATCGGAAATTTTCAGCTTTGATTTTCCTTCTGCAATAGTACAACGTCCGATATATTTCGAATTTTCTGCTACGGACAGGAAGCTGGGGTTAGTTGATATAGAAGAAAATAAGATCTATTTGCTAAACAATAACGGTTCAATTTATAAAGGGTTCCCGCTCGAAGGGACAACCCTTTTTAGTATCGGGAATCTTGATAATACAGATAGCAATTTTAACCTGATTGTTGGAGGTAGAAATAACTTTTTGTATAACTATTCCGTACAATAATCGAATATAACTCATAATATCATGAAGACGAGTAACTTATTGCTGATTCTGATCGTTATTTTTTGCTTTTCAGCCTGTCTTAAAGAAGAAATCGATCTCGATAATTTATCTACGGAAGTAGCCATAGAACAAAGCCGGGCCTTGCCTTTGATCTATGGTTCCCTGAAAATTGAAGATTTTACAGATGAGGGATATGATTCTCTTATAATTTTTGGACAGGATACTTTTAAATTGTATATCATTGAAGACCTTGAGTATTCAGATACCATTTCACTGCGGGAATTAGGAGAAAATTTTGATTTTGAATATCTGCATTTGCTTCATCATTTTACAAATTATCTTCCTCTCTCACTGGATGTACAGTTTTATCTGTTTGATTCAATTTACATGCAAAATCTTGACACCATATTCTTGATAGAAGATCCCGACACAATATTTTTAGACGCAGCCGACCGGGATGAGGATGGGTTTGTTATTGAAGAGGGCGTGGTTGAACAGAACGGGGTTGTCTCACTTGAAGGAGAACAAATGGATTTGCTTGAGGAGGATGCTACGCATATTATTTTGGATGCAGTAGTTCCCAGTACAGGGGACTGGGTTATCATACTCGATCGTTATTCACTCGATTTCAGGATTGGTGTTGATTTTAGCGGAAGGTATATCACTGATCTCGATTCAATTTAATTTATCATATTATGAAGGGAATCAGATTCAATCTATTATTCGGTATACTTGTTATTGCAGGCGTTGAGCTGTCGGCGCAGGTGAATACATTGTATTATATGCCGGGGGTCCCGCAGTCGTATTACATGAATCCTGCCACTCAGCCGGGATGTAATATTTTTGTCGGCATACCGGCTATTTCGTCATTGTACCTGGAAGCATATAACAGCAGCATAGGTCTCAGTGATCTGTTCTGGAATGATCCCGAAACCGGCGAAGTACTTCATCCTTTTCATCCTGATGCCGACACGTATGAATTCGTTGAGAAATTTGATGACAAAAATTACCTGAGCAGCGAACTGGCATTTAACCTGATATCTTTTGGATTTCGAATCCGGAAGATGTATTTTACCTTCGATATTACAGCACGAACAAAAGAACGATTGATATACCCTGATGATCTTCTTGATTTTGTTATTACCGGCAATACAAACGGAGAAACTTTCGATTTCAGTGATACACGGTTGGAACTGACCGAACATATTGAATATGGTATCGGAATATCCAGAACTTTCGGAGATCAGTTTACCGTTGGAATAAGACCCAAAATACTATCGGGTCTTACTGCAATAAACTGGGACAATTCACATATGGATCTTTATACTACCCATGATGAATGGATATTGAACTCAGATGCAAGTGCTCAAATATGTATTCCGGGAATGACAATACCTACAAATGCGGACGGAACGATTGATCTTGACAGGGAAATGGAATTTGACAGCACGTTGAACTCATTTCAGGATTATAGAAAACTATTCAGCGGAAATATGGGAATGGGTATTGATTTAGGGGTCCATTATAATCCTATGGAGGAATTGCAAATATCTTTCAGTGTTCTTGATTTAGGATATATAAAATGGAAAAATTATGCACAAACAGTTTCGCTTGAAGGAACGTATTCCTATACGGGTGTGATGTTAGATGCCGACTCCACTTTTACATATGATATTCTTGATACAATTACCAAA
>Ga0315548_1000979_pt1 | contig 25128 bp, 32 predicted proteins | sample SalMarSW160110MG_2_FD_202540 | JGI IMG/M metagenome (GOLD analysis project Ga0315548, IMG submission 202540) | Salt marsh sediment microbial communities from the Plum Island Ecosystem LTER, Massachusetts, United States - Salt Marsh Sediment SW1601-110 ...
TTCAATCTCAAGCATCGCGGAGACCTTGCAATGATGCAGGACTGCTTATTGCTGGACAGGGAACAGACCGAATATCTTGGCAGGCTTGAAGTCGGCTGGGCAATTGTAAAACTTCAGGGTCGCTGGTTTTTCCCGTTTTTAGTAAGGTTGCCTCATGTACATCTGGAAAAAGGGGCCGTAACTGACGAAAGACTAAGACAGTTCACCAAAGAAAAACAAAAAGAAATTTCCTGCCTTTTGAGCAGTTTTAAGAGCGATTCCGCAACGATTTACACGAAAGAAAAGAATTCCACACCGGAGACAGACTCAAAGCACAGGAATCAAGCGATTTCGCGTTTGGATAAAAAGGAAAAAGGAAAAGATAAGAACAAGAAATGCACAATTAAGCTGACAACGCATGAAGAGATGAATTTTTTGAGGGATATATGGCTGAATCCTGCATCCAGCATTAAAGAAAGATACCAACGTTTATGTTTGAATTATAGATGTGGCAATAAAATTCAGAAGTCTTTATTTTCTAAAGGCATTGTTTCTTCTATTAATCTTTCTCCAGGAAAAGGGAAAATAAAGGGATTATTATTAACGGAAAGAGGGTGTAAAATACTGGGAGTAGAAACAGAAAAATCAAACCGGCACGGTGGTGAAGAACATAGATTCTGGGTGAGTCGAATCGCGGAGCATCTCCGTACCAGTGGATACGAAGTTGCAAAGGAAGTCCCTGTTGGAGGAGGCAGGACGATCGATATCGTCGCTGCATATAACGACAAACGGATTGCTTTTGAGATTGAAACGGGGAAGTCCAATGCGGAAGCAAACATTCAGAAGTGCCTGGCTGCCGGCATGGACGTTATTATCGTCCTCGCCACATCTGCACAAGTCAGGGACAAGATTCGTGCCGTCCTGCAAAAGCGGCATAATGTGAGGTTACTGAGGGTTTCTGAGTTTTTCGAAAAAGATAGATGGTAGGGTCATCGCTGCTGGATTTCGATAATTTGACTTCAAAATTTTCGTTCTTTTTATTCGCTTTTGATGTTTAATGTCTGTGCGAAGGTGTCAGCCTCATCCTCTTTGCTCCTTCGTTAAATTCTATTATGAACTCCCCGAAGAACGGAACCCTGCCCACCAATATGTCGTCGAATGCATTGTCCGACAATTGAATACACACTTCCAAGGCATGTGGAATCCTGTAAATGCGCTTACCATCATCCAATCTTATTTTGATCCTGGATTTTGCCACTTTGATCTTGCCGCCCACTCCGTCGATTTCACTGGTCTTTCTGCCGACATTCAATTCAAGGGACTCCGCGACGTCCCTGGGTATCAGTATTACATCTGATCCCGAATCTAGTAACCCTGCGACTGTAACAGGTGTACCGTCACTCAGATTAAATTGCAGCGGAATAACGGGCCTGTAGATGTCATTGGTTACCTTCTTGTACCTGAAGCTGAGGTTCATGATATCATTCAAAGAATCTGTTCTACTTTCTCAGGAACTTTGGCGATAAAAAGCGGTTCCTTTGGGTGGGTTTTCCTGGCTTTGTGCAGCATATCCTTGATTTTTTCTCTTGGTCCATGAGCAACCACCTTTTCGTTAACTATGACCACCCAATCACCTATGCATTCTTCGAAGCTTCCATTCATGAAATATTCGTAATTCGCGTTCATCTGAACACCGCAGATTTATTAGTTGGCAATTGGTTATTAAAAGAAGTGTATAGCTTAATAGGCAACAGGAAAGCAATGGATTCTGCGCCCAGCATAACACCACAATTATTATTTGCTTGGCTGCTTATAAATACGTTGCGTCTGAATGCCAAAGGGTTGTTTGCTGGTGCTCTTAATACAGCTTGCATAATCTGCGTGCTTAGTTCAACTTTTTCGCCTTGCCTATGCAGAAGACCTTCTCCGGCTCCAGCCAGACTTCAATATTCCCATAACCACTTTCTCTGAGAATGGCCTCGACCTCTTCAGGTTCCCTGTACACGAGGTGCCAGTTCCCCAGAATTCTCATCGTTGATTCGAGGCTGTGCCGTCTCATGTTAGCTATCAGAACAGTTCCGCCTGGGACAAGCCTTTCCCTGACCTGCTTAAGAACTGACACAGCCGTTTCAAAATCAAAGTAGTCGAGCAGGCCGGAGAGAACGCCAATGTTATGCCTGGAATTTGTCAAATTCATACGCAGGACATTACCCTGAACGTAATTGATGCAGTCACTTAAACCTCTTTGCACAGCCAAGTTGCTCCCGTGTTCGAGAGCGCTGGGCTCATTGTCTATGCAGGTTGCCTTTACAGCCACCTCGCTTTTTAACCTCTCCAAGCAACCAAGAATCTCGTGCCCTGGACCTGAGCCGAAACTTACCAAGCTGACGGGATTGCTAATTCGGGCGTATTGGTGAACACACTTGCAGATCTCCTCTTGAAGAATTCGCAGTCTGTTTCTTACGCCTTTGACAGAACGGCCATTCAAGAAGAAGTAGTCGAGTACTTTGCGGGGCTCGTTTCGATAGATAATCTCCAAACAACGCCAACTGCCGGGTTGTTTCAGCGACTCATCCACCAGATGGCTCAGCCGCCGGGCAACCGGCCTGACTACCTTGGAAATCAGGCCAGTAGCGAGTCTTTTGGAAATTCCGGTTTTCTTACCATTTCGTTTCCCATTCACAATATGGGTTTCCTAATCTGATGCACTTGTTTTCCTTAAACCTCGCATGTTTGATGCCCAGTTCCATTTCTCCGTGTGCGGCATAAACACCCATAAACCATTTGCACACCATCGACTTGGAGCCGAACATCCTCGCACCATGCTCGATGACGGGATTGTCCCGCACGTGAATGATGATGTGATGGTGTCCATTCTGAACTTTAGCCCGCATAAACTCAGGCTTTCCGAATCCAATAAAGTCAAGCATGGAAATCACCACCTTCTGCGTTACCCATCCACCTTTAGGTTTCAGCCCCATGTACTTGACCATTTCCTTTGCTGCATCTTTGCCAGCCTGGTAACCCAGTTCATAGACAAACTCTTCGCCAAGCTTTTCACCGATTGCCTGCAGGTTCAGTGCCAGAGCCCGCGATGGAAACAAGGTCCAGTCCATCCGACCGAAAAGCTTTATCCGGCCTTTTTCTGTCGTAAAGGCCTTCCCAAACAAGAGCTTCTTCAGAATCCTGGTCAGAGCCATGCAACCGCCACGAGGTTTTTAACGCATCCTGTTTATGTATTTGTAATAGCGTGCTTAAAAGGCTCGGGTCTCTTAGGCTGACTGTTGCAGTCCCTACAAAGCTTTCTCTACATCAGGTGCCAGAACAACCGCGTATACCTCTGTTGTATGATAGCTTGAATGGCTTAGCTGTGTTTTTTACCAAACGCAGGTTGAAATGGTTTTAAGCCGCATTCCCAGGAATTACCTGCTTCCGCTTCTTCGTTTTTTCAATTCTGCCATTTTGCCAATCATGCTTTGTGTTTTATGGCCTGATCGGGTAAAACTGTCGAGTGTTCTGTCCCATGATTTCATCTGTTCCTGGCGTTTAAGATGGTCCAAATATGCGCCTTCGTTCTGGGCCCTCATAAACTCCGCGTAATCATAGACATGAATACTTTCGGTGTGCCGGGTTCCTGGATATCCCTGATTACCGTAGTCATCTCCGCACCCGGCCAAGGTGCCTGCTACGATTAGCAGACAGGTTATTGCCGCTTTTCTGAATGCTCCCATAATTTGCTCCTTAAAAAATTGTATCGTAAAAATTGCTTTCTTAATCACTTTACTATCCATGTTCCATTAAGCATAAAGTCTCTCGAGCGATTTGGTTAAGTCTGGATTCAGCACATCGGCATAGACTTCCGTGGTTCGACAGCTCGAATGGCCAAGTTGCTTCTGCACTAAACGAAGATTGTACTTGCTCGCCTTGTATAGCTCGGAGGCGTAAGTGTGCCTTAGGCAATGAATGGAGAAACGCGAAGACAAGCCTGCTCTTGCTGCTGTGCGCTTGAATGCCTTTTCCAGAGCCCGCGTGGTCATGTGAGTGCCGGTGTTGCTGGACAAAATCAACGGATCGTTGGAACCGGATGGTTCGCCCACACTTTGTTTCCATGCGATATACTCGATATAGTGACACCTGAGTGCACCATTGAAACGCACAAGTCTTTTCTTTCCGCCCTTGCCTTTCCTGACGATAAGCGCACAGAAGTGGTCCCTCAGGAATATATCCCCGTATTTCAAGTCCGCAATCTCGGCGACCCGCAAGCCTGTGGACAGAGCCAGGTCTACCAGAAAATAATCCCTGACAGCGACCTTGTTGCCCCGGGCAGCAGCCACCTTTGCTCTTTTCCTTGCTGTTTCCAGTAACCTGCTCACTTCCTCCCGGGATAGGAACTTCCCAGGGTCCAGGATCCAGTTTGATTTGAACATACTTTTTTAAGTGTTTTTGTGCTTCTTTCGAAAAGGTTACGATTGTGTGAGACATGCGAACCTTTGGAGTACGGTGGAGTTGTCGTAACTACTTTGCTATACAATGGTTACGTCCTCCAAGTTAATATTGAACTGCAAGATTTATAAAGCTTATGTGGCTAGTCACATGGTGAAATGCGGAGATACTGGAGTGGTTGTAACATTAGAAATATCAATTGGTTTTGAAAATAAATTTTGGATTGAATTTTCTTGTAGCGCAAATAAAAAGGTTCAGAATTCTCACAAATTCTGAACCTTTGGAGAATAATGGTATGATACGCGGTGTAGCCCCCTTTTGTCAACAAAAAATTGTCCTCGCGATTACCTATTTTTTAAGTCGAATTAGCTGTGAACCGCTGTACTGTCCAAATCACAGTTTGAGTTTTCTGAATGAAAAACAGGAAAAAAGAATTCAGAAGGTAAAAGAAGAAATTGAAATTGGTCTGATTTGGAAAAAGTTGTGTTTTTTATGGGTTTTTGGATAGAGATTTCGGGGTTCAAAGCGCGCATGTTGCTCAAGTTGTTAAAGCAGGCAAGATAGATAGAATAGGCAAGGTGTAATTGGTAAAAAAAGTTTGAAAATATTCAAGATTTTTCAGCAACATGCGCATTTGACTGAGATTTCCTCTGTGAGTCATCGGGCTCTCCATGTTGGTGAATTATTTATAGTGAGCGCAAGTAAAAATTCAAGATTTATCACAAACATTCCAAGAATATTCTTGACAACGGGGAACAAGAACATATAATGCACAATGCAACAGCGATTTTGTTTTCCAATCTCTTCTGAAAGCAGGATGCGGTGTTGGAAATGCACGAGGTATCATTGCGGGTCTTTAAGAGTTTGTCAAGCGCGGACGGTGCACAAAGTCTGCGCCGTGAAAATAAAAACTTTTTAAAAAGCCACGAAAAGGCACAAAAGGCGCGAAGAGAAATTAACCACGGATTCCGCCCCGCTTCGTTCCTAAGCAACTACGCAGGGCAGGCAAGTTCAGGATAAATTTGAAGGGAGGCAGAAGATGAGGAAATTAGTCTCAAGTAGGGTTTACGGTTCAATTAGAATTATACGGTCCCATCAGGGATGGCCATATCCATTGAAAAAGGTCTTAATCTCCATAATTATTTTATCAGCTTTACTATCGTCAACACAGCTACAGGCAACTCAATCAGGCAAGATTATCGGCTGGGGAGTCGGTAATATGCACGGAGATGACTTTGTCGCCATTTCCGCCGGCGGTTGGCACGATCTGGCCTTAAAGCAGGATGGTTCTATCATCGGATGGGGCGACAATTGGTGGGGTGAAGCCAACCCACCTGATGGAAACGACTTTGTCGCCATCGCTGCAGGTGGGGAGCACAGTCTGGCCTTAAAACAGGACGGTTCTATAATCGGTTGGGGCAGCAGCGAGAGGTTTGCAGAATCGGAGGCGTCCCTGGCGAAGAAGGATATTGGGCATTATCAACACGGTGCAGGATTCATACTCATTCGATTTTATGATACGGAACTTATGCGAAGACGTTAGGAAAAAAGTACGCGATAAGAACATATTAGCCGAGAAGCTTATAAAGTATTTAAAAGATGTCAAAAAGAAGAACAGGGACAATAGTAATAAGATGGCCGAGCACGCGATAGGCGTGGTTAATCCTGGGGAATCTATAATATTATATGGGCACTGTGCAAATACTCTACAATTGCTCGAAGAGATGCCACAGAATCAGAAAGAAAGTCACCAATTGTATATTGTTGAATGTTACAGAGAGACAGGCACACATTTGAAGGAAAACGAGGATAAGAAAATTAAGAGCAGAGTTTATGCCCTCGGTTTTAACAACGTAAGATTTGTATATTTTCATTCCTTGGCTCAGACTTTGGGCGGGCTGGAGCGGGAAAAACGGGCTTGCAAGTTTTTGCTGGGTACTCGAGGTGTAGTGAGAGAGCGGGACGAAAACAACAAGATAGTTACAAAGGAGTTTGTTTGTAAGACAGGTAGTAGTATAGTAGCGTCGATGGTAAATCGATTAGAAATGGCTGAGGTTCTTATCTTTGCAGGTAACGAAAAGATTCTTAGGAATGGGCTGTCTCCAGCTGATATAGTTGGACGTGACAAGCTTTTTTCGCTTGAAAATGGGAAGCAACATCCGGTATTGGGGATTCCATATCTTCCGCCTACGGTGGACATTGTACCCATATCAATTGTAGACTATTACGTCAGCGAGGAAGGTGTCTTTAATACTAAAACCGGTCAGCCCGTGGGTCGGCGGGTAATCGGTAAGAAGGCGAGTAGTCCAAGATAAGGTGTACTGGTATTGCTTTCAGGTATACTTCAGCAAGGTAGGATTCAAGAGCTGCTTGGGCTTCCACATTTTTGCATTCTAGATTATACTTATATTTGCCGGGCTGTGAGGGTTCTTCGCTAAAGAAATCGATTCGTTTCAATTGGCGGCATATCAAGTCGGTGTCTGAGTGTTTTGCCACAAGTATTCTGGCAAGTTCTTTTGATGTATATGATTCGTGCAGCTGGGAAAACATGAGTTTAAGTATTCTATATCCCAAATAGGTGGTTGGCCGCCCGTGTATATCGATGGGGGAATGGTCTGTGAATTGTTCTTCGTCGACCAGCTTGGCATTTGTGCTCATATAGGCTCTCCATAGCCTTTGATTTAATTTTAGCATATCAAATTGACCGATTTTCTCATATCATTCCCGTCCCGTATCGAGGTGCGGGACAAACTCCAGCGGTAATCCACTTCATTATCGTTTCTCTGGATTCCTACAACCAGCTTCCCCAGGTACAAATTCCGCAGGAACGACAATGGTAGCTAACTTCTTTTATCAGCGGCACTTACACCGATGGTGGTTTAAAACCGGTCAGTTTGAGTTAGGATATTAAATATGTATCATACGGATATTAAAATGTATCGTCATCTGGTTCATAAAACCTTTAAAGCACTTTTAGGTTATAGGACTATGCAGTTGTACAAATACTTGTAAATATAGGTAGAGTCAAGATAGTCGCGGTGGTTTAAGATGAACCTGTCCGTTTGCTAAGCCTTTCATTCGTCGGCGCCTCAATAGCTTCTCCATGCTCCGTTTTCACACTCTGCTCATCAAATTGAACGTGCAGTTTTTACGCATGGTAATCGGAATGTAAAACAGCAAAGTACGATGCAATAGGTCAGTGTGGTAAAGTTATAAAGTATCCTACCTTAATGATAGCAGACATTTTGATAACGGAAAAGGTTTGTATTTCGTTTCGAATAGTGTTTAATCCGTGATGCTATTTTACTATTCATATTTCATATCAATAGAGTTCTCCATAATTTGGGGATATTCCTTAAAAGCAGGAGTCAGGCTGCATTACGGATTAAACTCAAAGAACGAAACTGCTTCGCTGTATATCAGAGCCTTGCAGCAATGGCAAAACGATTCTTGCTATCGACATAGTGATAAGTTGTCTTGCCAACCAGGACAAGAGAAAGGTTCGATTTCCACACCAATTCTGAACCTTCGCTCTTATCCCTCATGAAAAAGCCTAATTCCGGTGCTACGGACGGTGGCCATTTGATAACAAGTTCTCAACGATATTGCTTGTCATTCATAATCCACATTTTTGTCCAAAGAAACCTTTGTGACCCTAGATTTTAAAAAGACCTCAAAGCTGACACGACGGATTGTCAAGTCGATGTAGATAGCTTTATTGGTCTCCTGCCTACCAACGAATTTATCAGCGAGGCGCTATTGTTAACCTAATTTATTAAAGAAGCCTTGAATTGACCAGTATTGGTTTTTCTATAACAAAAACAGCTTCAGCCAGAAAAGAATATCGGTTTCAACGACTTAAAACCTCGGCGAAACAGCATGGTTCAGCCGGTCTCCCCAGCCAACCCTATAAACCTGCAAATTGGATAGAAAATTTATTTGACTTATTGTTTTGAGGCCATATAATCCGATTTATATAAGTTGGGGATAAGTATGGCGGGGAATAGGAATATTTTTGGTTTAGCAACAAGCTTTGTTCAGCAGTCAAAATTTGCGACACACACGAGATACGAAGCTTGTAAAAGAATTTTGGGGACCGACCTTAGGTATCCTGTTTTTGATCATAAAGTGCTCGAGGTCTTGATTTTAAAAGGCAGACGAACTTACTAATGGAAAACAATCAAGTGAAAAGATTAGGAAGAAGGATAAGGGATATCCGACTCAGCAAAGGGGTATCCTTAAGAGATCTTGCTAACCTTACAGGCCTGACCAGAAGTTTTCTTTCTCAAGTGGAACGGGAGAAGGCTACACCTTCCATTAGTTCACTGGAAAAAATAACACGAGCACTAAACATGGGGCTTAATCACTTCTTTAAAGAAGAATTTCCCAAGAAGTTCTCCATTATCAGGAAGAAAAGGAAAAAAAAGTTTGTTGCAAAGACCTTAAAGACATCCTGCGAGCTTTTGGTTTCTGATATTTTGGACATTTCCATAGTGCCTTTACTTTTTACTTTGAATGTAGGCGGCAAACTTGAAAAGGCCCAACTTGAGACCTACAAAAAAGAAAGATTTATGATCGTTCAGCGGGGCAAGATAGAGCTTGTATGTGCTACGGAAGACAAAAGGAAGTTTGTCCTGGAAGAAGGAGACAGTCTTTATTGTAAGTGCAATGTTCCATGTAAAATGATGTCAAATGTAGGAGGCAAAAAAGCTATTATGTTATGGGTGGTACGTGCTCCATTATTACAAGAAGAAGATTAGCTTACAGAAATAAGGGGATAACAATGGGTACTGTCCGGACCGGAAAAAGAAGAAGGTTTTGTCGGTTAAATGATCACATTTTTATTCTTTGCCAACTCATGGAAAAGGAAAATGTGCGTATAGTAAAAGCATTTACCAGAAATATAAGCGCAGGTGGATTGTGTTTTGAGACTGAGCAGCCCATTCCAGCACGGACTGTTTTGAGTTTAGAAATATATCAGCCTTTAAGAAAGTCGGAAGGTAGAATTCTCTCTATTCCAGCTCAGGCTAAGGTAAAATGGGTAATATCAAATGATACTGCTACCAGATACCAAGGGTCAAACAAATATAGATTGGGAGTAGAATTTGTTAAGATTGGTGGTAGAGAGAGAAAGGAAATAGCTGGATATGTGAAAGATAAGCTGAAACAGTAAGGATAAACTATATTTTTTTGTTTTGTTGGTAAAGTATAGATTTCAAAAAGGAAAGTAATAATTTACCGAACGATTTTCAAGAAAAGTTCTGTATCAACTGAAGAATAAGATTGAAATGCGGTCTGGATTACCAGAGAACTTTGCAAGGATGCCAATCAGAAAGATAAAACAAGCTGGTAGGGAAATTGGAATCGATATCTTAGGTGATGTTCCTCAGGGTTCACACTTCTGCCTATTTTATGAAACCGGAGAAGATTTAATTGATATTTTGGTTCCCTATTTTAAAGCTGGCTTGGAAAACAACGAACTCTGCATGTGGATAACTTCGGAACCTCTTAGTGTAAAAAAGGCTAAAGATGCATTGAGAAAGGCTATGCCTGATTTTGATAGATACTTAAAAACGGGCCAGATAGAAATCATTCCACATAGCCAATGGTATCTCCAAAATGGTAAGTTTAATCACCAGCGAACTCTTGATAGGTTGAACAACAAGCTTAATCAGGCATTGAAGACTAGTTTTGATGGCATAAGAATAGCAGGTAACACTGCTTGGCTTAGGGCAAAAGACTGGAAAAGTTTTGCTGGTTATGAAAGGGAGGTAAACAGTACTATCGGCAAATATCGGATGATAGCAGTTTGTATGTACTGCTTAGGTAAATGCGGTACATCTGAGATTATAGACATAGTCGACACCCATGAGGCAACAGTTATCAGGCGGGAAGGCAGGTGGGAGCTAATCGAAAGCACCGAGTGTAAACAAACAAAGGATAAACTGCGAGAAAGCGAAAAACTGGCTGTCAAAGGCCAACTAGCTGCACAAATTGCTCACGAAATCAACAACCCCTTGGCAGGTATCAAAAACTCGTTTTTGCTAATCAAGAATGCCATCCCTGGGGATCATATATACTATCGATATGTTGGTCTCATCGATAAAGAGATCAAACGAATCTCTGTCATAGCCCGGCAGATGTTTGACCTATATCGGCCAAACCAGGATCCAGCCGAGTTTTCAGTAGATGATACTATCAGCGAAATTGTGGTTTGGCTGAAGGCGGATTGCCGCGAGCATAATGTGATTATTAGTACTGATAGGAGCGATAAAGTTGTAACTCTGTCAGAAGTCTCATTTCGCCAAGTTTTGTTCAATATTGTTAAAAACGCTATCGAAGCCTCACCGCCGGGCGAGGAGGTAAAGATAGCCGCAAGCGTAACTGGGGATGCTTTAATACTGACAGTATCTGACCATGGCAAAGATATCCCAGAGAATGTAAAATCCAATATTTTTGAGCCGTTCTTTACAACCAAGAATAATAAAGGGAAAACCGGATTGGGCCTTGGTCTTTTCGTTTCCAAGAGTATTGTTGAAGAGATGGGGGGTTCTATTGACTTTGAAAGTAAAGAGGGGCATGGTACAATTTTCAGTATTGTTATCCCACTTAATAGAGACAGAAAGGGAGTATAAAATGGTTGAATCAAGTCGAATTTTGATAGCCGATGATGAAGAAACTTTCCTCCAATCAACGGCAGAGCTATTACGCCGGGAAGGATACCACTGTGACTGTGTTCCGGATGCTTCCGAAGCAATGCAGAAGCTCAGCAAGAATGGGTACGATGTGTTAATTGCTGATATAAAAATGCCTGGTAACACAGAACTGGATCTGATTAAGAAAATGGCGAAAATTTACGAAGGTGTACCGGTTATACTGGTAACCGGCTATCCATCGCTGCACTTGGCAATTGAATCTATTGAACTGCTGGTTGAGGCCTACCTTGTTAAGCCGACCGATTTTGACCAACTGCTGAGACATGTTCGGGTGGCAGTTAATCACCACCAACTCTACCGTTCCGTCCAGAGTACAAAACAGCGATTACAGTGCTGTTATGAGGGGTTGACCGGCGTTGAAGAACGACTAAAAGACAAAGGTCGAAAGGGAATTTCCGTATCTCTTGACGCTTTTCTCGAATATACATTTCAAAATATCATAGGTGTAGTAAGTGACCTTAAGCACTTGATAGCGGTTTTGGCTGTGCAAAAGCAAGAGAAAGAGATCTGCCATTTGTTTAATTGTCCGAGGCTGGACGTATTGATGGAGCAAGTTGTAGGGACTATTGATGTTTTGAAGAAAAGCAAGAGTGCTTTCAAATCTAAAGAGTTAGGACAAATACGCAAAAAGTTACAGGAGTTTATTGTTGCGAAAGTATAAAAAAATAAAGTTTTGCATATATATAGCCGAAGTTTGATTGTAGATAGCTTGCAGAAATAATTGTAAGCTGCCTTGTCGTGCAGGACTAGGGCCTGTTAAGTCGAAGGCACAATTGAGACCGTTCTCTTTATGTTGAAAGAGAACAATTTCAGTTGTGCCTTTTTGATTTGTCTCGCCGAGGCGGGCCCAGTGTTGAAGGCAAAAAGGAAATTATGAAATATATCGGTGTTGACCAGGCAAAAAGATGAGTCAATTATGACAGAAATAATAATGATAAACATAAACGTACGTGTGTAGTGTGCGTTTTTTTAGTTTCTATTTTATTTAGTTTCTGTGAAAGCAGAACGAAAGGAGCATTATCATGGCAGTCGAAAAAACAATTGGTTCCAGCAGTCTGGTCGAGGTTATTGACCGAATCTTGGACAAGGGCGTCGTAATTGATGCCTGGGTGAGAATCTCTTTAGTGGGTATTGAAATACTTGCCATCGAAGCCAGAGTCGTAGCTGCATCGGTTGAAACCTATCTGAAATACGCCGAGGCGATAGGTCTGACCGCAACAGCGGCCTAAGGAACCGTAGGGAAAGAAACTCCCAACCTAACAGAGGGTTCTTGCCGGGTCATCCTTATGCACCGGTACGGGGGGAGCAAAAAGCATGTCTCGCCAAGTAAAACCTCTTCTTAAGATGGGCAATCTCAAAAAAAAGGGGAATTAAAACCATGCTTTTAGCCGCTGAAAAAGAAAATGTGCTTGAGAACATAATATCTTCTTACGAAGCGAGGATACAAAGTGTTGAAGCATTCTTCGAGGTCACAGGCCAAATTTTCCAGGATTTTCAGGAATCTCTTCTTAGTACAAGGGCCGAACGAGAAAAAATCAATAATCAACTCAGAGAAAGCCTTGCGAAAAATGGTTCTCTGCGGAAGAAAGATTTTGACGGGATGATGAGCGTTATTTCTTCATACTTAGACCAAAGTGAACAGGAAGTCAGGCAATTATCTCATAAATATCTTAATGAACAAACAAAATTGGTACAGCAACTAAGGGAAAGTTTGAGAAACTTTAAAGATGCTCTTACTGACAGCCAGACCGAAAAGGTCAGGGAACTGCAAACACTAATTAATGAAATCCTCATCAGGCAAGATGAGAGCAAAATCGAGGTTACTTCAAAACTGAAAGAGTTCCAACAAGAGCAACAACAAACATCGGAAATGCTTAAAGACCTTTTAGCCAAGGGAGAGAAACTGAGAATAAGGGATTTTAAGGTGACGCTTGGTGAGTTCAAAAGACAGCGAGCCGAACGTATAGCCTACCAGGAGAGAAGACGTCGGGAAGTTAAAGATATGCTCAGTGGATTCAAGGCCAAACGCACAGAAGCAGAACAAGATCGTCTTGTTGGGCTGCGGAAAACATAAAATGCAGATGGCTGGTAATTATGCGAGGTATCATAAATAACATTATAAATTTTTACGATACTGAAACAAAAATCTTAGATGTCCTGATAACTAATACCCAGAAGGCATTGGAGCAATCGGAAAAAGAAAGAAAAGCTGATGAGCAGTCGCGAAGATTGGAAAATCTTGTAAGGGATTTGAATAATATGCTGACGAGGTTTTATTTTTTCAATGACCGCAAAAACAAAAGGCAGGAACAAATGACTGACAGACAAGTGAAATCTATAACTGAGTTTGCAATTTTTGTTAAGACTTTAACCAAGAAGGTATGTTCACTGCTCAATCGGCTCCAGCAAGGCCAGACCTTTGAAGAAAAGATTGATGAGGAAATAAGGGAACTTGAGGCCAGTGTTAGGCGGAGACTAAAGGAGTTTGATGCAGCTTTAGATGAAACCAGCGGCACTTTGACCATTCGTCTGATTAACTTTACCCGGGATATTGCCAGCAGTTTTACCAAACTTATTCCGGTACAAAGGATTTATCTAACAATGACGAATAGCAGAAAGTCTTATAACCCTTTGGGAAAATCACCCCAAAACACCAAGGAAGATTCTCTGGCCCGGCCCCAGGACAGCGGTGACAATGAATTGGAAACTCTATTTAACTACTCGGGTATAAAATCGGTCAAGAGTGATGAAAAAAGGTCAAAACGTTTGATGCAGTTAAAAGCGTAACAAAGATGCAAGAGGCGAAAATACAATATATTCTGGAACGGTTGAATAAGGAGCTACTCCGATTTATTGATACCATTGGTGAAATTCCTTATGTCTCCCTGCCCTCGGAGAAGCCGGAGATTATTTGCTTTGCCGTGAAAATCAGGAAATTAACCGGCTATGACGCCAATGAAATCCTGGCAGATAGAGAACATTGGGAAAAAATGATTCACCCCGATGACTGCGAGCAGGTTTTTGCAGCTTTTGCCAGATGTAAAAATGAAGGTGCACCCTTCAATATAGAGTACCGAATTGTCCATAAGGATGGTTCGCTGCGTTTTGTCAACGATAAGGGTGAGCCTGTTTTCAATAATAAGGGCGAAATAACCCAAATTGAAGGTCTAATAACTCCTCTTGGAGAAAGCAGAGAACCTGAGAACATACCGTTGTTGGGAATTAGGGAAGTAACAAATTCCAATAATGTAAATTCAAATAATTTTCAGAAGGTTTATAAAGGAGATTCAAAATGGTAATGGCAATAGCAGAAGACATGAAGAAACTGACGGAGAACATCATTATTTCTAATGATGTTCGGGTAAAAGCTGTGGGTGAGCTGGTAGCAGACACTCATAAAACCCTGAATGGGTTTTCTATGGATAGAAAAAAGATGGCAGCGGAACAGGCCAAGGATTTGGCTGGTTTTGTAAATGGTTTATCAAAGGATGTGCAAGGCATGCTAAAAAGTGCCCGGAACATGGTCCAGCAGTTCCATAAGGAAAATATGCAGATGAGCAAAGAACAGGCCAAGAATTTAGCAGATTTTGTCAATGGTCTTGTTAGTAGTGTTGGCTCAATGCTGGATAGTTTTCAAAAAGACCACAAGCACATGTCCAAGGAAATGAAGGCTAAGCTCACCAGGGAAATAAAGGATATCCAGGCAGAGGTTGAAAGAATCCTGGGTGATGCCGACAAACTTATGGGCGAGTTTAGCGCTGATATGGCTGGGGCCAGGAAGGCCTGGAAAAGCATGTCTGCGGTTCTGGCCAGGTCAAGAAAAGCTGGTTTCCCGATGCCGGAGATTGATACTGGAAAAAAGACAACCACAGTCAGGCAGGCAACACGTAAGGCCCATGGCAAAAAGAAAACCTCACCGAAGAGCAAAGGCAGCAGGCAAAAAGCTGAAGCAGGCGTCTAAAAAACAGTGAGAATTGACGCGGGATGTAGGACTATTGTTGTGAGAAGTAAAAAGACAAGCGTTTAATGTTAACAATTTAACATGGAGGTATAGAAAATGTTAGCCGTATTAGAATGGAAAAATCTTATTGTTGAGCCGGTCAGCCAAATGTTGACCAGAATAATGACCTATCTTCCTGTCCTGCTTGGCGCCTTAGTTATTCTGATAGTAGGCTGGATTGTGGCCAAGGCAATCAGACGATTAGTCGACTGGCTGCTTAAGGTAATACGCTTTGATACGCTGGCAGACAAGGCGGGCATATCAGAAATTCTAAAGAAAGGCGATTTGAAAATTTCTGCCGGAGAGGTGATAAGCAGCATAGTTTATTGGCTGATTATTATTATGGTTTTAGTGATGACAGTTGACGCTCTGGGGCTACCTAAAGCTTCCGATGTTCTTGCAAGCTTATTTGCTTACGTCCCGAAGGTCATAGCAGTCTTGCTTGTCTTGGTGGTTGCTATGTTTCTGGCCAGTTTTGTGTCAGGAATAGTCCGCACGGCTGCAGGCAATGCCAATTTGCCCAAACCGGAGATGTTTGCTGGTGTAAGCCGGTGGGCAATTATAATTTTCGCAGTAACTATTTCGCTGGAACAGCTTGGCATTGCATCGCTTTTAGTAACTACCACCTTCAATATTATCCTTGGCGGTGTTTGCCTTGCTTTTGCAATTGCCTTTGGGTTAGGCGGCAAAGATACCATGGCAAAGTATCTTGAAGAATTAAGGAAAAGGCTCTCTTAGAAAAAGGACAGGGAAGTGCAAATACTTATTCAGGGAGGTATTAGATTATGAGCCAGACAACATCTGCTACGGCCCAGATAACGTGCGCTTTTTGCAAAGGTGCGGGAAAAGACCCCTTTGACTTACTGAGTGAGTTTGCTGCCTGTCAGGTCTGCGGCGGCACAGGTAAAGTTAAGGTCGTAGAGCCGGTGATTAGATGTGCCTTTTGCAAAGGCACAGGCGTCTATCATAATACCCGGATTACCTGCACCGTATGTAACGGTAAAGGTGTGGTTACAGCTCCCCAAAGCCCAACGGAATGGTGCCTTAAATGTGAAGGTACAGGAACCGCAATAGATAGTAGATTACCCTGTCTTAAGTGCAAAGGTAAAGGGCTTGTTTCAAAGTGAAATGCGCAACCAGTCTAAATTTGCCCGGAGTAGACGTTACCAAAAAGAGGACTGAAGCCATGACTAAATTTAGGTCTCTCAGGCAAAACTTTAGAAGCAGAGAAAAGAAAATAAGGGCAGATTTGGAAAAGGCACGTAAAATCTGGAAAAAAGTAGGCGAAAGATTTAAATGGTGGGGCTCGTTGCCCTGAGGGAAAAAATAAGAATTTAAAAGACAGGAGGTCTATCAAAATGATTGACGAAATGACAACAGTATTGGAACCGGCTCGTCTGCCGGATTTTGTGGAAACAAAGTACGTTAAGGATATTACCAACAGGGCTCTTTCCTTTATTAAGGCTGGTTTTCCTGTCCATCTTAGAGGACCTTCCGGCACGGGCAAGACGACACTGGCAATGCATCTGGCAAGTAAAGTTGAAAGGCCTGTTATAATGATTCATGGAGACGAGGAGTTCACTACGTCGGACCTGGTCGGCGGTGAGCATGGCTATAGAATCAGAAAAGTTGTGGACCGCTTTATCTCCAGAGTCTTAAAAACAGAAGAGGATATGGTCAAACGATGGGTGGATAATCGCTTAACCGTCGCCTGCAAGTATGGATTTACCATGATTTATGATGAGTTTACACGCTCCCGGCCGGAAGCCAATAACATTTTGCTGTCTATCTTGTCAGAGAAGATAATGGATTTGCCAACGGCAAGAGATGGAGAAGAACCATATTTAAAGGTCGACCCGAATTTCACCGCTATTTTCACATCAAATCCGGAAGAATACGCGGGTGTACATCGGAGTCAGGATGCTTTGAGGGACAGGATGATAACGATGGACCTGGATTACTTTGACTATGAGACAGAGGTGGCAATCACCCAGGCCAAATCAAAACTTTCTAAGCCACATGTTAGAAGAATAGTAAATATCGTAAGAGGCTTGAGAGAATCAGGAAAGTGTGAATTCGCTCCAACTGTTCGAGGCTGTATCATGATTGCGAAAACCCTTAAAGTGCAAAATCTTAATCTGTTTAAAGCGAACGGTGTTTTTACGCAAATGTGTAAAGATATATTAGCCTCCGAGACAAGCCGTGTCGGTTCGAAAACAAACCAAAACAGGGTTAAAGAAATAGTGAGTGAGCTTGTCGCAAAAGAACTTGGAACGCAAAAAAACATCAGTTTCCCTCCAATAACCGGCCAGGAGGACGTTGTTCCAAGTCAGGAAGAAATGGAAAGCATGGTTGGTGCAAGATAAAAAAGATAAGGAGACCTATCAAATGAAGGGAATAATGCAAACCCTGGGTATTGGGAACATAAAAAGCATCCATTCTATAGGTGCGAGGTCTATCCCGAAGGTACAAAGATCAAGCCACCTGGATTTATATGCACTTGGAAGAGAAAAGGATAGATTGGCAAAGGAAATCTTTGCATTAAATAAGAGAACGAACATAGCCCAAAGACAGTTAGATAGTGTTTACAGACGAATAAAAAAACTACAAGAAGAAGTATATGAGGAGCAGAAAATTAAAACTCATAGAAGCGTGCCAACAAAGCCGCTCAAGACAATGGCTATGAATTACTGAGACTGCTATTGTAATGTGTTTTTAACCCTGCACGGAGATAGAAAAGTAAAGGAATATAAAATGGGCAAAGAGAAAAACAAAAAAGGCAAAGAAAAGGAGACGGAAGGTCTCAACATTGACTTTGGCATAGGTAAATTGAGCCTGGGAGGTCTGTTAGACAGTATCGGAAACTTGGTTGACCTGGCTGCTAAATTACAAGAGGCAGGCGGTGAAATCAATAAAGAAGGCGAGATTGACCTAAGTAACCTTAAAGAAGGAATGAAGGGAGTATTTGGATTCTCAGTGAAAACAGCAGTGGGAGGCAAGCCTGTTGTTGAGTCATTCGGAAATGTCAGGAAGACTCCTGAAGGACCTAAAGTTGAGGAAGAAAGAGAGCCTCTTACGGATGTTTTTGATGAAGACCAGGAGATTCGAATCTACGCCGAGATGCCAGGTGTTAACGAAGCTGATATAAAGTTATACTTGATATTTCAGCACAAACAGGAGACAGGAAATATCATAAGGAAATTTTGCTACCTTCCAAGGTTCAGGCAGACACAATGACCTCTTCTTACAACAACGGGATTTTAGAGGTCAAGGTAAAAAAGTGAATGGGATTAAAAGGGCTAAAAGATGCTTCCCTGAAGTTGATTTTATTTGGCGGCAAAGGTGGCGTAGGAAAGACTACCTGCGCGTCTGCTGCAGCCCTGTTTTTGGCAGAGGATTTTAAGGCATTGATTTTTTCAACCGACCCTGCCCATTCGCTTGCTGATAGCCTAGAACAGAAGCTTGATGACAAGCCAAGAGAGGTAAAGGGAGTTAAAAATTTAAGTGCTCTTGAAGTAAACGCAGAAAAGGCTCTTTCAAAATTCAAAACTGAACACCATGACGAGATTAAGAAAATTGTCGAAACTGGTACTAACCTGGATGCAGAAGACATCGATTCAGTCTTTGCCTTGCCTATCCCGGGCATGGATGAAGTAATGGGTTTTAAGACAATGATTGACCTGATAGACCAGGCAAAATTCGATAAATACATAGTAGATACTGCACCTACAGGCCATGCTTTAAGGCTTTTAACATCACCGAGGCTGCTGGATGACTGGGTTAAGGTGATGGCAAAGATGAGATGGAAGTACAGATATATGATTGAGAGATTTGCTGGTAAGTATGAACCAGATAAAGGTGATGATTTTCTCTTATCTATGAAGAAAACAGTAAAAAAAATAGAGGATTTGCTTCGTGACCAAAACAGATGTGAATTTATAGCGGTTACGATTCCGGAGGATATGGCCATTTTAGAAACTGCCAGATTAATAAGCAATTTGGGTAAATATGGAATCAAGGTTAGACAGATAGTGATAAATAATGTTGTGGAATCAGATGGCTGTGAGTTTTGCAGGGAAAAAAGAAAAGAACAGGACAAGTATATAAACCTCATAAGAGGAAAATTTAATGGATTAAAAACGACGATTGTTCCCTCATGTCCCCACGAAATCAAGGGATTAAAAGCATTGGCGGATTTTAAAAACCAGCTGTTCAATTAGAAACGAAAGAAAGGCAAGCGGCATGAAGCAATTTAAAGTAAAGGAGGCTTTACCTAAGGATGTGGGAAGGGCTATCGCCAGGATCGACCCTGAAGACATGAAAAATTTAGGGTTGGAGGTAGGCCAGATAGTAGAGATAGAAGGCAAAAGAAAAACGGCTGCCAAGGCGATGCCCTGCTATGCTGAGGACAGAGGGAAAAAGATAGTTCAGATAGACGGCATTACAAGAGAGAACGCCAAAGTTGGTCTTGATGAAAAGGTAACAATCGAAGGAGGTGAAAGCAGACCTGCCAAGAAAATTACGCTTGCCCCTTTGACAAATGGAGGGGTGCTTCAAAAGGATAAAGATACTAAGTATATCGCCTCTCTCATAGAGGGTTTGCCCTTAACAAGCGGTGATAAAATAAGGGCTAGGTTGTTTGGCACTAAAACCTGTGATTTTTTAGTGGAAGGCACAATACCGGATGGCGTGGTATCGGTCAGCTCCACAACCCTGATAAAGGTAAAGTCAAAAGAAGGCAAAGTTGAGAGAGCCAAAATATCCTATGAAGATATTGGGGGACTTAGCACCCAGGTACAGCGAATAAGAGAGATGATTGAGCTGCCTCTCAAATATCCCGAAGTTTTTAACAGGCTTGGTATCGAAGCACCCAAAGGAGTCTTTATGTATGGCCCGCCTGGGACGGGTAAAACATTGACCGCTCGAGCCGTAGCTAATGAAACAGATGCATATTTCGTTAGCATAAGTGGCCCCGAAATCATGGGCAAGTTTTACGGTGAATCTGAAGCACGGCTGCGAAGTGTTTTTGAAGATGCCCAGAAACATGCCCCTGCCATAATTTTTATCGATGAGATTGATGCAATAGCACCAAAGAGAGAGGATATGGGTGGTGAAAAGCAGGTAGAAAGACGTGTCGTAGCTCAGCTCTTGGCCCTGATGGATGGATTAGAATCCCGTGGCCACGTTGTAGTCATTGGGGTAACAAACATCCCCAATACTATAGACCCGGCATTACGAAGGCCTGGCCGGTTTGACAGAGAGATTTCCCTTCCCATACCTGATAAGAACGGGCGCTTGGAGATATTAGAAATTCATACAAGAGGCATGCCTCTGGCTAAAGATGTAGACGTTGAAAAATTAGCCGGTATTACTCATGGTTTTGTTGGTGCGGATTTGGAGGCATTGGCCAGAGAAGCCGCGATGTCAGCTCTGCGAAAAATTCTGCCGAAGATTGATTTCGAACTGTCAGACATTCCTTATGAAACTCTGCTCAAATTGGAAGTGACGATGGATAACTTCTTTGAGGCGATGAAGGAAATTGAGCCATCTGCTATTAGAGAGGTTTTTGTCGAAGTACCCGATGTAAAGTGGTCCGATGTAGGTGGTCTTAAGAATATTAAACAGGAGCTTAAAGAGGCGATTGAATGGCCGCTCAAATATCCAGATGTTTTTAAGAAAGCTGGTACTACTCCATCCAAGGGAATTTTGATGTATGGTAAACCTGGAACCGGCAAGACGCTTTTAGCCAAGGCGGTGGCTAATGAAAGCGGCGTCAATTTTATACCTATCAAAGGCCCCCAGCTTATCAGCCGGTATGTAGGTGAATCAGAACGGGGAGTAAGAGAAACGTTCAGGACGGCAAAACATGCTGCACCAACAATCCTTTTTTTCGATGAAATAGACAGCATAGTGCCTAAAAGAGGGTCAAGCTCTACGGATGCTCATGTAACCGAGAGAGTAATAAGCCAATTTTTGACGGAAATGGACGGGATCGAAGAACTCAAAGGAGTTGTGGTTTTAGCCGCTACCAACAGATTGGATTTAGTCGATCCTGCGATGCTGCGAAGCGGCAGATTCGACCTTATATTCGAGTTGCCTGCGCCAGATGAAAAAACCAGAGAACAGATTTTTGCAATACACACGAAGAATAAACCTCTCGCTAGGAATGTTGATTTGAAAAAATTAGCCAAAGAAAGCGATGGCAGAACGGGCTCTGATATCGAGTTTATCTGCCGAAAAGCCTCTATGTTTGCGGTAAGAGAGTATATTGAGCAAAACTCAGCAAAAAAGAACGCAGCTATGGAGGGAGAACTCAAAGTTTCAAAGGATAACTTTGAGCAGGCACTTAAAATGCTAAAAGAACAAAACGGCAAGTAAAAATAAAGGGGACTAAAAATATTGGCTATTCTTGAAAAAGTTAAAGAGTTGTTTAAATGCAAATGTGAAAAAGAAAAATCTACACAGGGACATGAAGAAACAAAGAACGAAGCAGAGTCTGAAGAACAAGCTCAGGGTTCTGAGGGAAGCGGCTGTAATTAAGTGATCGTCGATTGGCTTTTTTCTTTATTTACTGGATAAGGTGTCTTAGGGGAAAGGCTGTTATGCCTTTCCCTAAGGCACGAAGTAAATAGAAATCAGAAAGGAATGTTATGAGTAAGATAGGGAAATACGTTTGCGGGATTATAAACTCCAATGCAGAAGAAATCTTTGATTTGGACAAGATTGTGTCCCTTGATGACATTTACCCATCCGGAACCCCCGCAGAGGTTGTAGAGAGCAGCGAAATTCATAACAAAGCCTATACTGTTGTTTTTCAGGATATAGCTGCTGTGGTAAGTGACTCGGAAATAATTGATTACAGCCACATGCCCAAGGATACCTTGGGCAGATTGCTTGTCAGCCATCAGCAGCTGATCGAAAAGATAATGACCAAACATAGCATTATTCCCATGAGGTTAGGGACTTTTGCTGGCAGTAATGAAGAAGTAAGACAGATTCTATCCAAAGGATACAGGACGATTAAAGACATTTTCGAAAGGGCAAAAGACAACATAGAGATTGATATAGTGACAACATTAAACGACCTTAAATCTTTTCTACAGGAGGTTTCCCAGGAAGATGAGATAAGGCAGCTTAAGCAATCGCTGTTAAATAAAGAAGGCGGCATTACCATAGATGACCAGATGAAGGTGGGTGTGTTGGTTAAGAGGCATTTAGATAAGAAAAAAGAGATGTTTGCTAACCAGATACAGACTGCCTTAGGCGAAATAGCCCAAAATCTCAAGGCACACGACCTTATGGATGACAAGATGGTGCTTAACACCGCATTTCTTCTGGATAAAAACAGGCAAAAAGAGTTTGAGCATAAACTCGATGAGATCAATGATAAATTTGAAGATAAACTGAATTTTAGATGTGTAGGTCCGCTGCCTCCATATAGTTTCTATACCCTCGAAGTCAAAAAACCACAATTTGAAGAAATAGATTGGGCAAAGAAAAAATTAGGACTTGAAAAGGATTTTATAACCGCTATTGAAATCAAAAAGGCCCACCGGAAAACGGCGTTAACCTGCCACCCCGATAAAAACCCGGACACGCCGAATATAGAGCAGAAATTTGATGAGATGACCAGGGCCTACAAGATACTCCTCGATTACTACCGAGCATCTAATCAAGATGAACACGATGAAGGCTGCTACTTCAACAAAGAAGCTTTTGAAAAGAACGCATTACTGGTTACGACAATGGCATAATATGGAAAAAGAAGGAAAATATATTTACTGCATTATTGGGACGAAACAAGAGCGGAATTTCGGCCCTATCGGTATCGGGGAAAGGGGTGACGAAGTTTTGACCATTGGCTACGATGACCTGAGTATGGTAGTGAGCAACTATCCCTTAACCAAAATTACTGCAAATAAAGAAAATATGCTAATCCACCAAAAGGTAATTGAGGAGGTAATGAAAGAATTTAACTGTGTGCTTCCCGTTCGTTTCGGCACAATTGCCTCCAGTGCCGACGAAGTAAGAAATCTTTTGGATAGAAGATACAGAGAATTTAAGACCGCCTTAAGAGATATGGATCACAAAATAGAATTAGGCGTCAAAGGTATATGGAAAAACATGGAGATTATTTTTAGCGAGATTGTAAAAGAGAATGAGGCGATAAAAAATCTAAAAGAAGCTTTGACTGGAAGAAATGGCAATGATCTGCAGGCAAAAATGGGCCTTGGGCGAATGGTAAAGAAAGCATTGGATGAAAAGAAGGAAAAAAAAGCCAAGGAAATCATAGATAGATTGAGAAGAACATCTTACGAGCACCGACTTAATGATACTATCGGCGATGAGATGTTTATGAACGCTGCCTTTTTAGTGGATAAGGGAAGAGAGAAAGAATTTGACAACATTATGAACGACTTAAGCAATGAGTATAAAGACAGAATAAAATTTATGTATGCAGGCCCTTTGCCAGTATTTAATTTTGTCAATATTGTCATTTATCCAGAGGAATGGGAAAAATAAAGATGGATACAGCCACCAAAGAAGGCAAATATATATATTGTATCATAAACTCAGATCGACCACAGTCTTTTGGTCCATTGGGTATTGGGGAACGAGGGGATCAACTACATACAATTTGTTTTAATGGTATAGCTGCATTGGTCAGTGACGCTCCCCTCGGGAAATACCGGGTTTCGCGAGAGAATTCGCTTGCCCACGAAAAGGCTATTGAGACGGTAATGGCCGAATATGCAGCCCTGCCGGTGAGATTTGCCACGGTTGCTGAGGATGAAGATAAGGTCAAGAGGATACTGGAAAAAGAGCACGATAGATTTAAAGATTTGTTAGGTAGTATTGCCGACAAAACCGAGCTTAGTCTTAAGGCAATATTTAAAGAAGAAGTTATTTATAAGGATATCCTGGAAAAGTATGAAGATATAAAGGCATTAAAAGAAAAAATCACAGCGCTGCCTCTCGAAAAGACGCATCATCAGCGGATGGAGATAGGGGAGATGGTTGAGGCAGCCTTACAGCAGGAAAAACAGATTGTTAAAGAGAACATCTTAAATACTCTCTCGCCCTTGGCAACCGAAGTCAAAACAAACGATACTTATGACGAACTGATTATTATTAATGCCGCTTTTTTCGTGGAAAAGGCGAAGGAAGCCGATTTTGACCAACAGGTTCAGTTGTTAGATGAAAAATACGGTGAAAAAGTGACATTCAAATATGTAGGACCGCTGCCTCCGTTTAATTTTGTAAATATCTGCATTAATACCGAGGATTACTGAAGATGTTTTTAATCGACAGTATATTACTTGCGCCGTTAAAGGGTGTGATATGGATGGGCCAAAAACTCGGTGATATGGCACAAAAGGAGTTGTCTGATAAAGGGCGTATCAAAGAAGAACTTATGCGATTGCAATTGCAGTTTGAACTGGATGAGATAAGCCAAGCCGAATATGACCAAAAGGAAAATGAACTTTTAGATCGTCTGGATGCTATTACAGATGCAGAAGAAAAGGAGATATAGAAAATGACCGGTATAGAAGAAGCTAAAAGCATAGTTGTAGAGTTCTTGCAGAAGGCTCTTGATGCAAAGGATGTAAAGGTAATCGGAGCAACGAAAGTTGACAATGAGTGGCACATAGAGGCAGAGGTATACGAGGAGAATTCTTTTTTAAAGTCCCTCGGACTGCCTACCAGAGTACAGGACAGAAACATCTATGAAGTCAGGCTAAGCGATAATCTGGAGGTTGAATCTTACGAACGTCAAGGTCATACGCTGACAACCAGCTAATTTATAAGGGGTACAGTGATGGTAGAAAACCGACAGCTTGTCTACCTGTATTGTGTTGCAGATAGAGAACCAAGAATAAAGGAAATAGAGGGAATGGAGAATAATCTCTATTTTCTTTGTCATAATGGCCTTTATGCGGTAGCCAACAAAGTTGAAAAGCGGGAATTTGACGAGGAAGATTTGAAAAG
>Ga0315548_1000980_pt1 | contig 25118 bp, 23 predicted proteins | sample SalMarSW160110MG_2_FD_202540 | JGI IMG/M metagenome (GOLD analysis project Ga0315548, IMG submission 202540) | Salt marsh sediment microbial communities from the Plum Island Ecosystem LTER, Massachusetts, United States - Salt Marsh Sediment SW1601-110 ...
TTAAGAAGACTATTGAGTGAGGTTATAGTCTTATCATTGTTCTTTTAATTATGTGTATATGCTATGAATAATTCAATCTCGGTTTTTCCCCGGAATAATGCACTTTAAGGATTGAATAGAAAGGGAGCTTCTATGATAAAATTTCTGCGTTCAATACCGGAGTATACAACAGCATTCTTTGCAAAGTACCCTGCGGTGCTTTCGGGATATATCATATATTGCTACTTGTTCATCTCTATAATGCGTCTTTTTTATAAGGTGAAATATCATGGTGCAACATTATACGAAGCTTATGATATATTCAGTGCACTGCCTTTTATGTGGCTTCTGGCAGTCAGCTTAGTGAAAGTAATTGAGTATCGTATTAAACTTCATCAGAATGAAACACGGCAGTTGGTGCGCGAGAAAGAACTGCAGATGAAAGACACTCAATTGAAAACCATGCATGAAGTTGTAAAAGGTTTACAGCATCAGATTAACAATCCACTTGCCGTCATCGCTCTTCTGGTCGGCAGAACAAAAAGACTGATTAAAGACAATCAGGACGCAGTCAAGAACGTTGAATTCATTGAACAATCTGCTAATAGTATCACTAAAGCGCTTGAGGATTTTAAACGGGCAGAGCTCTATGAAATTGACCATATCGGCTTACTGGAGGGGAAAATCGCAGCGCTTCCTAAAGAACAATAAATATGTGATTACCGGCATTGTTTATATATGCCTCCGTAACTTTTATCATTACAGTGTCAAAGGTGTAAAATGAATTTAACGACAGTCTCTGAATTTACTTATGATAATACAATAGGTCGAAAGGCAAACATAATATGGCAAAAATATTAGTTGTCGACGATGAAAAGGATGCACTTACTGCAATTGAAGCAGTACTGTCCTCGGAGGGACATGAGACTATTCTGGTGGAAGACGGTATCCGTGCATTAGAAGCTGTCGGTAATCATTCACCGGATGTCATTGTATGTGATATTGAAATGCCGAAACTTAAAGGATTCGATGTTCTTGCTGAACTGAGGAAGGATCCGGTAACCTCAAAAATTCCGATTATTTTCTTGACCGGCAGAACCGATGTCTCGGCTTTGATTCAATCTATGGAACTGAATGTCAATGATTTTCTTACAAAGCCGTTTGCTGCCCAGGATTTGATTAATGCAGTGAATATACAGTTAAAGAAAAATCATACTTGAATTTCTAATTTAGAAATTTACATTTGATTAACAAAGGAGAAGGATGTTTTTAGCTGCGATTTGTTTTATGTTGCAGGAGCGAAGATTATTCCGATAACTATTCTAAGGTCCATGCTTGAATGAATCGAAAAAGAATTTTATTTTTATGCAACTAAGATAATCGATGAACATTATTTGAAAAAACCGCTTCTCTTTTTCTTCCTCGCTGTCGTGGCTGTTATAGGATCAGTTTGGATTATCAAATCGAACGGATTCTATTATATCGATGAGTGTGCACATTATATGTATTGCAGGTTCGTTTTGCAGGCATTGCCTATAACCGTACGAACCTGGCACAGGCCGATACCGCAATGGCTTTTTACTCTTCCTGCACAGCTCGGGCATACGTTTACAATGTTTTTTGCCCTGTCGATCTCGGTCTGTCTTCTGTTTATTACCTATCGGATTGCGAAGTTGAAAGGGATACGGCATGCAGAATGGGCCGTTTTACTTGTCGGGCTTCAACCGATGCTATTCGACCTTTCGTATGCATGCATGACAGAACTGCCGACAGCTTTTATAATTACACTTTCGTACCTGTATTATCTGAAAGAAAAACATGGTTGGAGCCTGGCGATTGCTTCGGCGGCGATTTTGTGCCGGACCGAAATGTACTTATTTGCCGGTTTAATGTTCTTCGTGTATATCCGGAAACGAGAATGGAAAATACTCCCTCTTGTATTGTTAGGACCTTTACTCTGGATTGCATCGACAACAATCATCTCCGGTGATGTCATGACGTTTTTCAGGGAATGGTCAAAATTTTCAAATCTGACCAAATTCATTCCAGGCGCCTCGGTTACACATTATTTGGAGAACCTGCATACGACTTTCGGATATGCACAGTTGGCTTTTTTTGCTGCTGGTGTTGTGTTTATTGCCATAGCAAAAAGAAATGCAGAATTTGGAATTATATACGGTACAATAGCACTTACGCTCGTCATTCATACACTTGCGGGGGCAGAAATGTTCCACTGGACGGCAAGCATAGGTGAGCTGCGCTACATGGCAGTAGTAGGGCCATTCTTCGGGATTATTTCAGTTTACGGCTTTTCTAAGATCATAGATAAAATAAAACGGCCGAATTTACAGCTGGTTTTTTCAATCCTTGTTTTAGGTGCTGTAGTGTTCAATTGCACTTTGACAACTCATCCAAGGCGCTGGCAAAATTATGATCAGGTTGTAATCACGATGACGAAAGCGATCAGGACTGAATATCCGGATCTAACATTATTGAGCAATAACGCAATTGCAGCATATGTTATGGATGTGCCGCCGACAGGAGGGCGGTATTTTGCACCGTTCGATAAGAAAACACTCAAAAAGTATCCGGAGTGTATTATTCTGTGGGACCCGTTTACATCGAATTCAATTTTCACTCAAACCGAGTTGACGAAGGATAATATGTTGCAGGATACAACGGTAAAAGTGCTGGACAAATATAGCTATTGGGGCGCCGACTATTTTGTGCTGTATAGGAATAAGCAGGATATGCCGGTTCAATAGTATATCTATTGTCGGAATATTGCAGATAGAATATTGCAGTTGATTAAATACATAATAGTTCATCTGCAAATTTTCTCTTATCTCGAATTATTCATCTTTAATTTTCATATATTTAAATTCGAGGACCGGGCAGACAGATGTTTAATCTCGATAATATAAAAATTAAATGATCAAACTTAATTCTTAATAACATATAAAAGAATATTTTAACGGAGCAGCATTCAATGAACTTACAAGAAATAACGAAGGCATATGATTTCTCAGGGAAGACTGCCGCAATCACAGGCGGCGGCGGTGTGTTATGCGGCGAAATGGCAAGAGCCCTTGCGGGATGCAATGCAAATGTCGTTATACTTGACCGTGATGTTGCACTCGGTGATAAAGCGCTTCAAACATTAAAAGGGACAAAAGGGAAACACGAAGTCATTTTTATCGATGTTCTCGATAAAGCCAAAGTGCAGGAAGCGGCCGATGCGCTGTTTGCAGAATATGGACATATAGATATTCTTATTAACGGTGCCGGCGGAAACAATCCTAAGGCTACAACAAATGCCGAACAATCGTTCTTCGATATTCCAACCGAAGCTTTGCAATTTGTTTCTAACCTGAATTTGATCGGAACAATTCTGCCGAGCCAGATTTTCGGGAAGAAGATGGTTGAGCAGAAAGAAGGAATTATTTTAAATATTTCCTCGATGAATGCATTTCGTCCGCTGACGCGTATTCCTGCTTACTCGGCAGCAAAAGCAGCAATCAGCAACTTTACACAATGGCTTGCCGTCCATATGGCGCAGGAATATACTCCGAACATTCGTGTGAATGCAATCGCTCCCGGTTTTTTTCTTACGGACCAGAACCGATTTCTCCTGACGAACAAAGCGACCGGTGAATTGACAGAGCGCGGCAAGAAGATTCTGGATCATACACCGGCAGGACGTTTCGGCTCGCCGGATGATTTACTCGGTGCAATGCTCTGGCTGTTGTCGCCAGTATCCAAGTTTGTTACAGGCATCGTTATTCCGATCGACGGCGGCTTTTCGGCATATTCGGGAGTGTAAGCAGTTAAGAACAGTTATTTTAAGAGAAAAAGGAGCACAGAATGAGTGAATTAAAAATTAGAAAAGACAGTGCATTGGATTTAGTGTCGGTGGGTGCGCTGGTGAATCGTCTTGATCCGGGCATCATACCTTTCAGAAAAGCACATGAGTGTCAAATTCATGTAAGCGGCGGCGAATTTAACGTTGCAGCAAATTTGTCCGATTGTTTCGGCATGAATACAGGCATCGCAACGGCAATGGTCGATTACCCAATAGGCGATTTAATCAATGAGCGTGTCCGAGCGATGGGAGTAAAACCTTTTTATAAAAGATTTAAACACAACGGTGTGAACGGCCCGAACATGGCAACGGTGTATAGCGACAGAGGACAAGGCGTACGCCCCCCTGTGGTGTTTTACAACCGTGCCAATGAAGCCGGTGCTTTATTAAAACCGGGTGATTTTGACTGGAATGCTATCTTTGCTGGCGGTGTGCGTTGGTTTCACAGCGGCGGTATCTTCGCATCGCTTTCGGAAACAACAGGTGAAGTGATCATCGAAGGGATGAAAGCAGCAAAGAAAGCAGGAGCGGTTATCAGTTTTGACCTGAATTTCCGCGCAAAGCTATGGAATATTTGGGGCGGAGAAAAGAAGGCAGTGGAGATCATAGCGCGTATTGTTGAAAATGTTGATGTACTGGTCGGCAATGAAGAAGATTTACAGAAGGGCTTGGGAATTCCCGGTCAAGACGTGGAATCAAAATCAAAACTCGATCCAACAGCTTTCTTTGCTATGATTGATAAGGTTATAAAGAAACATCCGAATGTAAAAGCGGTAGCGACAACATTACGCGAAGTCAATTCGACCAATCACCATACATGGGGCGCCGTTGCGTGGGTGGACGGCAAGACGTATGTTTCGCCTACCTGCGAACTGGCAGTTTTAGATCGTGTCGGCGGCGGCGATGGGTATGCAGCCGGATTCTTTTATGGTTTGTTAACAGGTGAAACGCCGGAAGAAGCCGTAAAACTTGGGTGGGCGCATGGTGCATTGCTTACAACAACGCCGGGGGATACGACCATGGTAACAGTAGAGCAAGTACGTGCATTCGCCCGGGGAGGATCTGCGCGTATACAGCGATAATTGGATAATAAACGGTATTCGGCATTTAAATATCGTCATTTGACAGTATGTGATGCAGGATATTTGATTGTATATACAGATTTCATTAGATTAGCCACGGTTGATAAATACGAGGTTCTCTAATGGAAGAAGTATCAGATCAGCAAGCCCTAGACATTCTTCTTGTCGATGACGATGAATTCTTTGCAGATATTGTTGCAGGCCAGCTTGAAGAAGAACTAAATCACCGCGTAACTATCGCCCGAGGCGGCCGTCAAGCGAAGGAATTACTTGAAAACATCGGTTCTCATTTCGATATCGTTCTTACCGATTACTTTATGCCGGATATGAACGGCGTTGATCTTTTACATTGGATGCATGATAGTCACATTGATACACCGGTTGTAATGTTAACAGCTGTAGGATCGGATCTAGTAGCTGTTGATGCAATGAAGCTTGGCGCATATGATTACGTACGGAAAGAACAACTCGATCTCCAGCACCTTGGTGTTGTTATTAATGCAACAAATGAACGCCATAGGTTCCGCGTTACACAATCCATTGAAGAAGAGCGCGCGATGGAAATGAAATTGAACAAGCTGGCGACCGATAAAGTGCGCGATGTATTGAATGCCATTACCCCTACTCTCAATTCTGCTCTGGCGAATATAAACGTGGAAATCGAAACACAGGGTGAAGAATTATGCACGCAGGTGCCTTCACCGCATCGTGAAAAGCTGCGCTGCCTTCTAAGACGGCTTCAGCATGAAGCAGTTACACTGGAAACTTCAGTACGTGGATTACTTGGGCTGTACCGAATGCTTTATGCACACCATGCTGAATTGAGGGAACTCGATCGTATAAAAAAGGAAATCGAAGAGAAGGTCGCTTCGATCTCTGAATGATTTTTACACTAGTGATGTAATCGATTGTATATTAAGTGAATTCCATCCAGCACAAGAGTTGTATCCACGTGCTGAATTATCTGCGAATGCTCTGCGATAAATTTTGAAAAACCGCCTGTAGCGATTACTGTCGCTTTTTTTGATTCGCATTGCAGTATCTCACTTTGAAGCCGCTGAACCATCCCGGTCATTGCATCGATAGCACCGCAGATAACTCCTGTTTGAATACTGCTAACCGTATCGGTGCCGACGGCGGTCTCCGGAAAATGGAAGTCAATATCCGGCAATTGAGCCGTACGTTGATGCAGGGCGGCAGCCGATGTTGCTATGCCTGTAGAAATAACACCGCCGAGAAAATCTCCGTTTGATGCTATCACACTATATGTAGTTGCAGTCCCGAAATCAATAATAATGAGCGGTCCGCCGTATTTTGCATACCCGGCAACAGCGCTGCATATTCTGTCAATGCCGAGCGATTTCGGATTCTCATAATGTATCTTTATTGCAAAATCTAAATCTGTATTCACAATCAGCGGTTCCTGATGAAAGCACTTCTTGGACAAAGAGACATAGATGCCGGTTATATCAGGTACAACTGACGAGATGCCGACTCCGTCGATTTTCTTTACGTCGATCTCTTTTTCTGTAAACAGTGTCAGCACTTGCCTGCTGATCTCATCTTCTGTTTTTTGAGGAATACTCGGAATACGCAAGTCGGTTTTAAGTCTCTCATTCTCGTAGATGCCGATGACTGTATGAGTATTTCCGATATCAATTGCGACAAACATATTGTCTTTCCATTTTTCTTTTAAAAGATTTTGTAACTAATCAATTTACTCTTTTCTTATACAATTTTCTTATCGATCTCCTCCACTTATAAGGGAGGACTACTCGCTTGCCGTCTTTCCCGCCAGAATGCGTAGCGGGCTGGTTGGCAGGAGGTGGAGTCACTTATTCTTTGACCTCACCCCCGCCTACATTTCTGCCTGCATTACATTTCGGCAGATAAATCATTTCGGCGGGCAAGCCAACCCTCTCCTAAAAGGAGAGGGGAAGTGATTCCTCTATATTCAGCATAGTTACCTGAGATTTTATTGTGAATTTATTAAAGTTCATATCTACCTATTCCTTTTTTAAACACCGTAGCTGCCCGAAAAGAATTGGAATAATGGTAGTCGAAGACTTCAGTCTTCGTTGGTAAACTAAATACGAAACCTAAAGGTTTCGACTACCATCATTTATGTAATTTTGAGATAACTCCGAGTATTTCTCTGTATGTAATCCCATGCTTCCTGAGATTTTATTGTGAATTTATTAAAGTTCATGTTTTCTCTTCCCTTTTCTTTTTACACCTCTCCCCCTTACAGGGAGCCGGAGGCCTATCATAACACGTACGAATGCACGTTACAATTTTTTAAAGTGGGGGTCATTTAGCCTTGACGTTGATGACCTCACCCCCGCCTGCCAAAGCACACTTTGTGCGGCGGGCTCGCCTGAGCACGAAGTGCGTCGGCGAGCGGGCAGGCTAACCCTCTCCTGTGAGGAGAGGGAATAATTTCTCTATTTCTAAAAACCATTGGGTAGTTATTGTATTCCTTAACTCTCTTTCGTGAAGATAACATCGCCTGCATAACATACCCGATGACCGGCAGGTGTTTCAAGAACCAATCCTCCATCGGCGGAAAGGGTAACAGCATGCCCTTGGAGGCGTTCGCCTGCCTGAGTGATAGTAATCTGTTTCCCGAATATAGTAGTCCGCGATTTCCATTCGTTGAGTGTTATTGTAAAATTGCCGATTTTAACTTCCGAGTAAAGTAATTCTAATGATGTCATAATTTGGTGAAATACATCTCTTCGATCAAATTCTTTTCCGCATTCCCGGCTGAGTGATGTAGCCCGGTCTTTTATCTCTCCGTCGAATACTTTCTGATTAACGTTCACTCCCATGCCGATAACCGCATAATCGAGCACATTGTTCTGGAAGGAACTTTCCAGAAGAATTCCACAGCATTTCTTTCCGTTTATAAGTATATCATTCGGCCATTTACATTCGAAATGTTCTCCGGTAACGACTTCAAGGGCTTGTGCTGCCCCTACGGCAGCAAAAAATGGAAGCAGGCCGGTCTTGTTGATTTCAAGTTTCGGGCGGATAATTGTTGAGAACAGCAAGTTGCTTCCGGATTCCGCCTGCCATGTTCTTCCAAGCCGGCCGCGTCCTGCCGTCTGGTATTCGGCAATGACCACGGCCCCTTCTTCAGCGCCGGCGCTTGCAAGTGTTTTTGCGCATGTGTTGGTGGAGTCTATGGAATCGTAGGTGAAAATCTTTTTACCAAAGATGAATGTGGTCAGTCCGTTTTGAAGTTCTTCTTTTGAATACATAAGTGCGGTATCCTATTCCCGGGCGGTTTTATTTATCAGCAGCCGGTTATAATTCCCGAGTTTCCATCCCAGGTTATAAATTATCCGGCATACCTTTCCCATTCGTTTATAAAGTATTTTATCTGCAGTATCGGTCGGTTTATGATAATCGGCATGGATACCGGTAAAGAAAAAAACGATCGGTACTCCGTTCCTTGCAAATTGATAATGATCGCTCCGGTAATAAAAATCTTCAGGATCTTGTTTGTCATTGTATTTATAATCAAGAGTTAACTGTCCCAATTCTGCGTTCGCTGCTTTAAGCAGACTGTCGAGTTCCGGACTTATCCTGTCGGAACCGATAACATAGATATAATCGGTATCTTTGAATGCTTCGTGTATTGCATCCATACGCCCGATCATATCCATGTTCAAACCGGTAATTGTTTGATTAAGCGGGATGACGGGATTGCGTACATAGTACTTTGAACCTAACAAGCCTTTCTCTTCTGCTACTGTCGTCAGGAAAAGCAGACTGCGTTTTGGTTTGACGGGATTTATTGCGAATGCTTCCGCAAGTTCCAGAACAGCAGCTGTTCCGCTGCCGTTATCATCCGCGCCGTAATAAATAACACCGGCCTCATCCTTTCCTAAATGATCATAGTGAGCAGTAAAAACAACAGCCTGCGTTTTAAGATAAGGATCACTTCCCGGTATGATGCCGATTATATTTTCTGTTTGTTTTGTTTCATGAATAACCTTTGTATGAATTGTTACAACCGCATCGTCTACGAAGACGGGCGTGAATTCCTGATTTTGCAGCGCTTCGTTTCTGAGCTGTTTGAGTGATTTGCCAGTTGATCTTAATACTTCCTCCGCCAAAGCCGGTGATACTACAAAATGAATATTAGAAGGCTGCACGTGAGGTTTATCGCTTTTCATCCGAAAGGCACCTTTATTCGTGCCAAAACCTCGTATCATATTTTGTGAGCGTTGAAATGTGGCCGGTCCTTCTTCATCCGGAATAATCAATGTAGCAATCGTTCCTGTATCATGGCGTTTCGAACGGAGCCGCCGCCGGGCTGCCCACTTTGTCGTATCATCGGCATTATCCTTTTTCCCGATAAAGGCGAACACAATTCGTCCGACAAGCTTCGCCTGATCTGCCGCATCTAATTCCGTGTCTGTAAATCCGACAAATGCTGTTTGGCCGGTGACCGTCGTGTCTCCCGCTTTTTCATATAAAAAATCCGCCCCCCAAAAGTATTCTTTCTTAATACTGCCGGTGTCTATTACAATCTTTGTTTCCGGATGAATGCGTGATATCTCGACATCAAAATGCTGGAAGTATGTCCCGTCATCACCGGCGGATTGCAGATTTAGTTTTTCAAAAATCCCGGCGATATATTGTGCAGCTTTCTTCTGGCCCGGATAAGAAGTCTCGCGCCCTTCAAGGCTGTCGGATGTTAGTATGTATAAATGATTCTTCAAATCCATCGGGCTTATCGATTCATATCCGGTCTGAGCGTTTTTTTCGATAGCTTGGGCATAGATAATCGAAATACAAAGCGGAAAAAGAATCAGAAAACGACGCATGAAATATTTCTCCAACATATAAAAAGATAATGAAACCGCAAAAGATTAGCGAAAATGCTTGTGAAATGCAAGATGAACCATAGAGACCTTCGGAAGGTCTTCAGAGCTTAAACCAAGGAACCCTTCCGAAGGTTTTCTAGAACTTTTACTGCGTTGTATGCGTGTATAATGGGGAGATTGCTTGTCCGCCGTGTTTCATCATTTGGCGGAAGAGGGATCATACAAGTATATTTTTTTAAGAATTGACAACGTTCTTGAAAAACCGCTCACTTGTAGCTCAAAATAAAATCTAAGACCGGATCCCTTCCATTTAGATAATCCTGGCCGGTTAAATCAATATTATAATCCGGGAATAATGATTCAGGATTGCCGTTTACGGTTGTAAAATATTTTACGCAATATTGTGCTGTTATTCCGGAATTTGGAAGCGTGAATGTACGCACTTCTCCATAACTATTCGGCCTGCCTCCTGTAGGCTCGCCGACAAGCAGGCAATTTGTATTTTGCTTAAATGAAATTGCATTTAATAACGCCGATGAAAATGTATGATTGCCGATAATAACGAATAATTTACCGTTTTGATTGAATGAAGAATTTTTTAAATACGATAAAAGCGGATTTATAATGCTTGAATTGCCTCCCCCGTTATTTCTTAAGTCTATGACAACTTTATCAACCTGGTTAGAGGAAATGAAATTTATAATCTCGTCTGTGAAGGCTGCAAAGGACTTATCAGGCGAATTGGAACATTTATTATATGCAATATAAAAAACTTCGTTCGATGCTAAAAATGTATACCAGTAGTAACTGGAGTAATTCTGCAAGTATAAAGGGATCGTCTTGCCTTCAAGTACGCTTCTATAACCGGATGAAAAATTATAATAATACTGTTCGATTGAATTGAGCGTTACTTTTCCGGCACCTTCAATATCCAGTTCTGCTTGCGAAAGATTGTCCGTGAAACCGTAAAATTCTAAGGCTTCAACGAAGCTGAAGATTCCGGGTAATTGATAATCAGCCCAATAAATATTTTCATGGGATATAATATTCTTTAAAGAATCTTCAACGATAGAAATATCGCTATTACCTGCCTTAATGATTTTTTTACCCAGCAGACCTGTATTATTATTATCTGTCTTTACAATATAGAAGCCGTCTGAAAATTTGACGGCATAAACCGGAAGGAAATGAAACTTAGTTACCGGAGGAAGATATAGCATCGTATGCGCAATATTGAAGGAAGCTACAACCTGCTGCAGCCTGATATAAACTTCATAATCCCGCAGGGAATCAACTGAACTTTTAATATCGTATAATGTATTGTCGAATGTTTGTTCAGAAATAAGAGAAGAAAAATTAAGCTGGCTTGATTTTAATTGCGAGCTTAGATAATCGATGTCTTCTTCCCACCGCAAAATTCTTTCTTCTTTTGATACCGGCGGTGCGAGCGGATTATCCGAACAAGATAGTAAATGAAGGACGATGAATAAGAATAGAGATATTCTTAATATTTTATTTATTGTTTTCATAGTGGATTCAATACATATCAAATAGTTATTTCTTACCGCAGCAAGTTTAAATATAACGTTTGCAGGAGATTTAAAAATTGATGAAACCGTAAAAGATTAGCGAAAATGGTCTTTAAAAGCAAGATGAGTCGATGGTGTAATATGTTTTGTAGGGACGCACAGCCGTGCGTCCCTACAGAGAGGGGGCATTATTTTTTCGTTCCGCCGGATGGTTTCCAGTGGTGTTATGACAAAGTATTATGCAAATGTTTCCTCATTGTCTTTATACTCTTCATCTCTTCGACTTTATCATAAATGGCCTGACATACCCCGCCAAGATTCTCGCATACGTCGATATTCGTAAAACGTAGAAATTGTATTTCATATGCTTCGATGTGTTCCTGTCGTTCTTTGTCATACTCTTTTGCACTGGAAACAAAATGAGAATCTCCGTCAACTTCAATGGCAAGTTTTATTCGTGGACAATAGAAATCGAGAACATATTGGTCAACACTGTATTGTCGTAAGAATCGCTCGCCATGCATCTGTCGGCTTTTGAGCTTTGACCATAATATTACTTCCGACTTTGGCATATTGCCTCGCAACGCTCGCCTGCGAGACTGCAATTCTTTCTTATTAAATGTTTCGGTCATTTTTTTAACCCCCTGCCTGCGGCTTCCCCCTTTCAGAAAGGGAGCGTATAAATGTTACACGCGTCAGCGTGTAGCGAAAAAGACGCAGATGCTATCATGTCATGGGGTTCGATGTTTGTTGTTTTCCGTTAATCATTCCGTCGGATAGCTTCCAGCGATGTTATGTAAAAGTCTTGAGTAAATGTTACTTTATAGTCATTGTATCTATTTTTTCCATTCTATTTTCCGTGAGTGCCGTAATTTGGGAGAGGGAGGTACTCCGCCCGAACCGCATAGCAGCTGTTGTATGATGTGCTTGGTCGGCGTCTCCCTGCATTCAATCTGCTTTCCTACATGTGCGTTCTTTTTTCTCCCTTAATAACTTGCCCGCCTTAAACCGCTGGAGCCACGATGGCGGAAATGGTTTTTCCCTTTACTTGGTTTAAGATGTAACTAAATATTGCATTTAATTCTTTTTCTTTTATTTCTTTATCATCTTCAACAACATTTCCATTTTTATCGAGATAATCTTTTACTTCACCATGCTTTAATACAAATATATTTTTATTCTGCACTTTTGCGATTTTTATACTGTTAAATTCAATATCTTCAATTTTCCTTTCATCGGTTCTCGGGCTTTCTGTAAGTTCTTTTGCCATTTCTTCCTCAAACTTTTCAACATCGAAATTTATTTTTTTTGTCTGAATAAATGTTTTAACGTCTTTAATGAACTTTTGCCTATTTCCTCTAACCCATTTTGACCTTTCTACAGAAAAGTCCTTATCTACAAGAGCATAAAAATCAATATCAAATTGTTTGCAGAATGTTTCAAAAAATAACGTATGATCGCATCCGTTCATCATAAAAAAATGTTCTAAAAGTTGGTTATTTTTATTGCCTTCACAATATTTAAAGTATCGATCATAATCATCAACCCCTTCTACGAATATTGCAATATTCGAGAAGAAAAGGTCACGGTGTCTAAAAAAGAAATATCTATTTTCATTATCTTTTAATTGTCGTTTTAATTCTTCATCAACAATTTTATTTATAGTTATAGTATTATCCTTATGCTTTTTGAAATGATGTACTTGCTCAATGAGGCCAGGATGACAAAAATAGGGGGAATGAGTTGTAAGAAATATTTGCTGATTTTTTGCTAACTCAAGCAAAGCCCAATATAATTTTTCTTGCGCTTGAGGATGAAGGCATATTTCAGGCTCATCAATAAAGAGATAAAAAGGCTTTTTAAATATACTTTCATTAGGGTGCTTTATTAGCTCCTCTGCATATACTTGAAGCAAGGCTAATGCAACCGAACGCTGCATTCCGCTGCCTTTTTCTTCCATGAAGGTTGGAATGCCGTCATTAATCTCAATTTTAGTGTTCTTAAAAAACGAATCGACTTTTAATTCATTAAAATGAAAGGAAATAATTGCATCACCAAATTGTTCTGCGAAAATGGCCTGCGTTCTTTTTTCTATACTTTTCAACTCTTTTCGTAAACCAGAATTTTCATCATTAAATGTCTTATGAAACTCAGCAGAGAATTTTTTATAATCATCTGTTTCTTCAAATTTACTTGCAATTTCTTTTAAGAGATTACCGCAAATTGTTGTAGAGCCGAAAGCTGCTTGGTCATTCGGGTTTGTATCTGACCATACAAAATTTGTCTCGAATAATTTCTTTAATGGAGCATCTATACCAGATTCATTTTTAAACGCATTTTCTTCATTATCCCAAAGTTGAATGACTTTAATATTTGTGGAGGTTCTTGTTAGTTTAAAATATTCATTATTATCGTAAGTATAGATATATTTTTTAAAAACGTCTTTCTTGTTTTGCTGGGAATAATTATCAATGACATCGGATATATTACCTGAAAAATTAAGTTCGACAGAAATATTATCATTTTTTTTGGCTTGTTTATTTTTAATATCATCAATGTTTTTCTTTGTTCCATCTCTTAGAAAATCTATAGCTTCAAATACTGTTGACTTTCCCGTATTATTTTCACCAACAAGGATATTTAGACCACTACCAGCAGTTTTGTCGTCAGGTAAATTAAACTCTAAAGGCTTTGTATCGCCATTAAAGCATTTGAAGTTTTTTATCAGCAAAGATTTAATAAACATACGACAATATCCTTATTCAAATTTAATTCCGTTTTCAATTACAACATCTTTAATATTTTGAATTACTTCGTCTGTAGTTAATGAAAGAATATTTGAGCGAATACCTTCAATACAGGCATTGTCAAAGGTGTTCTTCTCCTGCCCTTTGAAAACAGAGATAACCGATTGGATCGCTTGTTGCTGATATTCTAATTGGTCAAGTTTTAATTCCATCTAATCATTATCTTTTTTTTATTCTCCTCATAAAAATACCTAATGCATTTTTCTTAATGCACATATTATGCATTTTTGTTCCTTTTCTCTCAAAAACTCATTTCTCCTATCTATACAATACGTTCCCATGCAAACAGGGAAGGACATTCCGCACCGCTTCTGCTTCTTCTTATAAAAATTATCTTTTAGAAATCGTTTAAATCCTGGCTGCTACCGGTTTGTATGTAGATCGAAAGAAATATTTGCCCCTGATAGCATAAGAAATGTATGGAGTCGCAAAACAAATGTCAAGGAAAGGGTGCAAATGGTAGTGTCTCAATTTAACATGGATGGATAGTGATGTCAGTCGCGCCCGCCTGCTGAGGGCAGGCAAAGCGGATTCCTGACATTCAACAGTAACATTAACTCAATGAAAGGGCTAGTTTAATACCGGCATCTATTTCTTTCATTTTTTGAGCTGTTAAGTTCCCATTTTTCTGCATCAATCTTTCTTTGTCAACTGCCCTTATCTGTGCACAATGTGCAACGCTTAATTTCTTTAGGCCGCCCTCATTTCTATCGATTGCAATGTGAATTGGACTATTTTTCCCAGTCGCGTCTGTGATTGGACAAATAATTACGATTGAACTTTCTGTATTAATCACATTGTTCGACACAATTACCGCAAGACGTTTTTTTTGAATTTCTTTTCCCCTTGTGGGTTCAAGATCGACAAGGTATACTTCTCCGCGTTGAAAGCTCATTTATTCTACTCTCGATTCTGCCGATTTCCATTCGTCGGCAATTTGTTTATCCTGCCCGTAATAAAATTTACAGGCATCTGCAATTTCTCGCTCAAGCTTATCTCGTTCGAGTTTCTCAACGAAGTCGTTTAGTGCCTTTCTGCCTATTTCACTAAGAGACACATTGAGTTTTTCGGCCCATTCATTTAGAGTTTTGGCAAGCTCGCTTGAAATCATCAAATTAATGCGATTGCCGTGTTGGCTCGTCGTCAAATTGTTCATAAGTTCCTCCATCCGATTCATACATCAATTATTTTGCATCCTATAAGTTCAACATTAGTTCATCAAATACTTCATCATATTGGGAGGCCGAAAAAAATATTCAAAAGAACGACATACATAACGGAGCTACGTTATGCACACTAATCACATATAATTATACATAATATATTTAATATATTCAAGCATAAATCAATTGATTTAGTTAGAATATTTAGTGATATGGTTACCATATAGCGATAAATAATGCAAGAAAAAAAAGATAATTATCTAACAAAAGAAAAGAAATATCTGACAAATATGCAGATTTTCCTGCCATTATGCATGTTTCCTATATGCCATTATGGCATTATTACTGCCATTTTGTATGATAGTCATTTCCAAAGTATCGAAATCTTTTGAAATTCAGCAATTTTTATTGTGGCATATGAATTGACTCATATATGACAGAAGTCAATAATATTTAAATAAGGAGATAAAGCAATGTATGTCAGATTTGATCATCCAAGAACTCTTGACAACTTGATCAATAATTTCTTAGCAACGGATACAGCAATATCACGAAGCGTTTTTCCTGCCGTGGATATTATGGAGCAGGAAGGACAGACCACGGTTATTGCCGAGCTGCCCGGTGTCAAAAAGGAAGATGTGAAGATTGAGTTTGAAAATGCCGTCCTGAAGATCAGCGGCGAACGTAAACCTTACGAGCTTCCGGAAAATGCCAGAGTCGTTTTGAACGAGCTGAATGTCCGCAAGTTCAATCGCTCAATTCAATTTGAACATGATATCGATGCAAGCAAGATTTCTGCCGATTTAACAAACGGAATACTGAAAATTGTATTGCAAAAATCGGAAACTGCAAAAACACGAACTGTTGAAGTGAAGTAAGAAGGAGATGTAGTTTATGGAGAATAAGAAAAATACCGCTGTTGTCCGGGCATGCTGCAATGCCATGATACCCGGAGCAGAAGGATTTGAGATGATTGTCTGCCCGGCGGCAGATATTTACGAGACACAAGATGCGTTCATTGTCGAACTCGATATGCCCGGTTTGAATAAAGAATCGATAACTGTTACTGCAGATGCTCGAATACTCTCTGTGAGTTCTGCGCAAACGAATGAAGGCACAGAGAATGGAGAATTACTTGTGAATGAAATCGGGAAAAAGAGATATCAACGCGAATTTCATCTCGGAACCGGCATCAAACTCGGCGAAATACACGCGGAATACTGCGACGGAGTTTTATTAGTAACACTGCCGAAAGCCGATGAAGTAAAGGCGCGGCAAATAAATATACAATAACAGAAACAATAACAATAATAAATAGGAGGAAAGATCTATGTCACTCGTTCGATGGAATCCAGCCCGCGATCTCGCGGCATGGCCCTCTGACCTCTTTGGAATGCAGAGGGAAATCAACAGAATGTTCAACAATATTTTCCGCGGTTCAGAAGAAGGCGAAGATTACGCGCTTGCTTCCTGGACTCCGGCGGTCGATATTGCCGAACAGGATGATGAATATACGGTAAAAGTGGAATTACCGGGCGTCAATAAAGACGACGTGAAAATTACAGTCGAATCCAATATGCTCACCGTTCGCGGCGAGAAAAAGCAGGAAAAGGAGACGAAGAAAGAAAACTATCATCGCTTTGAGCGGTCGTATGGTTCATTTCAGAGATCCTTTACTCTGCCGACTGCAATTGTCAATGACAAAATCGATGCGGCATTTAAAGACGGTGTTCTAACCGTTCACGTGCCGAAAGCTGAGGAAGCAAAACCGAAGCAAATCGAAGTAAAGGTGAAATAAAAATCGTACGGGCTAATCGCGATACGTCTGTACAATAATCGGTTGGGTCATCTTGGTGGGATGACCCGGCCTTTTCTGATTTTAAAATTTCTGTTTTGAGTCAAGCAGTGAACGAATGTTTGATGCCGGACTGAGAACAGTAAAAAGTAAAACACAAAACCACCAATCAGCGGTTTTAACCGCAAAAAGAAAGGAATAAAATAATGTCAGCAAATACAGGAAAAATAATAGGTATCGACCTGGGAACCACCAACTCGGTCGTAGCCGTAATGGAAGGAAATGATCCCGTCGTCATTGCCAATAGTGAAGGAGCACGGACGACGCCGTCTGTAGTCGGATTCCCGAAATCAGGAGAACGTCTCGTAGGCGCGGCTGCAAAACGGCAGGCAGTTACTAATTCACAGAATACCGTGTTCTCTATCAAGCGGTTTATGGGACGTTTTTTTAACGAAGTAAACGAAGAGATGAAGCTTGTCCCTTATAAAGTGATCCAGGGCGACAACAACACGGCGCGCGTGCAGATTGCCGACCGTGTTTATTCGCCGCCGGAAATTTCCGCAATGATTCTTCAAAAAATGAGACAGACAGCGGAAGATTATCTCGGTACAAAGATTACAGACGCGGTTATAACAGTGCCTGCATATTTCAATGATGCACAGCGTCAGGCAACGAAAGAAGCGGGCGAGGTTGCCGGATTGAATGTCCGCCGGATCATCAACGAACCGACGGCTGCAGCGCTTGCATACGGCCTCGATAAAAAGCACAAGGATTCGAAAGTAGCAGTATTCGATCTCGGAGGCGGTACATTTGATATTTCCGTTCTTGAATTGGGCGACGGTGTTTTCGAAGTGAAGTCCACAAACGGTGATACGCATCTCGGCGGCGATAATTTCGATATGCGTGTATTGGAATATATAGCAGATGAGTTCAAGAAATCTGACGGTATTGATTTACGCAAAGACCCCATGGCGCTCCAGCGTCTGCGCGAAGCGGCTGAGAAAGCGAAGATGGAGCTTTCACAATTGATGCAAACGGAAATCAATTTACCGTTTATCACAGCCACCGCAGACGGCCCGAAGCATTTAAATATGACACTAACCCGTGCAAAATTCGAGCAGCTTGTGGAAGACCTGGTCCAGCGGTGCGTTCCGCCGGTTGAGAAGGCAATGAAAGATGCCGGCGTTATGCCGAATCAAATTGATGAAATCATTCTCGTCGGAGGTATGACGCGCGTGCCGCGTGTGCAGAAGCTCGTGAATGATATGTTCGGTAAAGAAGGGCATAAAGGAGTGAATCCGGACGAAGTCGTAGCGGTCGGTGCAGCGATTCAAGGCGGAGTGCTTTCCGGCGATGTGACTGATGTACTCCTGCTGGATGTTACACCGTTAACGCTCGGTATCGAAACACTCGGCGGTGTAATGACGCAGATGATTCAAGCGAACACAACCATTCCGACGAAGAAGAGTGAAATTTACTCGACAGCATCGGACAGCCAGCCGTCTGTAGAGATTAACATTCTGCAAGGCGAACGGCCGATGGCAATAGATAATAGAACGCTCGGGCGTTTCCATCTCGATGGAATTCCGCCTGCACCGCGCGGCGTCCCGCAGATCGAAGTAACGTTCGATATAGATGCGAACGGTATGCTGCACGTTTCTGCAAAAGATAAAGCGACAAACAAAGAGCAATCCATCCGTATTACTTCCTCCAGCGGATTGAGCAAGGAAGAAGTGGAAAAGATGAAGAACGATGCCCAGGCGCATGCATCGGACGATAAGAAACGAAAAGAAGAAATAGAGACGAAAAACCAGGCGGATAATCTTGTCTTCCAGACACGAAAGCAGTTGAAAGACCTCGCAGATAAAATGACAGCCGATACGAAAGCAAAGGTTGAATCTGCCGCCAATGCGCTCGAGGAAGCGATCAAGACGAACAATGCAGCAGAGATCAAAGCGAAAATGGAAGCCTTGAACAATACATGGAACGAAGCTTCATCGAAGATGTATGAATCGGTAAAGAATCAGCAGCCGCCGCCGGGAGCCGGCGGACCACAGGAAGGGCCATTCGCAGGCGGGCAGCCGGGCGGAGAACAGCAGCAGCAACAGCCGCCTCCAAGCGGTGATCAAGGCGGCAAGAAAGTCGAGAATGCGGACTTTGAGGTAGTGGATGATAAGTAAGCCGATGAGTATGAAGCAGATGAGCAGTTGAGTAAAAGATAACAGATTGCATGGTGAATACTCACCGATCTGATGTTAAAGCGAAAGGCGAGCTAAAACTCGCCTTTTGTTGTATATATCGTGATTGACAAGGGGTTTATAATATGGAGTAACATGGAAAACTCAACAATTATACTTTTAATATTTATCGGTGTCATTGTTTTTTTGCTGGCTGGAATTATTTATGCTATAAGATCGAAGAATACTCAGCATTCCGGGAGTTTTGCTTCAATGGCTGCTTTTCATGATATGCAATCAGCAGAAAAACAAAGAGCCATGGAAACGGTTATTGAGCAGCAAGCAGATAAGAAGTGGGAAGAAGAAGAAAGCGGAAAAGGAAAAGAGTAAATAAATCGGTTTTGGATCCCGAAAAGATACTCGGGGCTATCCCAAAAGTACATAAATGATGGTAGCCGAAACCTCTTGCCTGTCCGAAGGCAGGTTAGGTTTCGTATTTAGTTTATCAACGAAGACTGAAGTCTTCGACTACTGAATATAGAGGAATCACATTCCCCTGTGAGGGGAAGGGATTAAAAATATGGATGTATAAATAGATAATTGAAAGCAGGTAACAGATATGAATTTTAATAAATTCACAATAAAATCTCAGGAAGCATCGGATTGCATAAAATGTAATACTCGGGATTATCCCAAAAGGACATGAATATTGGTAGTCGAAACCTCTTGCCCGTCCGAAGGCGGGTTAGGTTTCGTATTTAGTTTATCAACGAAGACTGAAGTCTTCGACTACCGTAATTCTATTCTATTCTTGGTAATTCCAGCATAAAAAGAAAAGGAATAAGAAAACATAAACTTCAATAAATTCACAATAAAATCTGAGGAAGCATCGGATTGCATAAAATGTAATACTCGGGATTATTTCAAAAGTATATGAATATTGGTAGTCGAAACCTCTTGCCCGTCCGAAGGCGGGTTAGGTTTCGCTAATATTATAGTAGCGAAGACTGAAGTCTTCGACTACCATAATTCAAATTCTTTTCTGGCAGCACAGATGTAAAAAGAAAAGGGACGAGAAAATATGAATTTTAATAAATTTACAATAAAATCGCAGGAAGCTGTGCAGAATGCGCAGGAGATTGCATCGAGCTACAGCAATCAGATCATTGAGCCTGAACATTTGCTCGCGGCGCTTGTACAGGACAGCGAGGGAGTTGTCGTTCCGATTCTTCAGAAGCTTGGCGCTAATGTCAACTATCTGAAAATTAAAATTAATGAAGTAGTTGAAAAACTGCCGAAGGTACAGGGATCAGGACTGGGCAATCAAAACATTTCTCCGGCACTCGGCCGGATTTTTGAATCGGCACAAAAAGAAGCGGAACAGCTCAAAGACGAATATATAAGCACTGAACATTTACTGCTGGCTGCTTTAAAAACGCAATCAACGGCTGCAAAACTTCTTGCAGATCAGGGTATAACAAAAGACGGTATTTATAAAGCACTCAAAGAAGTTCGCGGGAGTCAGCGTGTGACCGACCAGACACCGGAGGATAAATATCAGTCTCTCGAGCGTTTTGGCCGCGATCTGAACGATTTGGCACGCAAAGGGAAACTCGATCCCGTTATCGGCCGTGAAGATGAAATCCGGCGGGTTCTGCAAGTGCTCTCACGCCGTACTAAAAATAATCCCGTGCTTATCGGCGATCCGGGTGTCGGCAAGACCGCCATTGCTGAGGGAATCGCACATCGCATCGTTGCAGGTGATGTACCGGAGAGTTTAAAAACGAAACGCATTGTCGCACTCGATATGGGGACACTTGTCGCGGGGACAAGTTTCCGCGGCCAGTTCGAAGAACGGCTCAAAGCAGTTTTAAAAGAAGTCACTGAATCCAACGGTGAGATCATTTTATTCATTGATGAACTCCATACGCTTGTCGGCGCAGGTTCGGCACAGGGTTCGGTCGATGCGGCAAATATGCTCAAGCCTGCATTAGCGCGCGGCGATTTGCGCGCCATCGGTGCAACCACAATAGATGAGTATCGGAAATACGTCGAGAAAGATCCGGCATTAGAGCGGCGGTTTCAGCCGGTGATGGTTGAAGAATCAAGCGTGGAAGACACGATATCCATTTTACGCGGATTGAAGGAACGATATGAAGTTCATCACGGTGTCCGAATTACCGACGGAGCGATCGTTGCTGCAGCGCAGTTGAGTCATCGTTATATTTCAGACCGTTTTCTTCCTGATAAAGCAATCGATTTGGTCGATGAAGCAGCGTCGAAACTTCGGATTGAGATCGATTCAATGCCGGAAGAATTGGATAGTATAGAGAGGCGCATTAAGCAGCTTGAGATCGAGCGTGAAGCAGTAAAGCGGGAAAAAGACGATGAATCCAAATCGCGTTTAGAGGAAATCGAGCGGGAGCTCGCCGAATTGAACCAGACACGTTCCGGTTTGAGAGCTCACTGGCAGCTCGAAAAGGATTTAATTCAATCCATTCGCAAAATGAAGGAAGAAATTGAGAACGCAAAAAGCGAAGCGGATCAGAAAGAACGGCAGGGTGAACTTGAGCGTGTAGCAGAACTTCGTTACGGTGTGATTACAGGATTGGAGAAGAAGCTGAAGGAAGCATCTCAGAAGCTGGTCGATGTTCAGAAAAATCAGAAAATGCTTAAAGAGGAAGTCGATGCGGAGGATATTGCAGAAATTGTGGCGAAGTGGACAGGCATTCCTGTTCAGCGGATGCTGGAAGGCGAGCGTGTAAAGTTACTGCATCTTGAAGACAGAATACATGAGCGGTTAGTCGATCAAGAGGATGCTGTAAAAGCGGTTGCCGATGCAATTCGCCGCAGCCGTGCCGGATTGCAGGATGAACGGAAGCCTATCGGTTCTTTTGTTTTTCTCGGCAGTACTGGTGTAGGAAAAACAGAGTTAGCGAAAGCGCTTGCTGAATTTTTATTTAACGACGAAAACGCTGTTGTTCGTATCGATATGAGCGAATATATGGAAAAATTCTCAGTATCGCGTTTGATTGGTGCACCGCCCGGTTATGTCGGGTATGAAGAAGGCGGCCAGCTCACGGAAGCAATTCGGCGAAAGCCATACTCGGTTGTACTGCTGGATGAAATAGAGAAAGCGAATGCCGAAGTGTTTAATGTCCTTCTGCAATTGCTTGATGAAGGCCGGCTCACGGACAGCAAAGGAAGAACCGTTAACTTTAAAAACACTATTGTTATTATGACATCGAACCTCGGGTCGCATTTGATTCAAGAGAAAATGGAAACACTGACGGAAGAAAACCGCGACGAATTGATAGGTGATCTGCGTGTAAAGTTGTTTGACATGCTTAAACAATCAATAAGACCAGAGTTTCTTAACCGAATCGATGAGATCATTGTTTTCAAGCCTTTAACAATGTCGGAGTTAACGCAGATCGTGGAATTACAATTGCGGCAAGTGCAGAAAATGCTGGAGGGAAAAAATATCACGCTTACATTTACTGAGGAAGCGAAATCACGGCTGGCATCAATCGGATATGATCCCAGTTATGGCGCGCGGCCGCTTAAAAGAGTCATTCAAAAATATGTAGTCAATACATTATCGGAGAAAATACTTGCGGGGGAGATCGGCGAAGGTGAAAATGTAGAAATCGATACAGATCACCGCGGAATGATTATATTTTCGGCGAAAGGAAAAAAGTAAAAGAGCATCCGAAAAAGGAGATAAGATCAGGATTTTGAACTTAAAATCCATGTGTCGACGGTTCCCTGTCCACAAACCGGCGGGTAAAAATTGAACGTTCCTACATAAGAAAAATATATTCCATCTGTTACTATAGAATTTCCAAAAGCATAGCTTTGCCAAAACTCCATAAATTTTTTTATTTTCATTATTCTCAAATATTATATTTACCTTCTTAACGACACCATAGGTGTCGAACGTTTATAGAAAAGAGAAATAGAATTTCCAACTCCGTAGGAGTTGAACAATATGTAAAACCCCTACGGGGTTTGCGCGTTTCTTAATTGAGTTCTATAAACATTCAGCTCCTATCGGAGCTATATAGTTTAAATAAAGTGAAGCTTTGCTTCGCAATAAAGTATAAGCTTTATATGCAACAGTTCCAGAAGTGATAGTAACTCTATAAAAATCAATTTCTGCAATTGACAAATGCAGAAATATTTATTTACTGTTGTACACAATTCATCTGCTAATCCCGCTTGGAGCGGGATTGACACTCGCAGATGAAATTGTGAAAAAAAGATGAAAATTTATTGATTTTGACAGGCTTTTTTTCACAAGGATTTTAAGCTTAAAATCTATTATCTTTTATAAGTGATTCAATCAACATTCTTGTTGAATTTAAGAATCCTTCCACTTCGAACAACAGGAGAGGAAGGATTCTCTTTTTAATCCTATGCAAATCTCATCTCTAATCGGACATACACAGGAATTGCTGGATAATATTTTTAAATCGGATCGTCCGGCCGACAGTCTGATCGATACTTTCTTCAGATCGCGCAAATATCTCGGGTCGCATGACCGGCGATTTATAGCAGAGACGACATACGGCGTGCTGCGTCATTTGAGGAAATGCGAGCACCATCTTGCCGAAGCGCTTTCCGGAATCGGCGGTGATCTTTCGAGTGACTATAAAACATTTCTTCTTATCATTACTTATTTATTTTTTAAAGAAAAAGAGCTTGAATTAACTCCCGAGATACTTCTAACAAGACTAACAGGCGCGAAAACAAAAGATAATGCAGCGGAGCTTTTAACAAATTTGAAGAAACCGGTTGTAATTCCAGCAGAATCCGTCATTCAAAGGATCGGGATAAAGTATTCATTCCCCGATTGGATGGTAGAGAGGTTTATTAAACAATATGGAGAAAGCGAGACTGAAAATATTTGCGCAAGTCTCAATGATCAAGCTCCGCTTACACTGCGTGTAAACACGCTGAAGACGACCGTTGAAAAGTGCCAGGAAGAATTAAAAAAGCATGGAATTGAGTCTGCTCGAACGTTGATTTCACCGATCGGTATTCATCTTAAAAAGAGGCTGAATGTATTTTCTCTTCCTGTATTTAAGGATGGATGGTTTGAAGTGCAGGATGAAGGAAGTCAGCTTTTGCCGATTTTTCTTGATCCGAAACCAAATGCAAATGTCCTTGATGTCTGTGCAGGAGCGGGAGGGAAGACACTGGAGCTGGCGGCGCTTATGAAAAATCACGGGGAAATATTTGCAGCAGACATCAATGGATTCCGGCTTGAAGGTCTTCGAAAACGTGCGAAGCGTGCCGGTGTGAAGAATATACGTGTGCAGGAAATTAAAGCCGCAGACGATCTTGCGGATCGTTACGAGGCTTTCTTCGATATAGTATTTGTGGATGCGCCTTGTTCCGGATTAGGAACGATTCGCCGTAATCCTGGTATGAAATGGAAAGTTACCGAACAGACTGTCGACGAAGTGTTTGAAAAACAAAAAGCTATCCTGCATTCATCGGTACCGCTTGTGAAACCGGAAGGAAGACTTGTGTATGCGACATGTACGCTGCTGAGACAGGAAAACGAAGATGTGATTGAGGATTTTTTAATCCGGCATTCTGAGTTCACTGTTATCAATTTCAATTCAAATACGCCGGTGATGCAGGGTATAGGAGGAACTTCAACGGATTTATACTTCAGACTTTTTCCACATATTCAAAAAACCGATGGATTCTTTTGTGCTGTTTTGAAGAAGCAGATAGTTTATTGATTCTGCGGAGATGTTTTGATAATATAAAGTAGTTATCAGTTATTAGTTGACAGTATTCAGTTCTCGGCCCTCGGAAAAGAACTTTATACTGAAAGCTGATTGCTGAAAGCTTATAATTCGTACAACTAAA
>Ga0315548_1000981_pt1 | contig 25097 bp, 18 predicted proteins | sample SalMarSW160110MG_2_FD_202540 | JGI IMG/M metagenome (GOLD analysis project Ga0315548, IMG submission 202540) | Salt marsh sediment microbial communities from the Plum Island Ecosystem LTER, Massachusetts, United States - Salt Marsh Sediment SW1601-110 ...
CTACACAACACTCGGCAACGGTCGCGGACAAGTACGATTTGACTCTTATCGGATCATCATTGATTCATTAACGGGCGACGTGAATGGAGGTACGGTTCTGCTGGCCGGAAACATTACTCTTGACCAGAAGCAGATCACCGACATTGATATTCATTTATACACGAGTCGCTTGCGATTTAGTGACCCAAAGATATTCTTGCTGCAAATCGATACGTCACACATTGCCTGCGGTCGACGTGCGGGCAACTATGTGATCAGCGGTGATATTCACCTTGGCGAGAGCCGTCTGACGGCGCGATTCCGCCCTCAGACCATACTTCCCTGGGCGCAGTCGGCGGAAACGGTTGAATGGGAGCTGCCCGCGATGGTAGAGCAAGCCAAACTTGATATCCAAATCAGAGAAAGCGACCGGCTCTGGGTAGACAACAACCTGGCGCGTATTCGGATACACGCTGAGCTGGGCATTATCGGGACGCTCGTTCGTCCTAACCTTAGCGGTATGATTAACATAGAGGAAGGCTATCTGCTGTATCTGGACAGACGGTTTAAGGTTAGTCAGGGATCCGTTTATTTCAGCGATCCCGCTCGTTTTAACCCAGATATTCTTTTACGCGCCGGTACTCAGGTCACGAGCTATCAGCGCCTGGCGGCCACCAAGTATGTTGTCACTATTCAGGCAGAGGGCCCTTTGGATCAATTGAAAGTGGATATTGTTTCTGAGCCGCCGCTGGACAAGTCGGATATTGTAGCGTTGTTAACCCTCGGAGCTACACGAACCCAGTTGGCCGGCAAGGATAAGGAAGGCAAAAAAGGTGGAGTCAAAGACGTTTTGTTGGACCGGGCCACCATGCTCTCCAGCCAGCGTGTCTCAGGATACGTATCGAACAAAGTAGGGACTTTCTTTGGATTCGATGAATTTACGGTTGAGGGAAATCTGTTTCAGTTTGATAAATCATGGGGACCACAACTGCTGGCGTCACGTCGACTCTCCGAACGGGTCGAGCTTACTTACACGACGACTGTCGGGCGATTGAATGACCAGGGTGTTCGGCTCGGCTACCGTCTCACTCCACGACTCTCTCTGCAAGGCCAAACCGACCGCTACGGAAGAACGCTGCTCGATCTCAAGTACGGATTCAGGTTTAGATGAGACGGTTGATCTGCATCATTTTCTCCGTAGCGGTCTGCTTACTCGGCAGTATCAATGACGCTCAGGCCAGCGACAAAAAGAGACTTAAAGTCCGACAAGTCACTTTCGAGGGCAACATCGCTTTCAAGGCCGATCGATTGGAGGGGCTTATGCTGACCCGAACTTCACGGTTTCTGTCCCGGTCCTACTACTATCCGGAAGTCTTCGCTGACGACATTGACAACTTGGTGGCCTTTTACCGACAAAACGGGTACTTCGAAGCGCAGGTGGTTGATACTCTTGTACATACTGACACTGTCGAGCAATCTGTGGATATAACTATCCGTGTGGACGAGGGAGAACTTACACGCGTCGAAGGTGTGACTATCTTTGGAAACCAGTTCTTTGCTGATTCCGTTCTGCGTTCTCATATCAAGCTCCAAAACGGAGATCCATTGCTCAGACGAGCCATTCAGGATGGCGTTATGTCAATACTAAGCTATTATGCCGAAAACGGCTTTCTCGACGCCTCAGTCACGCCGAATGTCCAGATCAATCAAGATGTACACCTGGCAGTGATAGATATTGTCATTGAGGAACGCTCCCGGGCGAAGATTAATAGCATACGCATACAGGGCCTGCAAAGGACCAGGCGGCGCGTTGTCACCCGCGAGCTTTCGTTTCAACCGGGAGAAATTATTAAGTATTCACGGTTATTGGAATCACAGCGACGCTTGTACCTGACCGGTCTTTTTGAGAGCGCCTTTGTTCGTCCGGTTCCGTCTTCAAGAGATGACTCCACAGCCAAAGACGTCCTGATTGAATTGAAAGAGAAGCCGTCCAGTGAGTTCGGTGTCATGATTGGTTACGGGTCAATTGAAAAAATCCGCGGCCGTATCGAGCTTACCACGTCAAACCTGGCAGGGACTGCCCGTCAGATGGGAACCGCTCTTGAGGCCAACTTTATCGAGCAGGGCATCAGCGGTTCCTTCACGGAGCCGTGGACTTTCGAGACACGTTGGCGTACAGACATCAACATCTTCCTGCAATTCCGACAGGAGCCGGGGTATAAGACGCGAACACTCGGTGCCCGTGTGACCCTGGGACGGAGCATAGGATTTCATACGACGGTTGCAACGAGCTACCGCTTCGAGAATACTAATATAACCGATGTGACAGCATTGGCGTATCCTAAAGACTTGGATCCTCGCGTGCGTAGTCTTTCCCTGTCAATCACTCATGATACCCGTGATAACTTGTTTGACACTCAATCAGGTACTTATATCGACTGGACAAACGAACTGGCCGGCAGCTTCCTGCAAGGATCGAATACGTTCGCACGGTCAGTAGTTACACTGAAGGTATTCAAGCCACTTGGCCGAGAGGTGGTTGTAGGTTCAGCATTTGAGATCGGCTGGATGGACTTTTTCGGTGCGTCCGAGGAAATTCCTCTTAACGAGCGCTTTTACACCGGTGGGCCGACCTCTCTAAGAGGTTTCGGCTACCAGCTCGTCGGCCCGCTCGACGAGAATGGCAAACCCTTAGGGGGGCAATTCAAAATCGTCTGGAATCTTTTCGAGTTAAGAAAAGCGATTTACAAACTGCTGGGCGCTGCCGCCTTTGTTGACATTGGTAATGTTTGGACGGATATCGGCGCTTTCCGCATGGGAGACCTACGACCATCGGTAGGGATCGGTCTTCGGTTCAACTCCCCAATAGGTATCGTCCGTCTCGATTATGGTGTAAATGTCGACCGAAAGGAAATGGAAAGCCAAAGCAAGCTCTTCCTCAGCATGGGGCAGGCATTTTGATATCAAGACGCAAGTATGTGAATAATAAAACTACTTGGAGGTGATTATGGATGTACAAGAAGTAGTACAGCGGGGAACAGCATGGCTGCTCACAGGCGGCCTGCGAATTCTTGTTATTATTGCGTTGATGCTTGTCGCTTTGCGCTTGGCCAAGGTCTTTTCAAAGAGGATGTTTGGGGTATTCTTGAAAAAAGACGTGGAAAGTGAAGCGCGTAAGCGTGCGAGCACGTTGGGCTCGCTGTTTCGCTATGTTATGGTGGTCACAATACTCATTACAGCCTTTATAATGGTTCTGGGAGAGCTTGGAATCAAGATTGGTCCTATTCTGGCGGCAGCAGGTGTGGTAGGCCTCGCTCTTGGGTTTGGCTCGCAGCATTTGGTAGAGGATATAATTAGCGGCTTCTTTATCCTGCTTGATGATGAAATTCGTGTGGGTGACTATATTCAGACTGCGGACAAAGGCGGGATAGTGGAGCGTGTTAACCTCCGCATGACTGTTCTCAGGGATTTTAGTGGGAACGTTCACTACATTCGAAATGGCCGGGTTGACATCGTAACCAACATGACCAAGGAGTATTCCCGATACGTCTATGATATCGGGGTAGCATACAGGGAAGATGTTGACGAAGTATTTGAGGTCATTCGGCAAGTTGATGAGAAGATGCGTGAGGATCCTGAATATGGCCAGTATATCCTTGAACCGATTGAAGTGATGGGCCTCGATCGATTTGCAGACTCCGCTTTAATAATCAAGGCCCGCACAAAGACTAAACCGATCAAACAATGGCGGGTGGCGCGTGAGTTCAACCGGCGTCTAAAGAAGGCATTCGATGAAAGAAACATTGAGATTCCGTTCCCGCATGTTACTTTCTATGCCGGTCAAGACAAACAAGGTCAAGCGGCGCCTTTGCATGTTGTCATGGGTAATGGCGGGACTAACTAAGCCAGCAGGAGCGTTGAAACATGATATCGATTAAGAGGAATCTGACTGCCGGGCTTCTGGCTGCTATCCCTCTCTGGGTGACGTGGTTGGTCATAGCATTTGTCCTAGGTCTGGCGATTGATCTGGTGGGACCCTTTATCGAATGGATGGTCGCTTTGGTTCAGCCAGAATCTCCAAGGTTGGTGGAAGTACTGAGCTCGTCCGTATTCCAGAATCTGCTTTCCATATTGGTAGCGTTCGTCTTCTTGTATTGGCTTGGATGGCTCACCAGCAATTTCTTGGGACGTAGACTTATGATGGTATTCGATACCGTCCTGGAAAAGATGCCGTTCGTCGGTAAGGTGTATGGAGGGACAAAGCGAGTCATTAAGGTGTTTCAGTCGAAACCTGAGAAAGCTCAGCAGGTAGTGTTGATCGAATATCCCCACCCCGGCATGAAGACGGTCGGGTTGGTTACCAGGACTCTTACCGATACAACATCTGGTCAATCACTGCTGGCCGTATACGTTCCTACCACACCGAATCCGACATCAGGCTTTCTGGAAATCGTTCCGAGAACATCGGTGACGCCGACTGATTGGAGTGTCAACGATGCCCTAGCGTTCGTAGTTTCTGGCGGTTCGGTGGGACCCGATGCGGTTGCATACGAACCTCCTGAACAGTCTAGGTCAGAGACCCGAGGGTCATGATTCTCGCCCGGCAAAATGATAATGTCAGACGATTGTTGTTAGAAGGATAAGAGCATGTTAATTGTATCCCAGGACGGACAAGGCTGCTGGAGAGTGATTCTGTAGACCCAGTATGAACGGAGTGTAGAATAGATGGCCAAGATATCATTTTTAGGAGCAACTGGCACTGTCACAGGCTCGCGCTTCTTGCTAAATGTTGACGGGCTTCGTCTACTTATGGATTGCGGCTTGTTTCAGGGTCCCAAAGAAAACCGTCTCCGCAACTGGGAAAGGTTTCCCGTTGATCCGTCTTCTATCCATAGAGTACTTCTGACTCATGCACATATTGACCACGCCGGATACCTACCCCGCTTTTGTAAGCAGGGATTTTCAGGACCGGTACACTGCACGCGACCCACTGCCGATCTCTGCCGAATTCTTCTCTTAGACAGCGCCCAGCTACAGGAGGAAGATGCTCGCTGGGCTAACAAGAAAGGATTCTCGAAACACAAGCCGGCCCTACCACTATTCACAACGCGAGATGCCGAGCAGGCTTTGCACCGTTTTGAACCGGTTCACTATGGAGAGCAACTGGACTTATCCGACAGTATCAGGGTTAAGTTTAAAGATGCCGGTCACCTACTGGGCTCATCATTTATTGATATTCGTATGACCAAGGGTAAGCGCAGGAGAAAAATAGTGTTTTGTGGAGATCTTGGTCGGCCTTCCCGTGCTCTACTGCGAGATCCGGTTCAGGTGTATGACATCGATTATCTGGTACTTGAGTCAACCTATGGAGACCGACTGCATAACGACGGATCATTTCTCGAGGAACTAATCCGGGTTGTTCACGAAAGCATAGAACGGGGAGGGGTTCTGGTTATTCCATCCTTTGCAGTGGGTCGCACGCAGACGTTGCTTTATGTTCTGCGCCAACTGGAGGGAAAAAGAGACATCCCTGTATTGCCGATCTATGTTGATTCGCCTATGGCCAGTCGAACCTTGACTATAAAGGGCAAGAGGATTTTCAGACCTCAGAAGCTCTGTCTGTGTGACACCCGAGAGGAGTCTAAAAACATCGGTAACGTTGAGGGTCGTGCTATTATCATAGCTTCTAGTGGAATGGTGACTGGTGGTAGGATCTTACATCATCTTGCCCAGCGCCTGCCTGAACAAAGAAACACAATACTGTTTGTCGGTTATCAAGCTGAAGGAACCCGGGGCCGCGCTCTCATTAATAATGAGCCAAGTGTAAAAATACACGGGAGAAATATACCGGTAGAGGCAAAGATCGAGAATCTCACTGGGCTCTCAGGTCATGCCGACTACGATGAGACTCTGGCATGGCTTATGGGGCTAAACCGTTCGCCGGAGAAGATATTTATAGTACACGGCGAGCCGGAGTCCTCGGATTCGCTGGCTGAGAAAATAAGGAGTCAGTTCGGTTGGGACGTCATTGTCCCTGAGCTGAACGAGGAGTTCGAGATTGAGTTATGACAATAAGAAGGCTGTCTCTGAGTGTTCTGAGTTAATTGTTGCCTTTGGTGTTGAGAGCAATGTTTGGCGATAGTATGGAACGTACCGAAACCCTGAGGCCAATCCATCGTCTGACACAGCCACTATTACGCTTCCTGCACGTGGAGTCCATGAGCGGAGTAGTGTTGTTAGTATTTACAGCAGCCGCCATAGTCGCTGCCAACTCACCTCTGGCAGAAGTGTACATACGATTCTGGAATACGCATCTTACACTTGGAGCCGGCCGATTCTCCTTGTCGTATCCGTTATGGTATTGGGTTAATGATGGACTGATGACCGTATTCTTCTTTCTCGTCGGTCTCGAAATCAAACGCGAGCTAATAGCTGGCGAACTGCAAGATTTCCGTCGCATAATAGCGCCCTCGGCTGCAGCAGTGGGAGGTGCCGTCACACCAGCTCTCATCTTTCTTCTTCTGCAGCACGGCCAAGCTGGCCAGAGTGGCTGGGCCATTCCGATGGCTACCGATATCGCATTTGTGGTTGGTGCTCTCGCCTTATTAGGAAAGCGCGTGCCACATGGGCTGAAAGTGTTCCTGCTGACTCTTGCCATAGTAGACGATATCATCGCGGTTCTGGTGATTGCGTTATTCTATTCTAGCCAGATCAAGCTGGCTTGGCTGGCGGCAGCCGCAGCCGGGACTTTGACAGTTGTTGCCATGAATCGGCTGGGAATACGGACAGTGGCGGGTTATTTGCTCGCTGGTGTTGGCATTTGGCTGTTCACGCTCAAGTCTGGCATTCATCCCACCATTTCAGGTGTGGTTCTGGGCCTACTCACTCCTGGCATACCGCTAATCTCCCGCGAGTCCTTGAGAAGTACCTTGGAAGAGGCAATCTTTACCATCGGCTCGGGAACAGGTGGCAGCGGAAGCGTGAGATTGCGGGACGTGGTTGAAAAGGTCGATTTCGTATCTCGCGAGGCAATCTCGCCCTTGGAACGATTTGAGACAGAAGTACACCCGTGGACAGCTTTCGTAATCATGCCTGTTTTTGCCTTGGCTAATGCTGGTGTGCCCTTTTCTTTTGAATCAGTAACCTCGCCGATTGCTACTGCAGTGGCAGTAGCCCTATTAGTTGGCAAGCCTCTGGGGATAGTCCTCAGCCTCCTGATTGTCGTGAAGTCAGGTGTCGGTATCGTGCCTGGAGAGGTCAGCTGGAAGGCTATTGTGGGGGCAGGATGCTTAGCAGGTATAGGATTCACGATGTCACTATTTGTTGCTTCGCTGAGTCTCGAAGGTGATCTTCTGGTTGAGGCTAAAGCGGGAGTGCTCGCGGGATCAGCCCTGAGTTCCCTTATTGGCCTCAGTGTTCTGAGCATGTCACTGAGACGGATGAGATCCAGTGAAAATATGCAAGGAAACAGAGCGAACAGATCGTGAGATCTGAGACACTGCAATCCGCATACGGAGTATCGGTCATACTGTTTGCGCTGCTATTCGCTGTGCCAGCCGCTCGAGCCTGCGAACCAGCATCGTTCTTTCTGTTTCGGGATGAGGCAAGAGTTCGCCTGGATTCGCTTAGTGCAGCTCCTGACCGAGAGAATGCTCTCGACCGACTGGTTCTTATGCACAATCTGGCATTTCATAAAGACAAGGAACAACGAGAACGTGCCGAAAAGTTTCTCGATAAGCAATTCCCCAAGAAAATACGATCGGCACTAATTCGGGCTTATATGGGTTCACTTAGGATGATAAAGGTTAGCCACCGAACAACCGGCAGCAAGGTGTTGCGAACCATTAACCCTTTGACAAAGTCGCCCCTCGCGGAGGCAAGAGAAGGATACCGCATGATCTCGGAGGCAGTTGAATCGGATTCCTCTAACACCCTACTTAGACTTCTGAGGGTGACCGCTGCTGCCGAGAGTGCTGAGCACCTGCACGAACTGTTCGACTCGGCCAAGATCGACCTGGAATGGCTGGCACCTCGCACGGATCCATCGGATTCGGTGTATTTATTCCTCATCCATCTCAACTGGGCCAAATACCACTACAAGCTGTTTAAGATGAACAGAGCTGGGCATGATCGTGAGGAAGCAGAGCGGCATGTTAAGGAGGCGCTGGAACACTCATGCACGCCAGTCTATCGACAGTGGGCTATGGAGTGGCGAGAAAGAATTCTCCGGGCGACAGAAATCGAATAGAGTAGTATGAGAACTACAGTTTCTGAGAAGCTGTCCAGAATGCATGCTGCACGATTAAGAATGCTTTAAACACGAGCATCTCGTTGCGGCAGGTGGGTTCTGCGACATGCAGGGTTAGGTGAGGTGGAGAGTTTCTGGTGCTTTGGATGTTTACCTTTACGGCCGTCGCGTATAACCTGGTTCGCCTGCACAACCTGTTGGCAGGAGCTGTTCCGTGATGACAGGGAGAAGTATGCCCAAGCGGCTACAACTGGCATTCACTAACGCTGAAATAGATAGACCGATCCCTCCTGTGAGCTGTTACCTGCTCTCTCCATAGGCCAATGGAACGCTATAATGAACGAAACCAAAGAAAAAACTCCTTACAGATACGTTTTTCAACAAGCTCCTAGAGAACTGATGGCTTCTGCTGTGCTCTTTTTCGTGGACTTTCACGAGTCCTGATGGTGGCCAAACTGTGACCATTCGTACAAAGATTTGGAGTGAGTTGCCGGTTCGAAACGAGACCCTACAGAACTCGTAATGTCTTGTGGTCTCCACAGTTAGACCCAGCTCGCTGAGGTTGATTAGGCTACAAAGCTGCTCTCCAGAGAATTCATAATGCGAAACCTTATTTCTCCCAGACCGGGATTCAAGTCGAACCTGTACGGCGAACTACCAGGGATTTCCCCTCGCGTTTTAAACGACTGAGCCACTGATGGCAGTTGGTCTCGAACTCAAGCTCCATATTTATTTCACAAATCCTCTTGCTTTTCTGCAATCGGAGTTCGGTTTCAAGGGTTTTTTGCTGAAATCGACAGACTCAACCGACTCGATTTTCTAACAATTTTCTAACAACGAAATGCACGGAACAGCACGCAACGGTACAGAACAGAACGGAACAGGAAGGAACAGAACACAGTTAATGGTAAGTAGATAGAGCTATTTCATAGAGAGACTTGAAGTTAGCCAGAATAGCGGTCGTCGAATCCCTGCCTCTCCGCCATATACAGATTGTGTGTTTTTGCGCTTCGCGCCTCCTGACAAGCACCTTCTATTAAATTGGCATTAAAGAATTCTGATGTGTGTCCTAAATTCTCCGTCATTTTTCCAGTTTGCTGTAAATAGTCACTATTCCACTTCTCGAACTATTCAAGGGCCACCCATCAAACGACTGCAATCAACCGCTACCTGGCCGTCATTGACCTTTCGTACTAACTTGCCATCAAAGATCAAGTTTTGAGATTTGGTACCGTCATCCCTGCGAAAGCAGGGATCCATCCTTTCCATTCCTACAACTCCAAATCCCCTGGATTCCCGCTTGCGGTAGTGTTGAAAAACCCAGCGAGCGTCATAGCGAGGAGCGAAGCGACGTGGCTATCTCGTTGGTATTCAATGTCCGAAATTGCTTTGCTGTCGTCCACAATAACAAGAAGAGGACTTTTTCAACAAGCCCTTGCGCGGGAATGACCATCTTTGTGGGTTATACTCTACTTTTAACAGCAACTTGGTATCAGTGCTTTGCTCAAAAGTACGTGCCTTAATGTAGCCTCTATTCCACAGTTGACTACTGAGGTCATTGGTCGATACGAAGTGGTAAGGAAGAACTCATGCGTTAATCCTAGCAGGTAGGAAGCGGAGTCCGAGGGAAATTTCAAGGGGTGCATACGCAAAGGTATCAGGGCGCACCCAATAGATTTCGAGATTGGTGCTCTCAAGGCGATTTTCAATGTGGCCATTAAGTTGGAATATCTCAAGGAGAACCCGCCCCGGAATGTGAAAAAGTTGAAGGTCGATAATGCCAGGCTGGCCTGATTTTTGTCGCTTGGCCGCAAGTAGGGCTTTTCCCTTGACATTTCACGACAAAGAGAACACTCTGTTAGTGTATGTACATGATTCCGGTTGAGTAAGACGTTGAGCGAATATGACATGGAGAGAAAAATCGGTATGAAGTTTCATGATACTTTTCCGTTGGTATTTCCTGGTCTGACAAGCAATTGACGTACTACCATGAGCAATCGGAAATCAGAACCCAGCATGAACAGTAACAACACCAGTCAAATGCCGGATTTTCGCACACTGTCCAACCGGATACTGGAACGGGCCGATAGTGGCATTCCACGAGCACAGTTTCTTAAGGAAATGTCGCAGATGCTGATCGACTTCACCGGCAGTGATATTGTCCGGTTAGTTCTCAGGGATCGCGGACGGTGCTATCGTTGTGTGCTCACCCGCGATATGAAACAGCCCTTTCGATTCGAGGTGGTGCCCAATTTTCGGAATGACGGTGCCGACATTGTATGGAGCTCCGGAGAGAACGACGCTCTGGAACAGTTGTGCCGTGACATAATAGATATGCGTGTCGATCCATCAATATCGTTATTGACGGATAATGGCAGTTTGTGGACCGGTGACATAAGTTCTCTCTCGATTGCGGGTTTGCATGGATCTAGTTCAGGTGGTGGGTTGGGTATAAGGATCGATGAGAGTTGCCATTCTCTAGCCTTGATTCCAATTGAGGTGGGTCAGGAACGAATCGGCCTAGCGCTGCTGGAGTCAATGGAGAAGGACTATTTTGTTGGACGAGAGGTCGAAGCCTGCGAACGTTTGGCCCAGACTTTTGGGATTGCCCTGGCTCACCGGCGGCTGCAGGTAGCGTTGCGGGAACGAGTCAAGGAGCTGACCTGTCTTTACGGTATTGCCAAGCTGGTGGCACAACCGGAAATCTCTCTGGATGAAGTGTTACAGAAAACGGTGGAGCTGCTCCCGCCCGGTTGGCTTTATCCAGACGTCTGCTGCGCCCGGATTGTTTTGGATGAGCACGCTTACCTTACCAGTGGTTTCAGGAAACCGGCCCAGAGTATTAGAGCCGATATCGTGGTGGACGGGAATAAGCGAGGCTTTGTGGAAGTGGGTTACGTTTGGGAAAAGCCGCAGCTTGACGAAGGTCCGTTCTTAAACGAAGAGCGCAGCCTTATCGATGCCATTGCCCGCGAGGTATCGATCATTGTCGAACAGAAGCAGGACGAAGATGAGAAGTTGAAGTTACAGGAACAACTACGACATGCCGACCGCCTAGCTACAATCGGCCAGCTTGGGGCTGGGTTAGCGCACGAACTGAACGAGCCACTGGCCAATATTCTCGGGTTTGCCCAATTGGCAACCAAGGATCAAGGCTTGATCGACCAGACCCGGCAGGATATAGAAAAGATAATCTCTGCGGCTTTGCATGCTCGTGAGGTGGTAGGGAAACTCCTCGTATTTGCCAGGGAAACCACCCCGGAAAAAACCAGGATAAGTCTCAATACTCTGATTGAAGATGGGCTTCATTTTCTCCAGTCCAGGTGTACCAAGACCGGGATCGAGCTAGTGCGCAATCTGTCGAAGCGGCTACCTGAAATCACTGCCGACCGCTCTCAACTGCTTCAGGTGTTAACCAACTTGGTTGTCAACTCTATACAAGCGATGCCTCGGGGTGGACAGCTAACAATCAGTACTTCCTATACTAATGATCAGGTATTGCTTGCGGTGGAGGATACCGGAATCGGCATGAGCACTGAGGTTATGGAGAAGATTTTTGACCCATTTTTTACTACTAAGGATGTTGATCAGGGAACGGGTCTGGGGTTGTCCATAGTTCGTGGTATAGTAACGTCTCACAGTGGAACCATTGAAGTCGAAAGTGAGGTTGGTCGGGGAACGAAGTTCGTAATTCGATTACCTGTGAAAACAGCGGTCAACGACGGGGAGAACAATGATAGCTAAGCTTGAGAAAGGCGAACGTATCCTGGTGGTCGACGACACCCCGGAAACACTGGAAGTGCTTCAGCGAAACCTGACCTCAAAAGGTTACCAGGTGTACACGGCACCGGGAGTGGACGAAGCGCTCCGGGTTCTCGACACCGAATCAATTGACCTCGTCATTACGGACTACAAAATGCCCCGGGTCAGCGGCCTGGATTTGGTCAGGCATGTCCGCGAAAACTTCAAGAACGCCGAGGTCATGATGATCACCGGCTATGCTTCAATTGGTGGGGCGGTTGAGGCAGTAAAGTACGGAGCCGAGGACTATCTGGCCAAACCTTTCACTGATGAAGAGCTTTTAAGCGCGGTGGAGTACGCTCTGGATAAACTCCGTACCCGGCGAGCCACACGACCCTGGTCAGATGAAAAGATTTCAGAGTCATACGGCATCCTGGGTGAGTCAGAAGCGATGCAGAAGGTTTTCAATGCCATTGGCAAGGCTGCCACAACACCCGCGACCGTTCTCATAACAGGAGAGAGCGGAACCGGTAAGGAACTCGTAGCACGGGCTATTCACTATTGCAGTCCTCGGGCATCGGCTGCGTTTGTACCGGTCAACTGCGGTGGCATCCCTGAGGGTCTGCTGGAAAGCGAACTGTTCGGGCATGTGAAGGGTGCTTTTACCGGGGCGACTGAAACCCGCGCCGGCTTTTTCCAGACTGCCGATGGCGGCACTATCTTCCTTGATGAGATCAGCGAGACCAGCCTTGCCATGCAGGTCAAACTGCTTCGCGTTCTTCAGGACAAAGAAGTCTGCATGGTTGGTGATGCACGCACGCGAAAAGTCGATGTGCGGATAGTAGCGGCCACAAATAAGGATTTGCAAAGCCTGATCAAAAAAGAGCTTTTCCGCGAGGATCTCTTTTTCCGTCTTAGTGTGATTACTATCGCTGTCCCACCGCTCTGCAAGAGGGGAAACGATGTTTTGCTCTTGACCCGCCACTTTGTCAACAAGTTTGCTCAAGAGATGGGCAAACCACCCATTCGTTTCTCCGATGATGCCCTGAAAGCCCTTAAAAACTATGACTGGCCCGGCAATGTGAGGGAACTGGAGAATGTCGTTCAGCGATTGGTGGTCATGACCGACGGTGATGTTGTTGATGCACCTGACCTGCCTTCGCTGATGCGGTTTTCAGCCCCGCGACAGACTGGGTTTCGGCGCACGCTGGCTGAGGTGGAGGGGGAGCATATCCGAAATGTGCTGGCCAGCGTGGATGGCAACAAGACTCGCGCGGCAGAGATACTTGGTATTGACCGGAAGACCCTCAGAGAGAAATTGAAAGAGGATAAAACCTCCTGAACCTGACCATACAAGCTGGGGAATTTCTCTCCGGCGGCACAAACCTTCCCGCTTTTATCCTTACCATATGGAACATGATAGCCTCCTACGGCCGTGATATTCGAAAAATGCTAACATCTGTCCAGTTACTGATCACATTGCCGGACAAGCAGATAGCTCATTGCGTTCACTGACCTTCCCGACTGGGGAGATCCTCCACACTCCCGATCGCGCACGGTGGCACACTCCTTGCTTAACGTGTGAGTACGGGTGTTGACGGATTTCAGTGACCCGCTTGATAAAGAGTTGTTAAACAGGAGCTTTGTGCTGATGAACAATTCAACATGATTTGGGGGAAGTAGAAGTCAAACATGTTGCATCAGCTGTAGGAAAGAGACGACCCACCGGTGTTGATTCAACGCGCTGGCAGGCACCAGTCTCCAGGAGGTATTGATGGAAGCCAAGGCAGTTCTGTCACAGCGGGGGGCGCAGGCCCAAAAGGCCAGCCTTTATGAGAACGTGAGATGGCAGTACAACAAGGCGGCTGATCTTATGGAACTCGATAAGGAGATACGTAAGATACTTGCGATGACCGAAAACGAGATTATCGTCCATTTCCCAGTAAAGATGGACGATGGTCACATTGAAATGTTCGCCGGGTATCGTGTTCAGCACAACAGTATTTTCGGACCCTACAAAGGAGGGTTGCGGTACCATCCTTCGGTCGATATCGATGAAATCCGTGCGCTGGCGACATGGATGACCTGGAAGGGAGCCATCACCGACATACCGTTCGGAGGAGCCAAGGGCGGTATACAGTTTGACCCTTCACAGCACTCTCACAACGAGGTGGAACGGATTACTCGTCGCTTTACCTTCGCGTTAGGAAACAATATTGGACCGGAGTATGATATTCCTGCTCCTGACGTGAACACTAACGCGCAGATAATGGCCTGGTTACTCGATACCTATCTGTCAACAATGCCACCACATGAGCGACAACGCTGCACCCATGTAGTTACCGGCAAACCGATTGAGTCAGGCGGGAGCCTTGGACGAGATAAGGCAACAGGCCAAGGCATCGTCTTTACCATTGAAGAATGGGCCAAAGACAACAACTTCGATCTTAGCAAGGCAACGTACACCGTTCAGGGATTCGGAAATGTCGGCTCCTGGGCGTCCCGCCTATTAATGTCCCATGGAGCGAAGTTGGTGGCTGTCGAGGATATTACCGGAGCCATTGCCAACCGGAACGGCATAGATTCGAACGATCTTGCGCGTTACGTGGCTAAAACCGGCGGCGTCGCCGGATACCAGGGCGATAATCCAATTAGTCATGAAACTTTCATGAAACTGAAGGCTGATATCTTCATACCAGCCGCCATGGAAAACCAGATTACCACCGACACAGCACCTTGGTTGAATGTGAAGGTGGTGGCCGAAGGAGCTAATGGACCCACTAACCCGGATGGCGATGCGATTCTCAAGGATAGAGGTATTGACGTGATTCCGGATATCCTCTGCAACTCCGGTGGGGTCATTGTCAGCTACTTCGAATGGCTTCAGAACAAACGCAGTGAGTTCTGGGAACTGGAGGAAGTCGACTCTAAACTGCGCAAGAAAATCACCCGCGCCTATGAGAAAGTGCGTGATGCCGCCAAAGAATACAACGCCGATTGGCGCACGGCAGCATACATTGTGGCTCTGACACGTTTGGAGAAAGTGTACAAGGAGCGGGGGATTTTTCCGTAATGAATCCTATTTGGTGGACAGCGGCTTCTCTTACTTCGATCGCGGCAGACCGGTGCGTGGGGGAGAAACACCTGTGGATAAGGAGACATAAAATGACGGGAACTATCGTAGCGCAAGATACACTAATGGAGGGTTTTACCATGTCAGCGATAAAACCGTTTGTCGGACTCTGTGCGACCTGTAACAACGCTGAAAGCTGCGTTTATCGGAAACGTACCGGGACAGATGCGATATACTGCGAAATGTTTGATGATTATGTACCTCCTAGCTCTAAGGATATCCCTCCTGTCACCGTGACGACACCGGAAACTTCGGAACCAGGAGAGCTCAAGGGTCTTTGTGTGAATTGTGCACATCGCGATACCTGCAAGCTCCCTAGGCCAAAAGGAGGAGTCTGGCATTGCGAGGAATACGAGTAGCATGTGTAGGTGAAAGTTAGAAATGTCTACTGACGAAATTTCGGCAATTGTAGAAAAGAACGGCTCCACAGAAGAAGGGCTTATCTCCATTCTGGAGCAGATACAGGCCAGATACAGCTATCTTCCCGAAGACGTCCTGCGAGCTGTTGCAGAAAAGACCGGTCGCTCGCTGGTTGATATCTACGGCGTGGCGACGTTTTACAGAGCGTTCAGCCTTAAACCCCGTGGGAAGCATCTCATTTCCGTGTGCTTGGGAACGGCCTGTCACGTACGCGGCGGGCCGGCCATCGCTGAAGAGGTCCATCGGCAATTGGGAATCAACGCAGGTGAGACGACACCCGATAAAGAGTTCACGCTGGAAACGGTCAACTGCCTGGGCGCCTGCGCTCTCGGTCCAGTGGTTGTCGTGGACGGCCATTATTTCCCCCATATGAGGACTTCGATGGTCAAGGATATTCTCAATAAGGCTCGTACTGGTATTGATAAAGTTGAGATTGAAACTGATAAGCGCGTGTTCCCACTCGAGGTCAGTTGTGCTCGTTGCAATCACAGTTTGATGGACCCACGGCACGTGATTGACGGCCAGCCTCCCGTTCGGGTGACAGTCTCGTTCAGTAACAAGCACGGCTGGATGATGCTATCCAGTCTTTACGGAAGCTATGAGGTATCTTCGGAGTATGAAATACCCCCCGACACTATTGTCCAAATGTTTTGTCCTCACTGCCACGCCGAACTTATTGGCAGTAGCAAGTGCGGCGAGTGTGGCGCACCTATGGTGCCGATGATTGTCCGCGGAGGCGGCGTAGTACAGATCTGTTCCCGCCGCGGCTGCAAAGGTCACATGCTGGATTTGGGTGGTGCAACATTAGAGTAATGGTTGGTCACGGTCTGTTATGAGAAAAGGTTGCTAAGTGAGAAAGCTTTCAACGGTTGAGGAATTCCGCGATTTTCGCCAGCGTATTGTGAGCGAAAGAGAAGCCCAGCAAGACAAACCCACTATAGTGATTAGCGCCGACACAGGAGGGCAAGCTAGCGGCATCAATGATATTATAAGGCTAATCAAACGATACATCTTGGAGAGAAGTCTCCAGGAGAGGGTCGCGCTGAGAATTACCGGCTGTCATGGGTTTTGCGAGATGAACCCGTATGTTCTCGTGGAGCCTGGTGGGCATTTTTACCCCAAGCTCAAAACCAAAGACGTTCCCAGAGTGGTAGAAGCGGCGGTGGGCGGTTTCGTGGACGAAGGTTTGATCTACAAGGACCCGCGTGAACAAAAGAGTTATCCCTGCCAAGGCGATATTCCTTTCTTCAAGAAGCAGACGCGTACTATCCTGGGAGAGAATCAAAGGCTGGACCCTATACGAATTCTCAACTACATCGAACAGGGTGGGTACACAGCGGCAGAGAAAGTCCTAACTAATCCTGATCCTGAGTGGATCATTAGCGAGATAAAGAAATCCGGGTTGCGGGGTCGCGGAGGCGCCGGGTTTCCTACCGGTAAAAAGTGGGAACTGGCCCGGGCTTCCGGCAACGGACAGGAACAGAAATATGTTGTCTGCAATGCTGACGAGGGTGACCCTGGAGCATACATGGATCGCGGTGTTTTGGAAGGCAACCCTCATGCCATCATTGAGGGGATGCTTATCGCGGGTATTGCCATTGGCGCCACCCAGGGTATCATCTATGTCCGAGGTGAATACCCGCTGGCTATCAAACATACTCTTATCGCCCTGCGTCAGGCGCGAGACGGCGGCCTTTTGGGACAGAATATCCTCGGCACCGGCATCGATTTCGATATCAACATTGTCCGCGGCGCGGGCGCTTTTGTCTGCGGGGAGGAAACGGCTCTGATCAGTTCCGTCGAGGGACGCATGGGTGAACCTCGTCAGCGGCCGCCCTATCCTATTGAAAAAGGGCTTTGGGGGCATCCTACCTGCATCAATAACGTGGAGACATTAGCGAACATACATGTGATAATTGACCGCGGAGGTGAAGAGTACGCCAAGGTGGGCGTGCCCGGCAATACCGGAACGAAGATATTCTCCCTGGTGGGGAAGATCAAAAATACCGGTCTGGTCGAGGTCCCGCTGGGTACGAAAATCAGCGAGGTCGTCTACGATATCGGTGGCGGTCCAGTCGGTAAAGCTAAGATCAAGGCGGTACAAACGGGCGGGCCGTCCGGCGGCTGTATTCCGTCCAGTATGTTCGACCTTCCTATCGACTACGAAAGTCTGGCTCAGGCGGGATCGATAATGGGGTCGGGTGGCATGATCGTCATGGATGAAAACACCTGCATGGTGGATATAGCCAAGTACTTCATGAATTTTCTCAAGGACGAGTCCTGCGGCAAGTGCTTCACCTGCCGTAAAGGCACCCAGCGTATGTACGAAATTCTCGATGATATTTCCAAGGGCCAGGCAAAGATGGAGGACCTGGACCTGTTGGAGGAACTGGCGCTTGTCGTAAAGGACACCACTATGTGTGGTTTGGGGCAGTCTGCTCCCAATCCAATTCTCAGCACCCTGCGCTATTTCCGCAATGAGTACGAGCGACATATCAAAGATAAGAGATGTGATGCTTTTGTCTGTAAGGAGCTGGTAGGAGCGCCCTGCCAGTCTGCCTGCCCGCTTGGCACTGAGGCCTGGCGCTATGTGGCCCACATTGCACGCGGTGAGTACGAAGACGCTTATCGCATTATCCGTGAAGCAAATCCTTTCCCGTCGGTATGCGGAAGGGTCTGTCATCATCCGTGCGAAGATAGATGTCGCGCCGGTACCAGCGGAGGCGAGCCGGTGGCTATTCGTGCTCTCAAGCGTTTCATTACTGATCGCTTTGACCCGTCGGTATACAAACCGCAAAGAGTGGCATGGGCTGACGGTGAGCCTCCCCTGGTAGCGGTAATCGGCTCAGGTCCCGCCGGTCTCACCGCAGCTCACTATCTTTCTTTGAAGGGCTACAAAGTAACCGTCTTCGAAGCTGAGAATGAGCCTGGAGGGATGCTCTTCTGTGCCATTCCGTCCTATCGTCTGCCACGGGAAGTCATCAGAAACGAGATAAATGCCCTTCTAGATGAAAACATTACAGTCAAATGCAACACCGCGCTAGGCCGTGACATTACTGTTGATGGCCTATTTAAGGACGGGTACAAGGCGGTTTTACTGGCGCTAGGGGCGCACAAGAGCCGACCGCTCCAGCTTGAGAACGAGGATGTCGACGGCGTTTACCCGTCAATTGAATTCCTTAAGGCATTGAATATGAGAGGTGAACATCTGGCTCAAGGTCGGATTGGTGTTATTGGTGGTGGCAACTCTGCCATTGACGCCGCACGAATGGCTCTGCGTCAGAAAGATGTCGACAGCGTTACTATCCTCTACCGCCGGACACGCGATGAGATGCCTGCTTTTGCTGAGGAGATTGAAGCGGCTGCCCAGGAAGGGATTAATATCCAGACGCTGGTTACTCCCACCAAGGTCATTGCCAAAGATGGACGCCTATCTGGTCTTGAATGTGTACGTAACGAGTTAGGCGACGTAGATTCCAGTGGTCGACGACGTCCGGTTCCCATAAATGGTACAGAACATGTCATTGAACTTGATACACTGGTTGTGGCCATAGGAGAGGATTCGGGGGTAGATGCTATCGGACCTGCCCGGTTGAGTCGGATTGAGACAACCAGGGCCAATACTGTTAAGGTTGATCCGGCCACGTTTCTTACTAACCGTCCGGGAGTATTTGCCGCAGGTGATGTCGTAACCGGTCCCAATACGGTAGTTGAAGCCATCGCGGCTGGTAAGAAGGCGGCGGTGATGATAGATCGTTTTGTGAGGAATGAGGAGTTGGTGCAGCCGGCTGAGCCATGTCTGCCGAGAGTCTATGTCGAACCGGTCAAGGTGGATGCAGAAGAGGTACAGCCAACTGATCGCGTTGAAACCCCCCGCGCACCGGCGGAATGGCGCAAACGCAACTTTGCCGAAGTGGAAGTATCACTCTCCATTGATGAGGCAACCCATGAGGCCCGCCGATGTCTGCGATGTGATCTGGAATTCACCAAACCCAAAGAGGTTGAGACCGAAACAGAAATCAAGCCTGCCGCAGTTGGAGAAAAATGAGCATGGTTACACTCTACATAAACGGTTTGAAGGTATCGGTCGAAAAGGGCACCACGCTGCTTGAGGCGGCTCGGTTCCTCGGATTTCCAATCCCCACCCTGTGCCACATGGATGGCCTTTCTCCCTACGGCGCCTGCCGATTATGTATCGTGGAGATTGGGGAAGGCCCGAAGGCCAGACTAGTAACGTCGTGTACTTACCCGGCTGAAGAAGGTTTGAGGGTTCGCACGGCATCCTCGCGTGTTGTCAAAGCCCGCAAGATGGTTCTGGAGCTGTTGTTGGCCTCCTGTCCGCAGTCGAAGATCATACAGGACCTCGCCTCCGCTCATGACGTTCGCCAGCAGCGCTTCCGGCAGGAGTATGAGGACTGTATACTGTGTGGGTTATGCGTGCGGATGTGTGAAGAACAGATGATGGCCAAGGCTATCGGTTTCCGTGGACGCGGCCAGAACCGGAGCATCGGCACCCCGTTCGATATAACGTCCGACGTCTGCCGGCAGTGCGGAGCGTGCATGTATATCTGCCCGGCATGTTCTCTCAGGTGTACGTACACCGAACCTGAGAAGGCAATCTGTGGCGGCTGTGCCAATTTGAGTCCGCCATGTCTCGAAAAAGAGAAATTTGATGATATGATGTGTTACATGGAGCCCTGTGTGGCATGTGAGATAAAAAAAGATTGAGGCTGACAACGGAGGAAAAACAATGTCCATAACGCTTTCAAGAATTAATTCTTCGGCCGCAACTCTGACGAAGAACCGGACCGAGGGCTCGGTCTCGCCGAATTCGGGCATGTGCGTGACGTGCGTGGACGGCTGTATCGGTATGTGCGAAATCGGTAAGTCCGCCTACCGAGGCCATGAAGTGATCTATCCGCAACCATTCGGAGTTATTACCACTGCAGCGGAGAAAACCTACCCTGTAGATTACTCGCACTTCAACATCATGGGGACGGCCGTAGGGGCGCATGGTATTGAAGCCGACAGCGATAAGGCTATATTCCCCAAAGTCAACCTCGAAGTCACTTTCGGGCATGACAAAGGCCTCAAGTTCCGTTTACCGTGGATTATTCCCGGAATAGGCTCCACCGACATAGCCAAGAACAACTGGGAAGGGCTAGCAATTGGATCGGCTCTGGCCGGCACTGGCTTGACGATCGGAGAAAACGTAGTTGGGATGGACCCTGAGGCGACTATCAAGAAAGGTCAGGTGACCGACACTGTGGATCTGAAACGGCGCGTCAAGCTGTATCAGGATCACCAACACGACGGTTACGGGGCCATTGTCCTACAGGCAAACGTTGAGGACACGCGCCTTGGCGTCCAGGAATATGCCATTGAGAAACTGGGTGTCGAGGTTGTGGAACTCAAGTGGGGTCAGGGAGCCAAGAATATCGGCGGCGAGGTCAAGATAAGAAACCTCAAGAAGGCCCAGATGCTTTACGAGCGTGGTTATATAGTTCTGCCCGATCCTACCGACCCGGCTGTGATAAAGGCGTTCGAGCGCGGCGCTTTCAAGGAATTTGAAAGGCATTCGCGTCTTGGTATGGTTTCTGAGGATTCGTTTGCCCAGAGAGTTGAGGAGCTGCGAAAAGCTGGAGCGAAATACATTTTCCTCAAAACAGGCGCTTACGCTCCAGCCGATCTGGCGCGAGCGGTTAAGTATACCTCCAAGTACAAACTCGACCTGCTTACGGTCGATGGTGCCGGCGGTGGTACGGGAATGAGCCCGTGGCGTATGATGAACGAGTGGGGCGTTCCACCGGTGGAGTTGCATTCGCTGCTGTACCAGTATACCAAGCGCCTTGCCGACAAGGGAGAATATGTCCCGGCGCTGGCTGTGGCAGGCGGGTTTACGTTCGAAGACCAGATCTTCAAGGGTTTGGCAATTGGCGCCCCGTTTGTCAAGCTTGTGGGTATGGCCCGTAGTCCAATCGCAGCCGCCATGGTCGGTAAAACCATCGGCATGGCCATCGATGCTCATCAACTACCTGTATATGTGGAGCGTTTCGGTCAAACCCGGGACGAAATCTTTGTCACTTCCGGCGAGCTGCGCAAGGAACTCGGTAACAAGGAATTTGAGGCGCTGCCGACCGGTGCAATTGGCCTATACACCTACTATGAGCGGCTAGCCCAGGGTCTGCGTCAGCTTATGTGTGGCAGTCGGAAGTTCACCATGGAATACATTGCGCGTGATGACATTGCCGCCCTGACCCATGAGGCAGCTGAGATCAGCGGCATTCAGTATATCATGGATGCCAACAAGGCGGAGGTTGAAGAAATCCTCAACAATTAAGTAAAAAAGAAGACAGCTGGAACCTCGACATTCCGGCTGGACTTCTCCTCAATGGGGCCTCCTGTGCTGAGGGAGTTACTCGACAAGTTTGGCTGTAGAGTATCATCTGTGCAGGGAGGCCCCTTTTTATGTACCGTTGGTTGATGTTGTTTGGAGTACATACAAATATTCGGCATGGCTCTTTCATCTAATACCAGAGGATGTCCCGGAAGGAAAGAGAGTTGGAAGAGGTCGTAGTGGACATCTCATATAATTGCTTAGTTGAATTAGCCCAACCCTTTTAACAACTCAATCGGTTAAGTTCTTATATACGAGGTGATACTATATTGATTTTACCAGTAAAATAATGGTAGAACCCCCATAAACCTTCATCCTAAGAAGACCTCTTCTTCTCAATCTTGGCCCAGGTGTCGCGTAATGACACTGTTCGGTTGAAGATCAGTTTGTCATCGGTGGAATCAACCGAGTCAACACAGAAATAGCCATGTCTCAAAAATTGGTAGCGACTGCCGGGAGCAGCCCCTTTCAAAGAGGGTTCCATGCGGCAGGAGGTCAATGTTTCCAGGGAGTTCGGGTTCAGATAGTCTTTGAAATCTTTGCCTTCCTCTGCTTCGGCAGGGTTTTCTTTCGTAAAGAGATGATCGTACAAGCGCACTTCGGCTTCCAGCGCATGGGCTGCCGAGACCCAGTGTAGCGTTCCCTTGACCTTGCGTCCGTCGGGGGAAGCGCCACCCTTTGAGGCCGGGTCAAAGGTGCAGTGCAGTTCGACCACTTCGCCGGACTGCTCGTTCTTGACCACCCGTTTGCATTTTATGAAATAGGCATGCTTTAACCGTACCTCTCGACCGGGCGCCAAGCGGAAAAACTTTTTCGACGGCTCTTCACTAAAATCTTCGCCTTCTATGTACAGCACGCGTGAAAAGTGAACCTTGCGTGATCCCATTCCGGGGTCCTCGGGATTGTTCACCGCTTCCAATTGCTCGACCCGGTCCTCCGGATAGTTGTCTATGACCACTTTGAGTGGATGCAATACCGCCATCACACGCGGTGCTCGCCGATTTAAGTCTTCACGGAGGCAATGCTCAAGCATGGCGATGTCGACCATACTGCCCTTTTTCTTGGCTACTCCAACGCGCTCGGAGAAGTTTCGGATTGATTCCGGCGTGTATCCGCGTCGGCGCAAACCGGATATGGTAGGCATCCGTGGGTCGTCCCATCCGGTCACATATCCTTCTTGGACCAACTCCAAAAGCTTGCGTTTACTCATCACAGTGTAGCTAAGATCGAGGCGAGAGAACTCAATTTGCTGTGGATGGTGGATACCCAGTGCGTCGAGGAACCAATCATACAATGGGCGGTGATCTTCAAATTCAAGGGTGCAAACAGAGTGGGTGATCCCCTCGATGGAGTCAGACTGGCCATGAGCCCAGTCGTACATCGGGTAGATGCACCATTTATCATCAGTCCGGTGGTGCTTTGCATGAAGAACCCGGTATATAACCGGATCGCGCATGTTCAAATTGCCTGATGCCATGTCGATCTTGGCGCGCAGGACATGGGAACCGTTGGGAAATTCCCCAACCTGCATTCGCTCAAACAGGTCCAGGTTCTCTTCAACCGACCGGTTGCGGTATGGACTTTCCCTGCCTGGCTCTGTCAAAGTGCCGCGGTATTCCCTGATCTGTTCCGGGCTTAAATCGTCGACATAGGCTTTGCCGTCCTTGATTAACTGTATGGCATACTCATATAGCTGGCCGAAGTAGTCCGAGGCATAGTACTCCCGATCACCCCAGTCGAACCCCAGCCATCGAATGTCTTTCTTGATCGATTCGACATATTCGATTTCTTCCTTGCTGGGATTGGTATCATCGAATCGCAAATTGCAGAGGCCTCCGTATTCGGCGGCGAAGCCGAAGTTGAGACAGATCGATTTAGCGTGTCCGATGTGGAGATAGCCGTTTGGTTCCGGGGGGAATCGGGTATGTACTCGTCCTTCATTCTTGCCTGCTTTCAGGTCTTGCTCAATGATGTTTCGGATGAAGTTGGACGGAGATGTCGCGCCGGTCGTGCCCATGTTCTCAGCTTCCTTCTGGTTATTCTCTTTGCGGTTATATCGTTCAGCCTTATTTGTTTTCACCTTTTTCTTCACCCTGACTGTGAGTGAAAAGAAAATAAACTCACCTACAGTATCGACAAGGCAATGTGGCGTATTACTGCTCCTCTTGCCGGGTAAGTAAATGTAATGATTTTGCGTTTCCTTACAACTAAAAAAGTGCACCGTGATCAGATGATGGAAGGTGGGGGAAACTTTCCGGTGGTGGAGTGGGTGAGAAGGGGCGAGACCTTTATATCTGTCACTAATAATGGAGCCTTCGTTCTCAGATCACCAGATGCGCCCGAGATGTCGGGGTCTCAGGTTGGTCTGTATTCTGAGAAAATGATCCGGCTTTCTTCCAGAGTCAACTTGCACTGTTTTCTCGTTTTTGTGATCTGACGGTAGACGATGCCGAAATGCGCCTCGACACCGTCGTACATCGTATCCTCAGCGATTATTACGGCATGCTTAAACTGCTTCAGCTTTTCTTCGATTTCCGCTTTGTGCGTGTGCAGGGTTTTCATAGCCTGAGAGAGGTTGCTCCAAAACTCCTCGAGTTTTCTCAGCTCCGCCACTTTAGCCGGCGGCAACTTGCTATCCAAATAGAGCATGTATAGCTCGTAAATGCTCTGCTTTACCCTTTCCTGGTTGGTTTCCAAACGTCTTATCTCATAGACTGTGTTGTATTCCCACATGAGAACGGGATCAAAGGCGACCGTCACGGTGGTGGGCGTTCCAGCCTCAGAGCCAATGACAGAGGCCCTGATTTCTTTGCCTGCGTTTGTTCGGCCGCCGATGATCTTTCCTTTTTTCCCTTTGACCCACACGCGCTCTTTTGCAGTCACATGACAATTGAGCAATTCGCCGCCAACGGTGACATCATTACCTGACGAGATTCTTTGCCCCTCGGCGTACTTAACAACCACATCTCCATCAGCATGGATACTCCCCTCTCCCTTGCCGAAACACCCGCCTTTCACCAGAATATTTCCCCGGCAGTTGATATAGCAATCTTGAACATTTCCTCCGACCTCAAGGTTGCCTCCCACATTCAGCTTAAAACCGGCTTGGACGTTGCCTTTCACCCTGACGGAACCATTACAATCGATATTTCCCACACTGAAATCAACATCGCCGTCGA
>Ga0315548_1000984_pt1 | contig 25042 bp, 24 predicted proteins | sample SalMarSW160110MG_2_FD_202540 | JGI IMG/M metagenome (GOLD analysis project Ga0315548, IMG submission 202540) | Salt marsh sediment microbial communities from the Plum Island Ecosystem LTER, Massachusetts, United States - Salt Marsh Sediment SW1601-110 ...
TTTCTGCTGATACCGTAATAGTTACACAACTCAGCCATACAGTAAGTGCCCTCTAGCACATCCATTACAAATTTTATTCGTTCTTCCATAACACAGGTCTCAGTCCAGGGCATAATGTGGCCTCCAGTTTTTGAAGGCCATTATAGCCATTAACTGTTACCCATGTACTTGGTATGTTCTGTAACCTATGTTACAGGTTTGTACCCCGTTTAGCCCCTCGGCCTGCCGAGGGATTGTTTCACCTGGGGTTGCAAACATGAGGAAAACTTACTCCATCCGAAAGCCCACCGGTTTGTCCAGCGGGTTTATTTCTTTTGTCATTCCTCTGACCTTCAACTGCCCGTCTGTAGCCCTTATTTTCCTTGACTCTCTCCAACACAAAAAAATATAATTTAGATCGCTTTTGACTGAGGGCAAAAGACCTAAGGGAAATAATATGAAAAGAGATACGTGTCTAAAATTAAGTACAATTTGTTTAGTGTCATTATTTTTGGTGGTAACGGGCGACACAAGGGCGGGCACTTGGGCTACACTCGACGTGCCGGGAGCAGATTTTACATTAGTATATGACATAGATGGTAGCAATATTGTCGGTACCTACTCCGATGCTTCTGGTTTACACGGCTTTCTCTATAATGGGCTAACATGGAAAAACATCGATAAGCCCGGAGCAACTGATACTCGTGCACTTTGCATAGATAACGGCATTATCGTTGGTGAGTACTCTGATGTTTCTGGCAACTATAGCTTCCTCTATGATGGGGCAACATGGGAAATTATCGATAAGCCAGGGGCAAATTTTACACAAGTATTCGGCATAGATGGCAGCAATATTCTTGGTGCGTACTCTGATGTTTCTGGCTTACATGGTTTTCTTTATGATGGGGCGACATGGTTCACCCTCGATAAACCAGGGGCAGATTGGACTGATGCAGCCGATATCGACGGAGGCAATATTGTTGGCACGTTCTCTGATGCTTCTGGTGATCATGGTTATCTCTACGACGGGTCAATATGGAACTCTCTAAATATGTCTGGAGCAACAGGCACATATGCACTCGGCGTCTCTAGCAACAATATTGTAGGCACGTACTTTGATGCTTCTGGTTATCACGGTTTTCTCTATGACCAGTCAATTTGGATCGCTCTCGATAAGCCTAGGGCAAATTTTACACTAGTATACGGCATAGATGGCAGCAATATTGTTGGTGCATACTCTGATGACTTCGGCGACTACCACGGTTTTGTCTACACTGTTCCTGAACTTTCCACTTTCTTTCTTCTCGGCCTTGGCGCGGTGGTTTTAAGCAAACGTAAAAAATAATAAGTCTACGTGACACCTGAGTAGGGCTGATTTGCTATTGTTGCCTTCTGCTCGGATACTTGTTTTTTCGTATGCATCCGGCATACTAACCGTATGTTTCCTCGTTGCGGCCTCCGGCAGCACTGCGCATCGGTTAGTTCACGACTTCCACGATTCTCAAATCTCTAACTTAAAAACCCTCTGAACCTTCTCGCGCTATATGGCATTGCCACATAGTGAACCGCCTCTCTCAAATCCCACGCAACAAAAATCCCTGCTCATTAGATCATGACATTAGTATATATGCATATACGTACATACTAATATACTTTTGATTTTCTATCCTCTCCGCCTTTGGCGGGTGACCTCCGGCAGCACCAGCAATTAGGTAAAAAAGTCCCCGCGGCGATTGAGCGGAGTAAAATCAATCAAAAACGGGGGTACCTGCTGAGTAAAACTAAATTTTTTCAAATTTTTTTAACTCCTTAATACACAACGACTTGCAAGATTTTTGTTTCCAAAAAATCCTCGATTTTTCGCATCAAACGCGCGGGTACCTCCTATTGTAGAAGGAGGTATTTTTCCGCCTCCGGCGGAGTTTGAAAAGGAGGCAATTTAGTGAAATAACTATCAGCTATTAAAACTTGTTTGGAGCATTTTTAGTCCGGCGTCTGGAGTCTTGTGTCTTGAGTCTGCCGTCTTGTGTCTTGAGTCTGCCGTCTGGTGTCTTGAGTCTGTCGTCTGGTGTCTGCTCTCCGTCTGCGCCGAAAGGAAAATCAATCAAAAATGAACACAATAAATAAAACAAAGCCAATTTTTCAGATGCCAAAAATGCTTATAACGCCAGTTAAGACAATAATTAATAACAAAAACCGATGAACAGCCGATTTCTAAAACAAACCCAAACAAACCCAATATGAAGCCACTACATTCACGATTTCTAATTCCAAAATCTTGCCCAAATCCCCATTTTAAGATTGCATTTCTAAAGTGGCCGTATTATTCTTTGCTCTTTAAAAACTTTCCCGCTCAAATAATCAGTGAAAGTTACTTTGACTACCAGCGCCTCCTCGTCGCCGTTGATTTTATCATCTGTGTCAAAAGGCAATCTGTAATTAATGGTTATCAGAGTAGCACACCAGAGCTTTTTGAGCTGGCTTGGCGTTATATGCCACTGGCAGAGCTGAGCTTCGCCGTTATCTTTATTCAGGTCCCAGAGCTCGACATCCACAGAACCGCTCGCCTTTACTATATCTCCTTCTTCATCGATTGGCTGTATGTAAACAAGCAACTGTTCTTTTTTGCCGTCGTCGTCTTTGTCATAAAGATTGGTGTATCTGGTAATCCTGATTTTTTGCAGGTCGTAAAAGTACTCAAGTTGGGCCTCTGCCGGCAGATTGGAGAGGGTATGCACCTGTTTTTTTAATTGTTCGACCTCTGATTTAGATTGCTCGATTTGGCTTTCCAGCTCCGCTTTTTCCTGCCTGAGCGTCTTGACCTCTTTTGTAAGGTTGTTACTGTCACAGCCAGCGGTAATGGCAAGCAGGCATCCGGCCAGGATGATGGTTATTGTTCTCACTTGTATAAACCTTTCAATCTGGGCTTTTTAAGCGGGCTACTCTTGGTTCCTAACGATTTCGGGCGCTTTCTGCAGTATTCTATCGACCAATCCATAGTTGATTGCTTCCTCTGCCTCCAGCCAGAGATTTCGGTCGCAATCCTTTTCCACTTTTTCCGGGCTTTGGCCTGTATGTTCAGCAAGGATATTATAAAGCCTGGCGCGTTGCCGCAATATTTCTTTTGCCTCGATATCCAAATCGGTAGCAGGCCCTTCCAGTACTCCCGAGATTAACGGCTGATGCAAAAGCACCCTGCTGTTGGCCAAAATGAACCGCTTGCCGGCTGTGCCGCCCGTCAGCAATACTGCCGCCATACTTGCCGCCTGTCCGACGCAATAAGTCGCCACATCACATCGCAGAAACCGCATCGTATCATATATGGCAAGCCCCGCTGTGATTAAACCGCCCGCCGAATTGATATAAAAATGGATATCTGTCTTATTATCTTCGTTGCTCAGGAACAGCATCTGGGCGATAATTAAATTTGCCGTATCGTCATTAATTACACCGCCCAGAAACACTATTCTATCCTTGAGCAGTCTGGAATAAATATCGTAAGCACGTTCGGTTCGCCCGCTTTTTTCAATTACTATCGGCACTAAATTTTGATTAATCGTCATATCTCTCTCGTATCTCGTATTGTGTTTTTACTTTTTACTTTTGTTTTTCTTGTCTTCATTTCCTTCGTGGAGCACCTCGTCGATAAGGCCGTATTCCTTAGCTTCATCTGCGGTCATATATCTGTCTCTTTCGGTCTCTGCGGCGATTTTATCAATCGCCTGGCCGGTGTGTTTCGCCAGAATCTCGTTTATCATAGTTTTGGCTTTAAGTATTTCCTCCGCCTGGATTTTGATATCCGCCGCCTGGCCGCTAACCCCACCCCATACCTGATGCAGCATAACTTTAGCGTGCGGAAGAGCGAAGCGTTTGCCCTTTGTGCCCGCCGCCAATATAACAGCACCTCCGGACTGAGCCCTGCCGATACAATAGGTCGCAACAGAAGAGCCGACAAAGCGTATAGTGTCATAAATAGCCATCGTATCATCGACACTGCCGCCCGGAGAATTGATATATAGGCTGATTTCGCTGTTTCTTTTGAGATTATCTAAATACAGCATCTTCATAATAACTTCAGCCGCCCTGGCGTATGATATTTCTCCTATCAGAAACACGATTCGGTTCTCCAGCAGCATATCATCGAGACTCATCTGTCGGTATCGCTGATACTGGCCTGGCGGGCCGTATTGGTCATATACTTCCAGGTGTTCCAAAATCTTTCTTTCGGGATGTTCAATAAACATTGATTACTTCCTTTATTACTTCCTTCATACGATTGATTATCGATACCCAAAATATCTTATCGGATTTTTTTGCCCTTTGGTTTTCTTTTTTGGGCTGTTGTTTCGCGCTTTTGAGACCGTTTTTCTTCTGCAGTAGCTGCCTTTTTAGCTGTTTTCTTCGCTGATTTCTCGGCTTTTTTCGTTTTCTTTTCGGGTTTGATTTCCGTTATTTTTGCTGATTCGAGCAATTTGGCGATGCATTTATCTTCCCTGACCTGTAATCTGAATTGCGCCAGCGAGCCGTCGCGCACCATTTCTTCTCTCATCCTTTCGGGCCGCTGCCCCCGTTGAACAGCCAATTGTGCGATTTGGCCGTTAATCTCCTCTTCGCTGACGTCAATATCGAGCTTCTCGGCAACTTTAGCCATAATGAAGAACGTCTGTAGCTGTTCTTTGGCCTGTTGTTCACTACCTGCCCGTAGCTGTTCCATCTGCACCTCGATCTGCTCACGGCTCAATCCGCGCATCATCAGATTGGAATACTGTCTTTGCAGCAACGCCGTCGATTGTTCTGCGACTACATCCGTAGGCAGGTCAAATTCGGTATTATCGAGCATATATTTGTAAATCTGCTTGGCCATCTCGCCCTGTGCCTGCTGCTCCAGCCTGCTTTGCAGACTATCCCGTAGTTTCTCCCGCAGCTCGTTTTCGTCTTTGACGCCGAATCTTTTAAAGAAATTCTCGTCCAACTCAGCAGCTTTTAACCATTTTGCTTCTTTGACGGTAATCCGAATATCTACCTTTTTACCGCGATAATCCTCTTTAAAATACGTTTTTGGTACATCTACACTTGTTTGCACAGCATCCCCGAACTTGGCGCCCACAAGGAGCTTATCGAGTTTCTCTACAGGAATCGCCCCGACAAAACCGTTCTGCCTCACATATATCTCGATATTATCAAGCTTCTGCTCTTCCTCGAGGCCCTCGGCCTTTAGTACCACGTCGGCTATTACCTGGTCGTCGAGCTCAATTTTTCCGCTATCCCGCGGCGTCCATATACCAGACCATTTTTGTAACTGCTCAATTTCTTTATCGATTTGCTCGTCTGTAACTTCCAGTTTCCGTTTTTCGACAGGGATTCCCTCAAGCTCAGGCAATTCAAACTCGGGCCGCACCTCGACCTCGAAGTCAAACTTTAACGGTCCTTCAGCCGGTATTTCTATCTTTTCAAAATCAATATCCGGCTCGCGAAGAACATCCAGCTTATTGTCCTTAAGGGCTGTATCGCTTGCCTCAGCCAATAATTTCAGCTTGATTTGCTCTGTTGTTTCTTTGCCGAACCTTTTTTCCAGAAGCCGGTGAGGCACCCGCCCTTTTCTAAAGCCCGGCACTAACGCTTCCTTACGTAAAGTTTCATACTGCTCATCGGTAGCGTTTTTTACTGTCTCCTCCGGAACTTCTATAGAGACCCGCTTCTTGCAAGGCCCGGCTTCTTCGATTGTTACCGTGTTCTTCAATGCTGTAGATTGTTGTTCTTCTTCGGCCATCTCACTGCTCCTAAACGATTATGTCTTCGCAACAATTGGGATAATAAACAAAAAAGGCATCAGGAAAACAACTTTCCTTAGCCGGATTTCAGCATCTTTTTCAACATATCGGCGACCAGTGCCAAACTACATTTAGCCGGTAACTCGCCGATACTATATCCTCGTAATCCTTTATGAAACAATCCTTAAAGCGGGTGATGGGACTTGAACCCACGACAGCCACGTTGGCAACGTGACGCTCTACCACTGAGCTACACCCGCATCAATTATTTTCTATTTACTATTGATGATTGATTATTTTAACTTGTCAAGAATATATCGTAATTATACGGTTGTTTTGTGCAGGCGACAAGGCCTTTTTTTGCAAAAGTTTGCCGGTTATATCGGCTAAAAATAGGTTTAATGTAGGGCAAACAGGAAAATTTCCGGCTTGCGTTTGGAAAGAATTGGAGGATAATTAATATACTCTTACATCTAAATTGCTCTCTATGCAGATTATAAATAAGGATTGGTGGCAGAATGAGTGCAAAGTTTTTGAAATTGTTTAAAAAATGGATGCATGTTGCCCTGTTTTCACTGACAGCATTTGTTTTTCTTGCAGTCGTCTTTGCTGAACCGAATCAATTGCCGGCAGATGCAAACAAATCAAAAGCCGAAGAAAAAAAAGTGCTCCGTCCCGAACATAAGCATCCGGCTTTTGCCCAACGCATTAAAGAGCGGGAAGAAATGGTTGTGACACAGATTCAGGCCAGGGACGTCCGTGACCCGAATGTTTTAAAGGCGATGCGAGTTGTGCCGCGGCACGCATTCGTCAGAGAGCGCGAGCAGCAATTCGCCTATGCCGACCATCCGCTTCCAATAGGTTTCGAGCAGACCATAAGCCAGCCATATATCGTTGCGTTTATGACGGAGGCGCTGGAGCTGAAACCGGACTCGAAGGTATTAGAGATAGGCACCGGCTCCGGCTATCAGGCGGCGGTCTGCGCAGAGATTGCCGCCGAGGTCTATACCATCGAGATTGTCGAAGGGCTTGCTAAACAAGCTGAAGAGAAACTGAAAGAATTAGGTTATCCGAACGTTTTTGTCAAGGCCGGCGATGGATATTTCGGCTGGCCGGATAAAGCACCATTTGACGCCATCATCGGCACAGCGGCAGCCGGGAAAATACCCCCGCCCTTATTAGAGCAGTTAAAACCGGGCGGAAGGATGATTTTGCCGGTGGAAAACCAATTCGGATTTCAGTATCTTGTCTTGATAACCAAGGACCAAAAGGGCAATATCAGTAAAAAAAATGTTATGCCCGTCCGATTTGTCCCTATGACCGGCGAGGTAACAAAACCAGAAGAAAATTCTCAAAAATAGCCTTTCTGCAAACAACACCTTAACAGGTCAAATGCAGGGCTGCGGCAACATCTACACCCCCTTGTGAAAGCTCGTTAAACTTTATAACGGCTTTGTAAGTATCCAGTGCCTCTAACCTTATATTTTGCTTTTGAAGAATCTGCTGTGTCTGCTCTGATATTTTCATCAACCCTGATGACCCACAGCCAACCACCAGGACAGAGGGCCTGGCTGATAAGACAATTTCGATATCTTCAGCAGATAATAGATGGCCCTGTTTTCGCCACCAATCTGGCCTTACAGAGCCACCGAGGATTATACAATCGCTGCTGTAGCTTTTGCCCTCAATAACAATTCTGCCGAATTGATATGAATCAATATGCATACCTGTTTTTTAGTATAAGGTATTTCGATTATCCATTCAAATCTGCCGTAGCTGGATTGCCGCTTTTTCTTCTACAATTAACATAACTTACAGAAAAAAAACCTGTTTTCGACACAAGTTGCTGTGCTATTCTTCCGTTTTTGTTAAAATCACATATTAAAATATTACGGTGTATATTCCGCAAAAAAAGAAAGCTGATTATATGTTCTGGCTTAAGAAACGGCGACGGAAACGGCTTGCTGACAGGGAATTTCCCCAGGGCTGGTTAAGGATTATCGAAAAGAACGTGCCTTTATACAGAAGGCTACCGCCAAATGACCAGGTCGAACTTAGGCGCCATATACTTGTATTCGTCGGCGAAAAGCGGTTCGAGGGCTGTCGCGGACTTAAGATAACCGATGAAATAAAGGTCACTATTGCCGCGCAGGCGTGCGTACTTCTTCTGCATCGAAAAACCGATTATTATCCGGGGCTTTCTACGATACTGGTATATCCGCAGGCTTTTGTAGTGCGCCGAGCCGAACATCTGCCCGGCGGGGTAGTGTCTGAAGCTCCACAAGTGCTTCTGGGGGAATCGTGGCGTCGCGGTTCAGTTGTTCTATCTTGGGACGACGTAAGACACGGTGCCGCTGATGTTAACGACGGTCACAATGTCGTATTTCACGAGTTCGCACATCAAATCGAAAGCTCCGGCGGTAAAAGAGACGGAACGGTCGTTCTGAAAAACAGCTCAAGCTATATTGCGTGGGCTCGTGTGTTGCAAAGGGATTACAAAAAGCTCAGGCAGGCAGCCGCTCGACATCAGCAGACTTTTTTAAATAAATACGGTGCAACCAACCCTGCGGAGTTTTTCGCAGTTATTACGGAATTCTTTTTTGAAAAACCCAAAGAACTGAAAGAGATTCATCCGCAGCTTTATAACGAGTTAAAGCAGTTTTATCAGCAGGACCCCGTCAGATATTTATCCTGAGCGCAAACGATTCGTAATCAAGCAGCTTGAAACGAAATCAAACAACGTTATAATGGTTCACAGATAATTTTAAAAGGGTCTAATATAGGAAAGAACTATGGAGAACCATCGTAAGAGTAAAATTAAAAAACGACGAAAGAGCGGTTTCAGGGCTCGGATGCGAACCAAAAAAGGACGTAAGATACTCAGCAGAAAACGCCGAGTGGGACGGTCGGTTAATATTAAAGGCATTTAAGAATATAAATATAAATCATAAGGGGCTAATATGAAAACCGTAGGATTGCGGCGCTGAGCCTCCTTAAGAGAAATCCGCTCAAATCGGCTTATATGGTTGAATTAAATGTGAGGTTGTAGATTATTACGATATCGGAGTTCGAATTATGAAGACCAGGTTTTTGCTTCATTTACTATTGTTAGCAACAACCGTCATAATCGGTTGCAAAGCACCCCTGAAAAAGGTTGTTGCACCACAATACGATAAGCCTCTGCTGCCCGGACAACCGGCACTGCGTAAAATAACAAATCCGTCGGAAATTCCCGACTTTACCTTGGCCTGTTTCAACATCGAAGGTCTAAAGCCGGCTATAGAAAGAAGTCTCAATTACCTCAGCAAGCCGTCAAGTAAAGGATTCTTTCCGGTCGGCGATATAAGTCATCAAATGGCAGTGGACAGCTTAAAAGAATTCTCAGCGCTGCTGGCTTCGGGCTTGAAAGGCGCGGATTTGGACGCCGCCATTAGGGACAAATTTGATGTTTATATGTCGGTGGGCTGTGATAACCACGGCACGGTACTTTTCACCGGTTATTATACACCAATTTTCGAAGGTTCTTTAGAGGCCGGCGACCGTTTCAAATACCCTCTGTATAAACAGCCGGACAATTTAGTTAAAGACGCAAAAGGTGAAATACTCGGACGACGTATGACTGACGGTAGCATAATACCATACCCTCAGCGAGCCGTTATCGAAGATGCAATGATGCTTAGAGGCAAAGAATTAGTCTGGCTCAGCGACCCGTTCGAGGCCTACATAGCACACATACAAGGCTCAGCAAAAATAAGACTGCCGGACGACAAGTTGGTGACGGTAGGTTATGTTGCACATAACGGCCATGAGTATAAAAGTGTTTCGCAGGCTTTGGTGAACGACGGCAAGATACCCGGCTCGAAACTGAGCCTTGCCACAATTATAAAGTACTTCAAGGAACATCCCGATGAGGTGTTGAGATATACCCGCTTGAATCCGAGATTCATCTTTTTCGGTATGCAGGAAGCAAACCCCCGCGGCAGTTTGAATGAACCGGTAACACCGATGAGAACCATCGCCACAGACAAATCAATCTTTCCACGCGGCTGTTTAGCCTTCATATCCACTATCCTGCCCTGGGATGAGGCCGGCAACGTTATCCTACGGCCTTATAGCGGTTTTATGCTCGATCAGGATACAGGTGGTGCAATCCGTGCACCCGGGCGCTGCGACGTCTATATTGGTGTGGGAGATATGGCCGGTGAGCTTGCAGGACAAACCTATCAGGAGGGAAAGCTGTATTATTTGTTCTTGAAGCAGGCGGCATCTTATCCTAAAAAATAGAGAAGGATACTTTAGACAGCCCCTGTAAAAATCCTCGACTCGAAGCTATACGATATCAAAGTCGTCTACGGCAGCATCGGTGTTGCTATGCTCCTTTATTCGCGAACTCATAACGGCCTGCCGTTCGTAGCGAAGCGAAGAACGGAGCAGGAGGGATTCGAACCCCCGTTACCCAAAGGGTAAAACGGTTTTCAAGACCGTTTCTCAAAATTCACAACTTCAAGATAAACATAGACTTACAGATTCACAAAACAATAGCTTACAAACCAGCTTACAAACGAAAACAGAAAATAGCCCAAAACCGACTGTAAATCAAGAGCAAAAACTGCCCGATGATTTAGCGGAGATAATAGCTGTTTGGCCTGACCTGCCGGAACATATCAAGCAAGCAATAAAGGCACTGGTTAAAGCTGCTGATACTCATAGAAGCCACTGACACAGAACGAAATCAGTCTGGTGAGATTAGGTCAAATATATCTAATTTGCGTCTCTCATAAGTTGGTTTTTCAGTCGTTCCAAAATCAACATAGCTTTGTCCCACTCGAAGCCAAACGTGGCTGGTCTTTGTATCAAGTATGTAAATACCACTATTAGTCTTAACGTGCAGTGCGTATCGTCCATTTTGGTTGTTTTTATGAATGGTTAGCAGGATAGCGGTAAGCAGAAAACAACACAGGGTTAATAAGCCACAAGTGATAAGCCATTTAGTGTCTTTTTGTGCGGTGTTCTCTGGCATAAGGTATTTCTCCTGATAGTTATTGTCGGCTTTAAAGTAATCTGTAATTTACTCGATTTTCATACCTCTTGGTGGGTGGTAGCCCCGAAAAACAAAACTATGTAAGGTGGTCGATACCCCATCTGAAAATTTCTATGGTTCTTGATATTTTTGCTTCCGGTCTCTCCCATAGTAGCTGACCAGCGTTGTTTATTTAAGTAATCAATGAGAGGGAACATACTGCCAAGACCTGTCAAGGGGATTATATTTTAACTGTGAATCTGAAGGAGCATACTGCCATTTGTTTTCCATATAATTGTATTTCGACTGCCAATTATCACGCTTATTATCACACTCCATATTGTTCCAACGCTGTTGCTGTTCAATATCATCAAGTCTGTTCGTAAGCTCTCGCTGTCGCCTTTCTTGTTCTTGCTTTTGAGAAAATTCTTTCATATGTTGGTCAAACTCTTGATTGGCACGTTCTATCTTCTCGATAGGTTGCTGTTGAGTAAATTCTACCTGTTGCTGCCTCTGTTGCCGTTCAACTTCGCTAAGTCGGTTCTTCATCTCTTGCGTTTCTTCAGCAGAGTTTAGGGGAATGGAGTTTCCCGCTTTATTTATAATACGATTTCTGACATACTCTTTTTCATCCCAATTAAGAACATCAGCTTCATCAATAATTCTAAACTTCCCTTCTATTTCATTTTGCCAAGAGTTAATTTTAGCCATATTAAGAGTATATCTTTGCTGGGCAAGACTTTGTAAAGTTTTATTGTCTCCGGCATTAGACATATCTATTTCATACTGTGCCTTAGCTCTATCCTGATATAGTTTGTAGTAGAATTCAAAAAGTTCCAAAGCGCCCTCTGGCGGTGAAGGTAAAATGACCTTTTGTGTAACAGGATTAACCGAAGGCGTATCTATTCCACGACCTGTTGAAAGTGGCTCATCTTGCTCTCTTTTTGGAACATCTAACCTACTTGTATAATTTGGCTGACCTGACAGAACCTTTTGGCTATCTATTTTGGACTCTTCTGTTTCTGTTTGTTTTGAGGCCACTTGAGGAGCGGCTGAGTGTTCTTTTTCAATAGCGGTCTGTGTTGGCTTTTGAGAATTTCCCCCTTTGATACACCTATATAACAGCTTAAAATTCCCGCTACTGTAGTAGCATACAACTCCAACAAGCAAAATTACTATGACATTGAAAACCGTTGAATTTGTTTTCATAATCCACCCCGAACTTAATCTTTTGTATTACAAAGAGTTATAGATTCTTAAGCCCGCCGTGTAATCAATTATTGCCTCTACTTAAAGGGATTTATCGCTTTTTCTGATTATCGGCTCATTAAAGGGCTTACTTAACAAGGGTATGGGTGGTAGCAGGGATTTTGAAAGCTACTAACGGTGGTAGATATGCCGTATCCGATTTTTTACAGATTTTGGGATTTTTTTTACCCCTGCCAGAAGCTATTAGCGGAATAATCACTTATACAGGTCAATCTAACTGCCGATAAAAAAATAAAGCTATGAGTGAAAATACAGATAACGAAATATGCTCACAAGCAGATTTTGAACGATTCAAGTCCATATACGAACGCTTTATGCAGTATATAGACGGCTCAAGTGGTATCAAAGGTGATGCAATGTTACAGCTTGAAGACGACATCGAGAACTTCCTTCCGAAAATGGTAGGGATAGGCAAAAAAGTCGGAGTAAAACTGAGAGCGGAAACTTTTAACGAAATACCTATCGGAAATTGGCCTGAAATTATACAAAAGTCAAGGGGGAATTGACTATGGGGTGGGACTACGAAGACGATAGCTGTTATGATGATGACGCAATGGGAAGTGCATTGCAGGATGAATACGAGAGGCAACAAGACGAATATAGAGAACAAGAGAAAAGGGCAAAGCAGTTTGTATCAGACCTTAAAAGCATTATGGTTGCTCTGCTTAAAAATTTTAAGCGGTTGTCCCTTGATAAAGAGTATGTTTTCAGGAGAGAGGGACACTTTTGGATTGTTGGCCTTGAGAAACCTGCAACTATAATCGAAGACAGCAAGGGAATGTCTTATATACATCAGCTTTTACAAAATCCTCACAAAGAAATACCGGCAACCCAGCTTGCTAATTCAGATTTCGATATACCTTTAGGGGGGCAGCAAAAGGTAGTTGACAGAGAAACAATTACAACGTGTAGAAAACAGATTGGACAACTTGACAATGAACAAGAAAAAGAGCAAATTGAGAATTATCTGAAAAAAGCTACAAGACCAAATAGTCAGATTGATAATTTCCCTGACGAAAGAGAAACCGCACGTAAAGCAGTTAGTAACGCTATAAGTAGGGCGATTAACAATATCGGGACATACAAACAAGACCTCTATCAATACCTCAAAAATACAATTCGCACTGGTCTATCCTGCATATATACGCCGGATAAAAAAATCGACTGGGAATTATAGAAATTTTGTAAAATTTTTCTCCCCGCTACACGATTTGTAGCATTGCCACTCCGTTTATAGCCCTTTAGAGATAGTAAAAGATAAATTATTATTTCTTTTTTGAAAGGGTTTACAAAATGGCAAATACGAATCTTTTAACCGCACAAGATGTAGCTGGAATACTGAGTCTAAGTAAAAGACAAATTTTCCGGCTCAATAGCTGTGGCAAAATCCCAAAACCAGTGAAAATCAATAATACAGTAAGGTGGAGACAGTCTGATATTGAAAACTGGATTTCTCTTGACTGTCCTGATAGACACGAATTTGAACAGCGAAAATCCGCTTAAAGGGGGGATTATGAAAAGCTGTGGACTAATCAGATTCTTAAAAGGAGACCTTTCACAAGGCATTGTCGGCTGTGCAAATTACGACCATTACTACGGCGGTTGTTTATTTAGTAATCATTGCAACATAGAAATTGGAGAACGGTGTAGTTATTTTGAGAAAGCCGTATTGCCCGTTGCTGTTGAACTTGGAATCAGTGAAAAAATAAACTCTGCTTATGCTAAGCAAGTCGGTCTGAAAGAATATCATACAAAAAGAAACAACAAAACACGCTATTGTGAGTGCGGTGCGATTCTAAAACCAAGACATAGATATTGTGAAAAGTGTTCAAAAAAACACAGGCGGCAGGGACAACGGGAGTGGTGGAGAAAAAAGAAGAAAAGATAATCTGTAAGACTCGACAATTAACGTGATTTTGGCTTTTGTAATTTATTGTAAATAAAGGACTTAGAAAATGACAATTTTGAGGTCTGACCAGTTTCAAATATGAAAAATTGTGGGTAGAAATATGCTGTTAAAACAAGCTCTTGGTTACTACAAACGTGGGTGGTCTTTAATTCCTATTGCTTTTAAGAAAAAGCCACCAAAGGGATTCACGTGGGCTAAGTATCAGACAAACAGACCAACGGAATCTGACTTACAAAAATGGTTTGATGATAGTAAGTATAAAAATCTTGCAGTGATAGTTGGTGATGTCTCTGGCGGGCTTGCGATTATCGACTTTGATTCTATACAGGCGTATGAATGGTGGAGCAGAAAGTATCCTGAGCTTGCAGGAAAACTGCCAACTGTTAAAACATCAAGGGGTAGGCACGTTTACTTTCGCTCAAAATCGGGTGAAAACAAAAAATATAATAAAATCGACCTTTTAGCTAAAAATAAATACGCAATACTCCCACCTTCGTTACATCCTGATACAAAATCGCCGTATGAATGGCTAATTCCACTTAACGGAGAACTACCTGAGCTTGACCCTTTGACTTGGAATTTAGAGGAGTTTACAGAAGATACAGAAGATATAGAAGAAATAGAAGATATAGAAGCAATTAGTAAAGAGGTTTTTGCTTTTGAGAATTTGGACAGAGAAGCACAATCGTATATTAACGAAGCTATAAAATGCACACTGCCCGATAAACAAGGGTATCGCAATTCCCTGATTTTTCAGTATTGTCGATGGCTAAAGGGGTATAGTAAGTTTGAAAAATGCGAAGCCGGACAGTTGAAACCACTTGTCAAGCTCTGGCACGAAAAGGCACTACCGGCAATCGGGACAAAATCGTTTGACGAAACGTGGGCTGATTTTGCTTATGGCTGGCCGAAGGTTAAATATCCTAAAGGAGAAGACAAGCTGAAAACCGCAACACAAAACGCACTGAACGCAAAAAACATCCTTACTGCTGAGAAACTTTACGAGATAACGGAGATTAAGCTGCTTGTCAAGGTTTGCTATGAGCTTCAGCAATTACAGAACAATGAGCCATTTTGGTTGTCGTGTCGTAGTGCCGCTGGTATATTAGGGGTATCACCTACAACGGCTAATAAGTGGTTGCAGATGTTAGTAGCTGATAAAGTGTTGATACCAGTGGAAAAGCATACTGATAACAAAGCAACGAGATATAAATTTATTGCAAAATAGTTAAAATTTGGTATATATACCACTTGACATAGCACGGTAAAAAGATTATACTTTATATAATGAAGCATTTAGAAAAACAGATTAGAATGGCCATTAAGAAAAGTGGTTACAGTATTTACAAACTTGCTAAAGAATCCGGTGTATCCCAGCCAGTTTTATGCCGGTTTATGAATGGCAAGAGGGGAATTACGTTAGCTACTGCTTCTAAACTGGCCGATACATTAGGGCTTAAACTGATTTTGGAAAAGAAAAAAATGAGAGGGTGAAAAATGGCAAGCATATTCAGACAGAAATATACAGTAAAAGATAAGGACGGTAAACGAGTCCGCAAGCAGTCTCAACACTGGTATATTGACTACAAGGGTATAGACGGAATACGCAAACGAGTTAAGGGTTTCAAAGATAAAGTTGCTACGGCTCAATTAGCAGCTAAGTTAGAGAAAGAAACGGAGCTTGCAGAGGCAGGTATTATCGACAAATACAAAGAACACCGCAAAAGACCTCTGGCCGAACACCTTGACGATTTTAAGACCAGCTTAATTAACAAGGGGACGACAGAGAAACACGCCTGCTTGGTTTATAACAGGGCTAAAGCAGTAATTGAAAATTGTGGTTTTATTTTTATCCCTGATATATCGGCTTCCAAAGTGCAAATTTATCTTGGAGAGCGTAGGCGTAGTGGATTATCAATTCGTAGCTCTAACTTTTACTTGCAGGCCATAAAGCAATTTAGTCGTTGGCTTGTAGCTGATAATAGAACCACTGAAAATCCTTTGGCATATCTACAAGGCCAAAATCCTAAAACTGATATTAGACACGCACGCAGAGCGTTAAGCATAGATGAGTTAGACCAGCTTATAACAGGCACACTCAAAGGCCAAGAACATAGCAATATGACCAGTAAAGAACGTGCAATTCTCTACACGCTGGCAGTTAATACAGGGCTTCGGGCAAGTGAATTAGCATCTCTTACTTGGCAATCGTTTAACCTGAGCGATTCTAAGCCCTCTGTAACGGTTTTAGCAGCTTACAGCAAACATCGCAGAGACGACATTTTACCTCTACGGCCAGATATAGCTCAGCAGTTAAAAACTTTTAGACAGACGCAGACAGAAGAAAAAGTATTTGCTAACTTTCAGCCAAACAAGGCGGCAAATATGTTTCGTAAGGACTTGGAGATAGCCGGTATAGATTATATCGACCAGTCGGGCAGAGTAGCAGATTTTCACGCCCTGAGACATACGTTTATCAGTAATCTATCACAAAGCGGAGTATCACCTAAAATTGCACAGTCATTAGCTCGACACAGCACTATCGGATTAACAATGGACACCTACACTCATATCGGCTTACACGATGAAAGAGCGGCACTTGAGAAGCTACCGGATTTGCCAGCGATAGATGATAAGCAAAAGGCCGTTGCTATGAAAAGTGGGACTGACGATATGTATGTAAATACAGACGAAATAGCTTACAAACCAGCTTACAAAAAACTTGCAAAAAATGCTTTCTCCATAAGTAACCAGTCGTCTTTGATTGACAACAGGGCAAGCTCCGAACAGGACAAAAACCCAAAGTCGGTCGAAAGCAGTATGTCCTTAGAAACAGGTATGTTAGGTAACGAAAATAATCGGTTGTCCTTACTTGACACACAAAAAAATCAACGGAGCAGGAGGGATTCGAACCCCCGTTACCCAAAGGGTAAAACGGTTTTCAAGACCGTCGCGATCAACCACTCTGCCACTGCTCCGAATTACAATGCTATCGGCAATTTAAGAAAACCAGGTCAAAAAGAGCTTTTTGAGCAGATTTTTCACTAATTTTATGACGAAACAGCCTTTTTGCAAGCAAATTTGGCCTGATTAACCTCAACAATAAATTCTTGAAAAAATTTTTTAAATTATTCAAATTTATGATTGACATTGCATAGTATGTATAACATAATATGTAAGGTAAAGTAAAGCATAAACTTGCAAAATTTTAGGAGTCTATAATGAAATTTGAAACTCAGTTATTAAAAGGAATTGCACCGGCTGTTGTCCTGGAGATTCTATCTCGCGGCCAAATGTACGGATACGAACTGAGCCGGGCAATCGAGCAGCGAAGTGGTGAAATCCTGACGCTCGGTAAAGGGACGCTGTACCCTCTGCTCTACAATCTCGAAGCGAAAAGGCTTATCAGGGGCAAGTGGGAAAAAACCAACTCCGGCCGAAAGAGGCGGTATTATTCCATCACCAGTAAAGGCAAATCCCAGCTTGCAAAGCAAAAGGAACAACTCAAAGAACTGCAGGCAGGATTGAGTCTTGTCTTCGGCGGAGCATTTGTGCCGGCCTAAATTACGGATTGCCGTTTTTAACTTTTCTATCGAGAACTTCACAATGGCAAAGAAACTGAAAGAAAGTGAATTGCAAAATCTTCCCGTTTGTGCCGCGGAGTTTATAAAACTCGTTATTAAGAAAATGCGGTATCGTAAAAAAGTCCGGCTGGATGTGCAAGCCGAGCTGGCGGCGCATTTCGAGGATGAATTGCGAGATTGTAAAACAGATGAAGAAAAAGAGCAAAAGGCCAAATGGCTAATCGAACAGTTCGGCGATGCGAAGTTACTCGGTGTTTTATTGCGCAGGGCCAAAAAGCGATGCCGACCTATCTGGAAAAAAGTTCTTGTGCGAGGTTTTCAAGTTATTGGAATAGTTTTCTTATATATTCTGATATGTTTTGCTCCACTGGCCATAGGCACGCCGGCCATCAGTGTTAACTATATCAACTGGCTGAACAAATTGGTGAGGGCAAACAAGGAAGAAATAGAAAATGCAAAGCCGTATTACGATCGGGCTATTAAATTATATGTTGAATGCCCGGCAGTCATTAAGAAAAAAATATTGGTTCCAGTAAGTGACTTTAATGACTTGGAGATGAAATATCTATTGAAGTGGCTCACTGACAACCAGCCCGCATTTGAAATGTTAAGACAAGGTTCCCAAAAAATCTATTGCTGGACAACTTACTGTGGCGATGAAGCCGAATTGATGGAAAGCAACATGCTGCAAAATGCTACAAAGCCGCTGTCCGGCTATAAGAATATCGCTCAAGCGCTAACTTGGCAAATTCGGTATAAAGCATACAGAGTAGATACAAAGTCTGCGTTGAAAGAATGTATAGTTCTACAAAAATTTGCCAATCATCTACAAGGCAAAGGTTTATTGGTCGAACAGTTGTTTGGTATTGGGATTGAAGCCCTCGCCCACAGGAACACTTTTATGATTTTGGCGAAGGTGGATGTGCCGGGAGGTGTTTTGAAAAATGTTCAAGAAGAACTTGAAGAAATTTACGCCAAACATTCAGTGATTATCAATCTGGAAGGTGAAAAAGCATTATGGTATGACCTTGTCCAGCGTGGCTTTACAGATGACGGCAAGGGAGGTGGACGAGTATTAAAAAACGGTTTACCACTTGTGTTTAAGGATGCGAAAAGCTCTCTAACGGGATTTTTTCTCTGGGATTACCCGGACAGAAGAGACGTTACAAACACAATTGATAAATATTTCCATGAGGCAAAGGATTTAATAGCAAAAACTCCATGGCAGTTGCATGCCAGAGGACTTACCAAAAAATGGAATGAAATTGGGAAAGAGTGCTTTATACTCAAAATGATTGGTCCTGCATATGGCAGTTTCGGACAGTTAGGCTGGCGGGTCAAAACGGCGAGATTAGGCCTATTGACGGTGTTAGCAGTATTACGGTATGAAAAGGAAAAAGAAAAGTATCCGAATGATTTGGAAGAACTGGTTGCAGCCGGGTATTTGAAGGAACTGCCGATGGACCCATATACGGATAAGCCTTTGATTTATAAGAATACGGGTGACAATTTCATGCTATACAGCGTCGGCCTTAACTTCGAAGATAACGGAGGACAAGTTTATCGCGATGAAGAAGGAAAACCACGGTTGTGGGATGATGAATTTGGCGATGCGGTATTCTGGCCGGTGCAGAAATAAAACCGTCTAAATTTAGAATTGGTGATTGCAGCAGGAATTTGTGGAAGGGATTTTTGTTAGTAATTGTAGCTTGCAACTCTCTGGGCCTTGCGCATACGCCGACGATTTTTTTCCGAGGGTTTTTCGTAGTAGGCATTACGCTTCATATCCCTGATTAAACCCTCTTTTTCGCACAGCTTCTTAAAGCGTCTCATCATTTGCTGGACCGACTCACCTGTGCGTGACTTGACTTTTATCATAAAAAAAGGACCCTTTCAACCCTTCAAAAATCCCAGACAACGGGAAAAACAACACTGTTTTTTAATTCGTCAAAAAAAATGAGAGCCGTTAATATAAGTCGGATTTTATGTCTTATCAAGTCAAAAATCTTTTGCTGGTGGTTTTTTATGCGAAAACAGGCTTTTTGGGCTGAAAAAGCAAGGTTTTGAGTTAAAAAGCTCTTGAATTTGCCGAATATTAAGGCCCTATTGAGTAATATGAGCAAATATGTTAAAATACATAATAAACGCGGTTTTGGAGACATTTTTTAATTGGAAAAATTACGCCAGACGCTGAAAGTCAGGAAAGAACGGGCCATTTTGGTGGCCGCTGTCCTCCGTAAGGAGTTCACAGGACCGCACAGTCACAGCGATGGGGACGATTTAATCGAGCTTACGGCCCTGGCGGAGAGTGCCGGGGCGGTCGTCGTAGATAGATTTCAGCAGAAAATCCGGACAATAAATCCGACTACATATATAGGTAAAGGTAAAGCCGACCAGCTTGCCAAGCGAGTCAAGCGGTTCAAAGCCGACGTTATAATATTCGATAACGACCTTTCACCGGCTCAGATTCGTGAGCTTGAAGAGATTATCCACATCAAAGTCCTCGACCGCAGCGAGTTGATTCTGGACATATTTGCTACCAGAGCCAAGACAAAACAGGCCCAGCTTCAGGTCGAGCTGGCTCAGCTTGAATATACCTATCCGAGATTGACCGGAATGTGGTCGCACCTCGACAGCGTAGCAGGTGCCGGTGGTGCAACTACTGCAGGTGTTGTCGGCGCCATAGGCACCAGAGGGCCGGGTGAGCAGCAGTTGGAAATCGACCGACGTCTGGTTTCTAAACGAATCAGAGACCTTAAGCGAGAGCTTGCGAATATTGACAATCGCAGGATTCGTGAGATTGATGCTCGAAAGGGAATGTTCAAAATTTGCATCGTCGGCTATACCAATGCCGGCAAGAGCACGCTCTTAAACGCACTTACCAACGCCGGCGTTCTTGTCGAGGACCGGCTCTTTGCAACTCTCGATACGCGAACAAGAAAATGGATGCCTGCCAAGGGTGTGGAAGTCCTTATAAGCGACACAGTCGGTTTTGTGAAAAATTTACCTCATCAATTAGTCGCCTCATTTAAGGCAACGCTCGAAGAGACTGTCAATGCCGACCTGCTTCTTCACATCATTGATGCGTCAAATCCTGACGTACTCAGGCAGATTGAGTCTGTGGATAATGTTTTAGTCGAGATCGGCTGCGGCAAAAAGCCGATTTTGAAGGTCCTCAATAAAGTTGACCTCGTCAGAAAAATCGGCGACCTTGAAATGCTGCAGACGCTCTTTCCTGATGCCGTTTCTGTCTCGGCCAAGAGCGGTCTTGGCCTGGAACACTTAAGTGCAGATGTCTCAGCAAAATATAGAGGCGATGAAATTTTGCTGCGAGTCTGCAGCAGTCAGGCGGACGGCAGGATGCAAAGCTTCTTACGAGCACACGGGACTATTATTAAAGAGCAATATCTTGATAGCTCTGTTTTAATTGACGCCAGGCTGGGCCGAAACCAGTTACCCGGCTTGCAAAGACTTCACCCTGAAAATCTCGAAATCCTCCAAAACTAAAATTTCGGTTCTGAACCACACGAATTGGCTATATTTCTCTTGATTTGCAGCTTGAGAATTCATATAATGCACTAAACAGCAATAATCTTTGGAGAAGGAGGCCAAAATGAAAAACCTAATCTTAATTGTCGGTTGTCTGCTGATATTGGTACCCTGTCAGGCGGCAGAACAAGAAGAACAAAACCAGTGGCAATTGGAAAATATAGAAAAATATATCTCACAGCAGCGCCATAATATAGAAAACTATTACAAAGGCCAGCTCGTCGAGCTAAACCAGCGTGCTGAATCAGAAATTAGACTGCTCGAAGTGGCTGACAAGGCAGTCTATGCCGGCCTTGCAGCACAGGCTGAAGCAGCTAAAACAGTGTTGAACATCGACAGTTCTGAATATCGAATGCTGCAAATCAAAGACGACGGTGAGTTTGCAGACAGTATTAAAAAATCGCCTGTGCGATTTGCCGTAGCACAAAGCCTGATAGCTGAGAGAAAGAGCCGAATATTGGCGAACCTGGAGTGGGAGGTTGTAAAACTCGAACAGCGAAAGCAGTATGCTTTAACTGCCGGGTTAGAGCGGCTTGAAAAACGGCTGAAAGAAAACCTGCTAAAACCTAAACCTGAGGTAACACACGGGGTGGTAACCGGCATACTCTACTGCCCGGACAAGCCGTCCGCTGTTATTGATAATAAAATAGTGCACGAAGGGGACACAATAAAAGGCGTGAAGGTAATTAAAATATTCAAAGATAAGGTTGTGTTCGAGAAAAAGGGCAGGGGCTGGGACCAAAAGGTACAGGAAAAGCCGGCATCTTATTGGTAACAGATGAATCATAAGCCCGGCCCATTCGGATTTATTACTGATTAGATCCCTCGACTTCGCTCGGGACAAGATTGACTTTGCCCTGGCACCGCGTAGGGTGCAGGGCGAAATTGGGTTCGTTTGGGTTTGTTTTCGAAGTCGGCTGTTCATAGTTTTTTGTTATTAATTATTGTCTCCACTGGCGTTATAAACATTTTTGGCATTTTTGAAAATTGGCTTTGTTTTATATATTTTGTTCATTTTTGATTGATTTTTCCTTCTGCGCAGATGGTCTACGGAGATAAATCCGAAGCACGAAAACGGATAATCGATATAAACGAATTTTAATAGTTTATTTGTTGGACCTGAGACCTTGCCCTGCTGGGCGATGTGCAGTCCTTAAAGGACTGGGGAGTATTATACCAAATTTCGGGCGAAAATCAAGGAAAAAACAGGTCCTTCGACAAGCTCAGGATAAACTCCGTGCTGCCGGAAGGCATGGAGGGAGAAGATCGGCTTCATGGATCGCACTGGAGTTATAGGGATGTATATCTATTTCTTAAGATGGTGGAGTTCCTTATTCGACTATTAAAAGCGGTTTCAATCGAACAAATTCTTTACCGTACAAAGTGAATTTTGTATATTTATTGATGCCGTACGGAGTAAATTATGTTTTGTAACCGTTTAAATGGTGAGTATCATTTAGAATGAACTTTGGAAAATGGAGATGTACAATTCCTGACTGTGATACAAGAAAGCAAGGAATCATTTTTTTCAGTTCAGACCCTAGTTATGCCTACAAAACATGTGATACTTGCGGTGCTCCACTCAATAGAATATCTGGTCCTGATATGATATATTTAGTTGGTGATTCAGACAAATATTCAAAAAATGTACTAAAAGCAGGGATTTTGCCCATACAGTTTCACCCCCAAACAGACATCGATGATATAAAAATCCATAGATCCATAGCCTCCCTTGATGATCCTGATGTTGATTTATATCCTAATCTTGATGAAGCAGTTGTAGATCCAACGTTGTTTGCTCAGGATATCTACGATTATTTACAAACAACGGATCTTTTCTTGGCTAAATCCGACGGTGTCGCTGTAACTGTAATTGTTGCCCGCTGTCCCTCACATCATCTTTCCGTCCCAATTTCTCATGTACCTTATCACTCTTTACACATGGAGGTACACAGGATTGGTGATTATGATGTTTTTGGAATATACCCTTTATTGTGGGACAACTGCTATAAGCCCTGGTATACGGAACATACAATAATACCCTATGATGAAGTAGGTGTTAACGATGAAGAGGTTTCCCAATTTATATATGGATACAGGTGGAGGAAACTTTTTTATATCCTTACTCAGGAGATTACGCCATTAGTATTGATTGATGAAAATCATAAAGTTGTGGGGGTCAGGGAAATAAGGAAACCGAAACGACATGCTACGAAATTTAGGTCTCTCCTAGAAAGACTTGGGACTATCTCGGAGCGTCAAATAGCAAAACAAGAAGATCTGAATACCGGGATAGAATACAATAATGCAGTTCCAATTGACGAAATTAGAAGCCGTTTTCCAAAAATGGAGGACGTATGTAATACGGATTTGTATCTTGAGAATATCGAATATAAGTCTTGGAATGTCCGAACTGCGGTCAGAAAAATAAAGTTTCATTTCGATTGGACTTGGGAATCCTAAAGTGCGGTGCTTGTAAGGCTTCAATTTGCGATACTCAAGATATCTGGTGGAACAATCCGCCCCTTGAGAAACACCCTCTTTTTGATGAAATCATTAATAGAATAGACGATAAAGAAAAAAAGAATTTGGTAAAATCGATGAATAGAATTGTCGGAATATGCGAATTATATGCTGTTTACGACTCTGACGAGTTTCTTAAGGATTGCCAAACTTATCTGGCAAAGGTTAGTAATGACTACATCCGTGTTGTAGTACGCCACAAAAATGGTGGGGGAGATGTTTATATTCGTTTGACTCCTCCCTTCCCCTTAATATCCTATCTTTTCCTGATTGAGTCTCTAGTGCGTTGTTGTAAGGAGTTGTTCGAATTCAGGGATGGGAAGATGAGAAATTTATCAGAAGTGAAGCAAATGAATGAAGCTTTAGGAGAGGGGGTACTTCCCAGTAGAATATACTATGAAAAAGGCAAAAATTTATATGACATGAAAAAAATGGATGAAGCCATAGCTGCTTATAGTAAAGCTATTGAGTTGGAACCAAGTTATTGCGAAGCATACAATAATCGCGGTATTGTTTTGAATTGCAAAGGAGAACCGGAAAAGGCTTTGGAAGACTATAATAAGGCAATCGAGTTAAATCCATATAATAGTGCAGTATATTATAATCGTGCACATCTTTGGGATAGCAAAGAAAAAGCATTAGAAGATTACAATAAAGCGATTGAAATTAATCAAAAATTTCATGAGGCATATCAAAAACGTGCTTCTATATTTTATGAGTATGGAGAAATGGATAAAGCTTTAATGGACCTTAATAAAGCCATTGAGTTGAATTCAAATTTATTCGAAGCATACAATTACCGTGGTCTTATATGGCTAGATAAAGGGGAAAAAAATCAAGCATTGGCTGAGTTCAATAGGTCATTGGAAATAAATCCAGATTTTAGTACAGGATATTATAATCGTGCTTCTGTATTGCTGGAGTTAGGTGATTTAGAAAAAGCATTGTTAGATTTTAATAAAACTATTGAATTGGCCCCAAATGACAGTGATGCTTATTACGGTCGTGGCTTTATTTGGTATCATAAAGATAAATTGGATAATGCAATATCAGATTTTAGTATGGCCATTAAAATAAATCCACACTTCAGCAAAGTATACAAAAATCGAGGGTATGTTTGGCAAAAAAAAGGTGAACGTGACAAAGCAAGTGCTGATTTCCGAAAGGCACAAGAACTCGATATTAATCAGTAATTTTGCGTCCTTTTCATTGTGAGCAAAGCGCGGCAATCTCCATAGTAATTCCCATGAAAACGGGAATTCATTTTTTAACTGACGAACAATGAGTCACGAGCGACGAAATAAATAGGAACAGGAAACGAATAGGAGGCAGCAACATGTGTCAACTAATACATAGGTAACAGTTTATACCGACAACATGGGTAACACTTTTTCGGGTTTATGTTCGCTTATCTGGGCAGCTGCCCAGATAAGCGGCC
>Ga0315548_1000986_pt1 | contig 24993 bp, 28 predicted proteins | sample SalMarSW160110MG_2_FD_202540 | JGI IMG/M metagenome (GOLD analysis project Ga0315548, IMG submission 202540) | Salt marsh sediment microbial communities from the Plum Island Ecosystem LTER, Massachusetts, United States - Salt Marsh Sediment SW1601-110 ...
AAGCAGAGGCTTTAGCTGGTTATAGTAGCAGCGGTGCGGCTCGAGAAGCGCTTCACCGAGCGTCCTTCCCAGCCCGGGGAAACGCTTCTTGAAATCGTCAACATCAAAAATCTTGCGCACCAGGGAATAGCCATTGGTATGCAGCCCGCTGGAGGGCAGGCCGATGACGGCGTCGCCGGCTTTTATGTTCCTTCCCATGGTTATCCTGTCTTTCTCCACCACCCCGACGATGAAGCCGACAAGGTCGTAATCTTGACCGGAATAGAGCCCGGGCATCTCGGCGGTCTCCCCGCCGATGAGGGCACAGCCGACCTCCCGGCAGGCCTTCGCCAGTCCCTGCGCAATCGCGGCCACCTGTTCCGACACCAGCTTGCCCATGGCAATGTAATCGAGAAAGAACAGAGGCTCCGCCCCGCAGGTGAGGATGTCATTGACGCAGTGATTGACCAGGTCAATGCCGACGGTATCATGTTTGCCCAGCGCGACAGCAATCTTCAGCTTGGTGCCGACGCCGTCCACACTGGAAATTAGAACCGGCTGCTCATACCCTTTGAACTCAAAAAGGCCGCCGAAGAAGCCGACGCCGCTCAACACCTCGGGGCGGTGGGTGGTCTTGGCCTGCCTCCCGATGAGCTCCTTGGCTTTCGCCGCGACATCAATGTTGACGCCGGCGGCGGCATAGGTATGACTGGCAGCTTTATTTTCCATAGATAGCACCTTATACGCTAATTCAGTACATCAAAATTTAAAATGTCTCAGCTCCAGAATAGATTACAGGGAAAGCGGTTGCCCTGATAGCTTCGGTTTTTATCTGCTCACCACCATTAAATCAGGCCCATGCCGGCCCATATCGCCTTCAAGTCCAGAGTAGACGTCAGCACTTCGGCCAGCCGGTTCATTTTTTTCTCCTGATGAAACCTGATACTGTCCAGCAAGTCCTCGATATGCCTGATGACCGTGTCCGTGTCATGCTGCGTCGTGATTATGGGAATGCCCTTCTCATCCGCCTTGAAGCGGACGTAGTCAACTGGCTCCCCACCACCACTGATAACCAGGCACCTGGTCGCCGTCTCCAGCGCCGCCATCTGCATGTCAGGCCGGTCGTTTCTGACCACCGCCGCCTTGCCGGCTTTGCGGCCGAAATAGTCCAGGCCGGAATCAACGCACATCGCCCCGGCCATGACGTTTTCCACCAGTTGGCCCGAGTTTTCCTCGTTATTCAGCAGCTTTCCCCCGATTTGCTCGGACAGCTCGCCGACGGTGAAAGCCGCCAGCGCTCTCTCTTCGGGCAGGACGCCTAGTAGGCGCATCTCTGACGCGGTGAACCGGGAGGTAAGCTCATCGCAGGTGCGCGCCAATTCCCTTTTCGGTACCTTGTTCAGGATGAAGCCAAGCAGGTTGTCGCCGAAGCCAGGATAACTGTCTCTATACTGAGGTGCCGGCTTCCCTCTGATATAATTCTCCACAGCTATTGCTTTAGCTTTCAGGGCGCGGGCGATTTCATACGCGTTTTCGCTCCTGTCGTCGTCCGGCGTTGGCCCGCAGTATCCCTCGATAATGACCACGTCTTTATTCTGGGAAACCTCGATATAAGCCTCGCGGGCTTTATCCGCCAGGGCCTTCCCGCCAGCAAATGAAGGGCTTAAACGGTCGGCGTCCTCCGTTAAGTTCAGCGCCTGCCTGACAAAGCCGGCATCACCCGCCGATTTTTCAGCCGGTTCCCCGGCGACCAGTGGCCTGAGGAAACCGACCTTCCTGCCTTCACTCAGCAACCGCCGGCCGAGGCCAACGGCAATGGCGGTCTTACCGGATGCTGCCTGCGCCGAAACTATGAATAAAGCGACCATAACCTGCTTTTTCATTATAATTCCTTATCCCTCTTTCGTAAAGGGAAAAGCGGTGGCAACGCTTTCAGGCCGTATTTCAAGGTCTATATTTGACTCTGGTTGAGTGATATAATTAGGTTAACGAAAAAGTGAGGGCGTAAGCCATGCCCGAGGCAATGCTCTATGAGAAGCTGCCCGATTCAAGGGTGCGATGTGGCATCTGTCAGTGGCGCTGCACCATAAACCCGGATAAGTCCGGCGTCTGCGGCATGTACCGGAACCGCAACGGCGTTCTATACAACCTGAACTACGCCAGAGCGTCATCGGTGGCCGCCGACCCGATAGAAAAGAAGCCCCTTTTCCACTTTTACCCCGGCTCGCTCTGCTTTTCCATCGGGGGGTGGGGCTGCAACTTTCACTGCCAGCACTGCCAGAACTGGGAGATATCCTGTCCACCGGAAAACGAACCGTGGCGCCACTCTCATGATGTTCCTCCGCAAACAGCCATCGACCTCGCCAAGCAGTACCACTGCCGGGGCATCGCCTGGACCTATAACGAGCCGACCGTCTGGTTTGAGTACACGCTTGACTCCGCCAAACTGGCCAAGGAAAACGGCCTGTACACGGTTTACGTGACCAACGGCTACATTACGCCGGAAGCGCTGGACACCATCGGCCCCTATCTGGATGCCTGGCGGGTTGACATCAAGGGCTTTTCCGACGCCTTCTACCGCGACCTGGCCAGGATAGACAACTGGAGGGGCATTCTTGAGGTGGCCAGGAGGGCCAGGGAAAAGTGGCAGATGCACGTTGAGGTGGTAACCAATATTATCCCGACCATGAACGATGATGACGGGCAGCTAAAGGGCATCGCCCGCTGGATAAAGGATGAGCTGGGTGAGCTGACCCCCTGGCACGTTACCCGCTTCTATCCCAACCACAACCTGATGCATTTGCCCGCCACGCCCATCGCCACCCTTGAACACGCTTATGACATTGGCCGTGATGTTGGGCTTAAATTTATATATGCCGGCAACGTTCCCGGCCATCAGAGCGAAAACACGGTCTGCTACTCCTGCGGCAAGACTGTCGTTAAGAGATTTGGCTACGATGCCGAAATCGTGGGGCTGGATGGTTCAAAATGCCGGTTCTGCGGTGCGGAGCTTAACTTCATAACATAGTTTAAGGAGAACGGAAATGATAAGGCAGCCAGTGGTCGCCGGACAGTTTTATCCCGCTTCAGCTTCCCGGCTAAAGGCGATGCTCGAGGAAATGGTGGACAGGGATGCCGAGAAACAGGATGTTATCGGCCTTGTTTCCCCCCATGCCGGATACGTTTATTCCGGACCGGTGGCCGGGGCGGTCATCTCCAGAGTCAAGTTCAAGGATACCTTCATCATCCTCGGGCCGAACCACACGGGGAGGGGCAAGCCGCTGAGCATCATGTCCGAGGGCAAATGGCATACGCCGCTTGGAGACGTTGAGATTGACTCGGAACTGGCCCGGCACCTGCTGAGCATAACGCACCACCTGCAGGAGGATGACGCCTCCCATTTATTCGAGCATTCCATCGAGGTCCAGCTTCCCTTTCTGCAGTATTTCAAGCCGGACATCAGAATAGTGCCCATAACGCTGTCGTTTGCCAGCCTTGACGCCTACAAGGAAATCGGCCGGGAGATTGCCAGGGCCATCAGCGATACCGGGCGGGAAACAGTAATCCTGGCCAGCAGCGACATGACCCACTACGAGCCGCATGACGTGGCGGCGAAAAAAGACCGGCAGGCGATAGACGCCATACTGCGCCTCGATGAGGACGAGCTTCTGCGGCGGGTTGAGCAGTACAACATATCCATGTGCGGTGTTGCCCCCGTCGCCAGCCTCATCGCCGCGGCCAGGGAAGTGGGTGCCACCTCCGCCGAGCTGGTGAAGTACCAGACCAGCGGCGATACCTCCGGCGATTACTCCGCCGTGGTGGGCTATGCCGGCATCATCATCAGGGCCATTGCCATGCACCCGCTGGTGCAGCTGGCCAAAAACACCATTGAGACCTATGTGACCACTGGCGAGGTTATCTCTGCGCCCGCAGAGCTGACGCCGGAGATGAAACAGAGAGCTGGAGTCTTCGTTTCCCTGCACAAGTTCGGCGAGCTGCGGGGCTGCATCGGCACCTTCGAGCCCACTCAGCCCAACGTCGCCCAGGAAATCATCTCCAACGCCGTCAGTTCCGCCACCCGTGACCCCCGCTTTCCACCCGTCGCCCCCGAGGAACTGGAAGACCTGGAGTACAGCGTGGACGTGCTTACCAAACCCAAGCCGGTAAAAGATAAAAAAGTGCTTGACCCGAAAAAATACGGGGTCATCGTTGAGTGCGGTTTCAGGCGGGGACTGCTTCTTCCCGACCTTGAGGGCGTGGACTCCGTTGATGAGCAGATTGATATCTGCCGCATGAAGGCGGGCATCGACTCCAGCGAGTCAATACACCTGTATAAATTTGAGGTGCAGAGGTATAAGTAACGGGAGGTGAATAGAACGGGAGGTGGTTGAAATGCCGAAAAAGATAAGAATAAAGCAAGATGTAGCTACTCCTAAAGGAATAATAGACAATTTTACTGACAATATGGATAGCTTAAGGGTTTTTGTTCGAAATGTGGAACCTTCAGCAAAAGCTTATGATATAAAAGCTACAAGGTATATTGAAACAATTAAGAGCGATATAAAAGATATTCTTTCTCAAAATATTCCTGAAAGTAAGTATGATGGGTCACCTAGAATTAATAAAGAAAAACTTGAAAAAGCAACCGCAGGAATTATAGGTGTTCTAAAGGAATATAGAAGGCTACCAAGAATAACTACTGCTCAAGTAGAAATGCTATATAAAAGTTCATTTGTAATGTTGATAAGTTTTTTTGATTATCTTCCCTATGACATCATTCATTGTTACTATAAGATGTACCCAGAAAGATTACCTGATAAAGATTTATCCATTTATTTAGGTGAGTTGAAACTATGTGCAGACATAGATGAAGCGATAGATTTTATTTTGGGGAAAAAAGTAGACTCTATAATAAGCGAGGGCTTAAAAAAGCAAAAGTGGTTTTTACAAAATACGCTACACATTGATTTAAAAGAGAAAATCATTAATTGGGATATTATTAATGAAGCTATTGAGCGAAGAAATGTAATTGTTCACAGCAATAGCATGATTGATAAGAAATACTTGAGGAGTGTTAATTTCTTGGCTGTTCCTGAAAAGAGAATAGCAATTAAAGAGAGGGGACAAATTGGTGTAACTCCTGAATACTTTAAAAGAGCCTATGATGAAATACTTATAGCAGGAGTAGTATTAGTACAAAGCTTCTGGCGCAAATGGATGAAAGATGGTGTAAATGAAGCAGACAAAAGTTTAATAAATTACATGGTTGAACTACTTCAAAGAGAGGAATGGAGTATAGCCGAAAGAATTGGTCTTTTTTCTAAGGATATTAAAGCAAGTAATAAAGAAAATCGCCTCATATTGAATATTAACTACTGTCAGTCATTAAAGTGGCAAGGGAAGAACGCTGCACTAGATGCGGAGTTAAATAAATTTGATGAATCTAAATTGAAGCCGAAGTTTATGGTAGCGTTGTCAGCATTGAAGAGCGATAAAGATGGCTTCTATAAAAATATTGAGAAAGCGGTTGCCAGAGACGAGATATCTCAAGACGATTTTGATAATTGGCCATTGTTTAGGGAATTAAGACAAGATGTTGAATATGATGAGAGGATAAAGAAAGCGTTTAGTAAGAAAAATAAGACTGTCAAGAACGCCTGAAATTCGGGTGGCGCCTCGGATATTCTTAATGGGGAGTTTTAGAGGGGCGAAGCCCCTCTCACCCAACCACCTCCCCCTCTCCTTTGAAGGAGAGGGGGACACAGGGGGTGAGGATGATAAAAACCTTGAGAAAGGTTGACAATTTATGTTAACCTAAAGAAGGTGTAATTATGAGCATGGATATGTTTGAGAAGCAGGCCGAGCAAGTGCAGTCCCAGGAAGCGCCGCTGGCCACCAGAATGAGGCCCACCAGTTTGAACACCTTCGTCGGGCAGGAGCATATCATCGGGCCGGGCCGCGTGCTGAGAAAAGTCATTGAAAGCGGCAAGATACCGTCAATCATACTCTGGGGCCCACCGGGCAGCGGCAAGACCACCCTGGCCTACATCATCGCCAACATGACCGGCGCCAATTTCAGTCCCATCAGCGCCGTCAGCGCCAGCGTCAACGACATTCGGCGCGTCATCGAGGAGGCCAAGGGGCGCCGTCAGATGAATTTACAGAAGACCATCCTCTTCATTGACGAAATCCACCGCTTCAATAAAACGCAGCAGGACGCCGTGTTGCCTTACGTTGAAGACGGCACCATCACCCTCATTGGCGCCACCACGGAGAACCCCTCCTTTGAGGTCACCTCCCCACTTCTTTCCCGCAGCCGCGTCATGCCCCTCAAGCCCCTCACCGATGACCAGATTCATGTCATCCTCACCAGAGCCCTCAAGGACACCCTCCGCGGTCTGGGTCACTTCAACATTGAGATTGCGCCCGAGGCGTTCAGCCATCTTATCACTCTCTCCAACAATGATGCCCGCATCGCGCTCAATGCGCTGGAGATGGCAGCGCTGAGCACGTCTCCCGATGAAGAAGGGAAGAGGTATATCACCCTGCCCACCATCGAGGACGCGCTCCAGCACCGTGCCCTGCAGTATGATAAAGACGGCGAGCAGCACCACGACCTCATCTCCGCGCTGCACAAGTCCATGCGCGGCTCTGACCCGGATGCCTCGCTGTACTGGCTGGCCAGAATGCTGGACGCCGGTGAAGACCCCTTATACATCGCCCGCCGCCTGGTCCGCTTTGCCTCGGAAGATGTCGGCATGGCGGACCCGCAGGCTCTGGTAATCGCCATGGCGGCACAGCAGGCGGTCCACTTCATCGGCATGCCCGAGGGCAACCTGGCACTGGCCGAGGCGGCCGTTTACCTGGCCACCGCCCCGAAGAGCAACTCACTGTATGAAGCGTACTCCCGTGCCCAGCAGGAAATTGCCCAGGGCCCGAGCGAGTCGGTCCCCCTCCACCTGCGTAACCCGGTAACGCCCCTGATGCAGGAAATGGGGTATGGCAAAGACTACAAGTACGCCCACGACTATCCCGGCCATTTTGTGGAGCAACAGAACCTGCCGGACCGCCTTCAGGGCAAAAGATACTACCAGCCGAGCACGCAGGGCTACGAAGAGCAGATTATATCCCGCTTGAAGTCGTGGTGGCAGAGAAAGACGCAATCAGAACAACCCGAGGCCGAACCAGGGGACGAACCGGAAACGGAAGCTGAACCGCCAGAAGAGTCCTGAGTCTACTCCAGGTTTATCTCCCGGGGCGTTACCCGGCACTTCTCCGCGGTGATGATGGCGGCAATATCCGCCACGGCACGGTCAATCTCACCCCAGTGGCTGTAGACCACGTAATCAAATAGAGATAATTGCTTCACCTCTTTGGTTGCGGTCTGCATGCGCACTTTCAGGTCAAAAGATGATTCTGTATGCCGCTTCTTCAGCCTTATCCCCAGTTCTTCTATTGACGGCGGCATGAGGAAGATGAACACCGCCTGAGGCACGAGCTTCTTGATGCTGGCCGCGCCCTGTATGTCCACTTTAGCAATCGTATCCCGGCCGCTATTGAGGGCTTGTTTTACCGGCTGCTTGGGCACGCCGTACCAGTTGCCGTAGACATTGGCGTACTCCAGCAGCTCCCCCTGTTTGATCATATCCTGAAACTTTTCCGGGGTGATGAAGTGGTAATCAATGTAATTGCGTTCTCCGGCACGCCGTGAACGTGTGGTTAGCGTCGTGATGTACTCCAGGGGATACTTGAGTTCCTTCATCCGGTTGAGCAGCGCGTCTTTCCCTACTCCTGAAGGCCCGGAGAGAATGATGAGCAGCGGTTTTTTCGGCAAATTGAGTGGAGAGCCTCGTCTACGACTCATCTCTTTCGTCGCTTTGCTCCATCTTCATTCCCGAGCTGCCGCGACTTGCCTGGAGCCTGCCGGCGATTGTTTCCGGGGCCAGCGCCGCCAGAATAACATGACCGCTATCAACGAAAATAACGACCTTGGTTCTCCGGCCATTGGTCATGTCAATCAGCTGTCCCCGGGATTTCGCCTCCTGTACCGTCCGTTTGGTCGGTGCCGAGTTCGGTGCTGCCATAGCAATTACCCGGCTCATCACCAGTATGTTACCGAATCCGATATGAACTAATTCCATATTCACCGGTGGCTCCCCTCATTTAAAAATTATTAGCTATAATTGAACTCGATTTTTCACGCATCGCTTTATGGCAGCACGGTAAATGGCTGACATTTACGGAAAGCACTGCTCATAAGCTATCACTTGTCATTGTGCTTGTCAAGAGATTGTTAAGATTCCATCCGCTCTGCTCATTACAATTTTGTTAAGAAGTCCTTTTAACCCATTACCAAAGTCGGGGGCAGCCATTTTTACCCTGGTGCCGGGAGTGCCTTGCGCTACCAGTGTGCCCTCGAATTGCATTTCTCTTCCTCTTATGCTATTATTACCTCTGGTGTCCAGTGATACTGGAACGTTTGTGTGGAAACGAGCCTCCTGGTGGTTCGAGCGGGGTGGTACCACCCGTTTCCATCCCGAACACGGAAGTGAAACGCCCCAGCGCAGACGATACTGAGGGGGCGACCCCTTGTGGAAAATATGCCATTGCCAGGAGGCTTCTTGACCTTCACCTGTTGTTGCTTTACACTATAGACAAAATAATGGTGGGCAGTATATCTGAGGAGAGAGATGTCCAACAGGTTTGAAAAGTTCTCCGAGCGGGCGCGACGGGTGCTGACCATCGCCCAGGAAGAAGCTCGCCAGATGAACCACAGCTATATCGGCACGGAGCACATCCTTCTGGGTCTGGCGCGAGAGGAAGAGGGGGTCGCCGCCAAAGTGCTGAACAATCTGGGGGTCAGCCTGAATAAAGTACGGTCGGCGGTGGAATTCATCAGCGGCCGCGGCGAAAGGCCGAGCACCGGAGAGACCGGGCTCACCCCCCGTGCCAAACGTGTCATTGAGCTGGCCATAGATGAGGCACGCCAGCTCGGCCATAATTACATCGGCACGGAGCATCTTCTTCTGGGTCTGTTGCGTGAAGGCGAGGGAGTTGCTGCCGGTGTGCTCGACAGCCTCAGCGTTACTCTGGAGAGAGCTCGTGCCGAAACGACGCAGGTTCTCAGCCAGGGAGTCCCCCGCTCCAGAGTCGGTCGCACGGCCAGTCGAACTCCAGCTCTGGACCAGCTCGGCATTGACCTGACGGCTGCGGCACGGGCGGGCAAGCTCGACCCGGTCATCGGGCGGGTAAAGGAAATCGAGCGGGTTATCCAGATTCTCAGCCGCCGTACCAAGAACAATCCCGCGCTTATCGGTGAGCCAGGCGTTGGTAAGACCGCCATTGTAGAAGGCCTGGCGCACCGCATCGTTGCCGGCGATGTCCCCGAGACGCTGGAGGACCGGCGGCTGGTCGCCCTTGATATGGGGTCGCTCGTGGCCGGCACCAAGTACCGCGGCGAATTCGAGGAGCGGGTCAAGAAAGTTATCGAGGAAATCAAAACCGCCGGTAACTGCGTGCTTTTTATCGACGAATTTCATACCATGGTGGGTGCCGGTGCCGCCGAGGGCGCCGTTGACGCGGCCAATATCCTCAAGCCCTCACTGGGGCGCGGTGAACTGCAGTGCATCGGTGCCACCACTCTGGATGACTACCGGAAATACGTGGAGCGTGATGCTGCCCTGGAACGCCGATTCCAGCCGGTTCTGGTTGAAGAGCCCACCGTTGAAGAGACCCTTGATATTCTGCGCGGCATTAAAGAGCGCTACGAAGAGCACCATCATTTAACGATAGGTGATGAGGCATTAAATTCTGCGGCCACGCTGGCCGCCCGATACATACCTGACCGTTTCCTGCCGGACAAGGCCATCGACCTGATTGATGAAGCGTCATCCCGGGTCAGGATAAAGTTCCATACCATGCCCATCTCACTGCGCGAGGCCAAACAGCTGGTCGAGATAAAGCGCAAGGATAAGGATACGGCGCTGGCGGCCCAGGAGTATGACCGTGCTACTGAACTCCGGGAACAGGAACTGCAAATTGAAGACAAGATACGCAAGCTCGAGGAGGAGTGGCGGGCGGAACAAACGCAGGACCAGCCGGTAGTTACCTCGGAAAACATCGCGGAAGTGGTAAGCATGTGGACGGGCATACCGGTGGTACAGTTGGCCGGCGATGAAACCAGCCGTCTGTTAAACATGGAAGAGATGGTACACCGCCGCATCATCGGGCAGGACGAGGCGATAAATACCATCGCCCGTGCCATCAGGCGTGCCCGGGCCGGACTGAAAGACCCCAGACGACCGATTGGAAACTTCATCTTTCTCGGGCCGACGGGGGTGGGCAAAACGGAGCTGGTCCGTGCTCTGGCCGAATTCATGTTCGGCAGCGAGGACACCCTCATTCGTCTGGACATGTCCGAGTTCATGGAAAAGTTTGCCGTCTCCCGCCTGGTTGGTGCCCCTCCCGGCTACGTTGGCTACGAAGAGGGCGGGCAGCTGACCGAGGCGGTCAGGCGCAAGTCATACTGCTGCATCCTCCTGGATGAGATTGAAAAGGCGCACCCGGATATATTCAATCTGCTGCTCCAGATTTTTGATGACGGCCATCTTACCGACGCCAAAGGTCGCCGGGTTGATTTCCGCAACAGTATCATCGTCATGACCAGCAACGTCGGCGCCGAGATGATCCGGAAGGGCACGGTACTTGGCTTCACCGCCGGCACGGACAGAGCCAAGACTCGCGAGCAGACCTACGAGAAAATGAAGGAGAACCTGCTCAATGAGCTTAAGAAAACTTTCCGCCCCGAGTTTCTCAACCGGGTTGACGGGGTGGTGGTCTTCCATTCCCTGACCAAGGAGCAGATACGCCAGATTGTCGACCTGATGCTGGCATCGGTAACCCAGCAGCTGCAGGAGAAAGGCATCACGCTTGAAGTAACTGACGCCGCCAAGGACTTCCTCGGTGAAAAAGGCTACGACGAGGTCTATGGTGCCCGGCCGCTGCGGCGGGTTATTCAGGACATGGTTGAAGATAAATTGTCAGAAGACCTCCTCCGCGGTAATTTCCAGTCAGGAGATACCGTGGTCGTTGACCTGGAAGGAGACCAAATTGTGGTTCACCCCGCCACGGCGGTAGGCGCCTTAATGGGTGAGGAAGATTAATATACGATATGCATATACGTGATTTCGAACAAGGGCGGTAGGCACAAGATGAGGTGACCAGCCGCTCTTTTCAGTTCGCCAAGAAGTCGTTCCCTCATTGAGTGGTAAGCCAGTAAGATAAAGGCAGGCTAGTGATATGGGAGTAGACTGGGGTTTTGCGGGACAAGTTGGTGTCGTTGGCTTTATAATGGTCTTTGTCTTGCTGGTTCTTCTGGCAGTAGTTATATCGCTGACCGGGCTAGTGGTCAGGAAAACCAGCACCACCAAGAACAAAACTGATAATACTCAGAAAGGAGCTTAGGAATTGGCACAAGAGACTATAGAAGTACCCATAACCGGCAAGATTCTCAAGGTCAATGTCAATGTGGGGGATGAGGTTAAAGAGGGGGATGTACTCTGCCTGTTGGAGTCAATGAAGATGGAAAATCCCATTCTGGCCCCAGTGAACGGCACTATCACGCAAGTAGGGATTACAGTTGAGCAGACAGTTCAGCCTGGTGCGATAGTCGCAATCATCGAATACTAAAAAGCGGGTGATTCGTGTTCGGATTTTTTGAAACTGGGTTTCAGTTTTTTTATTGGGGCAACCTATTGATGCTTCTCATCGGAGGGGTTCTAATCTACTTGGGTATTGCCAAGAAGATGGAGCCCCTTTTGTTGGTGCCTATAGGTTTTGGCATCATGTTAATTAATCTTCCCCTTGGCGGACTGATGGACTATGAGCTACAGATACCTAACACCACGGGAATGCCAGCCAAAGTAATCAGCATCGAGGTAGATGAAACCAGCAAGTTCCGGGAAAACGATGTTATTTTAAGATTAGACTCAGGTGAGGTCCTGGCGCCGGTCGGTGGCAGGATTAAGGAATTCACCGTTTCACCGGGTCAGGAAGTTGAGCCGGGTGAAGTAATGGCAGTATTGATAACTACTGCCCAGACTCCGTTACCGACCAAACCAGCAGGCCTACTCTCCAGAATATTCCAGTACGGGATAATGTGGCAGATTATACCACCTCTCATCTTCCTCTGCCTGGGGGCATTGACCGACTTTGGACCGATGATAGCCAACCCGAGAACCCTGTTGCTCGGTGCCGCGGCTCAATTTGGTGTCTATTTCGCCTTTTTTGCCGCTTTAGCCACCAATTTTTTTATGCCAGAAGGGTTCACCATCGCCGAGGCAGCTTCCATAGGGATAATCGGTGGGGCTGAGGGACCAACCACAATTTACGTTACCTCCCTTCTTGCCCCCCACATAATAGGGGCTACCGCAGTTGCCTGTTATTCTTATATGGCGCTGGTGCCGATTATCCAGCCGCCAATTATAAATTTGCTCACAACTAAAAAAGAGAGAGCGATATATATGAAACCACAGTTGCGTGAAGTCGCAACACGGGAGAAAATATTGTTCCCCGTAATTTCAGCAGTGATTATAATACTGTTTGTCCCTATGTCAGCCCCGCTTATCGGCTGCTTCATGGTGGGGAATCTGTTTATGACCTGCGGTGTTACTGATAGGCTCAGCAAGACGTCACAAACGGCATTGATAGACATCCTGACCATCTTCCTGACGCTGGCAATAGGCGCCACCATGTCCGCCGATAACTTCCTCCAGCCCAAGACTTTAATGGTCCTGGTGCTGGGAGTGGTGGCTTTTGCTACGGCTACTGCCGCTGGTGTTTTAATGGCTAAATTGATGAACCTCTTTTCTAAGGAAAAAATCAATCCAATGATAGGTGCTGCCGGTGTCTCGGCGGTACCCATGGCAGCCCGGGTGGTGCAGGTAATGGGGCAGAAGGAAAACCCGAGAAACTTTCTCTTAATGCACGCCATGGGACCCAATGTCGCCGGCGCTATCGGTGCGGCTATTGCCGGTGGCGTGTTCCTAGGTATGATTGGCTGATATAAGAGTATTTATTGACCTCACCCCCTTTACCTGTTTAGAGTTCCCATCGGGGTTTTATCCCCTTGCTTAATTGCCGAAAATCGAGTAAATTCATTCTGTGAGCAAGTCGGATAGGCGCACTGTTTTCGTCTGCCAGCAGTGCGGCAAGGAAAGCCTGAAGTGGCTGGGACGCTGCCCTGATTGCCAGGCATGGAACAGCTTCGTTGAGGTGACCGCCGCCGTCACTTCAGGTGCGCCGCGCTCCCCTTCTCAAACGAGCCCTCCACAGCAGTTGTCTCAGGTCGCCCTTGAGTTGGCCCATCGTATTCCCCTTCCCATCTCGGAGTTCAACCGGGTGCTCGGCGGCGGGCTGGTGCTCGGCTCACTGGTGCTCATCAGCGGCGACCCCGGCATCGGCAAATCAACGCTCCTTTTGCAGGCATCGGCGGCCATGGCCGGGGACAGGGGGACCGTGGCCTATGTCTCCGGCGAGGAGACGCAGCACCAGATCAAGCTGAGAGCGGAAAGACTGGGCATCACCGGTGAAGGGCTCTTTCTTGTGGCCGAGACCGACCTCGGGATAATCATTGACCAGCTTGACCGGCTCTCACCGGGACTGGTGGTCATCGATTCCATACAGACCGTCTATCTGCCCGAAATGGCAACAACACCGGGCAGCGTGGCCCAGGTTCGGGAGTGCACCCTGCGTCTCATGCACTGGGCCAAGCTCAACGCGGTTCCGGTATTCATCGCCGGGCATGTCACCAAAGACGGCACCATCGCCGGGCCGCGCATTCTGGAGCATATCGTGGACGTGGTGCTCTACTTTGAAGGCGACCCCTTCAGCGCGTACCGCCTGCTTCGCGGCGTGAAAAACCGCTTCGGCTCCACCAATGAAGTCGGTGTCTTTGAAATGAAAGAGCAGGGACTGGTTGAGGTGGAAAATCCCTCAAAGGCCTTTATCTCACAGCGCCCCGCCGAGGCCATCGGCTCGGTCGTCGTCTCCACCCTCGAGGGCAGCCGTCCGCTGCTGGTTGAGATTCAGGCGCTGACCACCTATACCAGCTTCGGCTATCCCCGGCGTACCGCCAACGGCGTTGATTTCAATCGTTTGCTGCTGGTTACGGCAGTGCTGACCCAGCGCCTCGGCCTGCGCCTGGGCAATCAGGACATCATGGTGAACGTGACCGGCGGCCTCAAAATCAACGAGCCGGCGGCTGACCTGGGCATCGCCCTGGCCATTGCCTCCAGCTTCCGCGATAGCATTGTTGACCCCGGTCTGGTGGCCATTGGTGAAGTCGGTCTGAGCGGGGAACTGCGCGCCGCCTCCCAGATTGAGCGCCGCATCGCCGAGGCCGCCAGACTGGGCTTTCCGCGCTGCCTGGTGCCGAAGGTCGGCTCAACTATCAGCCCGCCGCCGAAAGGCATTGAGCTTATTCCGGTCAGCACGGTGCGGGAAGCGATAAGCCTAGGGCTGGTGAAAGCAAAGAAAAGTAAGTCCTGAACAGGGGAGAATTCTTATATATCAGTTAAACGGCTTTATTTTCGATTCTGCGCACTCTGAGGGGTATTGTATCGGCAGGTCTGGCATCCCAAGACGCTTGCTTTTTTATTCCAAAATATATTTACGCCATTTATCATTTGCGCATTTGCGCAATTACCCTTTGATTTAGTTCCTCATCGGTCCTGACGCCGCGGACGTCCAGCTTGCTCTGACGGAAAGCCCGCACCATTGCCTCAATCAATCTGGTCTTGCTTATTTTCTTCCCGCCGCTGAACTTGGCAGTGGATGACAGGCTTTCCAGATAGCTGTCCTCCTCCCGGCGGAGAAATACGGATAGCTTGAGCATGGTAGTGCTGGCCGGAGCGGCGGGCGGCCGCTTTTTCGGCGGTGCGGCCGCTTTTCTTTCCTCTCCAGTAAGACGGTCCAGGGCATTCCCGTAGGCAAGCTCTTCAGTTATACTAGCCCGTTTCATTTCTTATCACCTCTTCCGTCAGCGAACGATAGGCACTGGCCCCTTCTGATTTTGGAGCGTAGGTCAGTATTGACTTTCCCGCCGCCGGCGCTTCCTTGAAGCGGACACTGGTGGGGACCATGGCATCGAATATTCTTATACGGTCGCCAAACGCCCGGCGGGTAACCTCGATAACCTCCTTGCTGTGCAGGGTGCGTGAGCTGGTCATGGTAAACAGTATGCCGGCTATGTCGAGCGACGAGTTCAGTTTTTCCTTAACCCGGATAATCGTCGTCAACAGGCGTACCAGTCCCTTCATGGCCAGGAAGTCGGCCTGCAGCGGTATGATAACCTCGTCGGCGGCGGCCAAGGCGTTGATGGTCAGCAGGCCCAGGCTGGGCAGGCAATCGACCAGGATAAAGTCGTACGACTGCCGTACTCCCTTCAGCATCTGGTTCAATATGGACTCCCGGTTGACCGCGGACACCAGGTCAAGCTGTGCCTGCGCCAGCTCTATACTGGAGGGGACGAGATAGATATTCGGGTCGCCGGTCGGGGAGACCACATCCTTAATTGACGGGCCCTTCTTGCCACTGATAACGGCGGCCAGGACATCATACCCGGTACGCTTTACATTGTCCGGATTGAGTCCCAGACTGATGGTGAGGCATGCCTGCGGGTCCCAGTCAATGAGCAGAACGCGCTTCCCGTGTTCGCTCAGGCCTTCCGCAAGCGCGGCCACCGTGGTCGTCTTGCCCACGCCGCCTTTCTGGTTGGCAATGCAGATAACCGGCATAGTCTATATTACTATAACGCAATTGCGCAATTGCGTCAATACTCTTTTGCGTAATTGAGCAAATGCGTAATTGAGTATCTGCGCTACTCAGTGCCAGCAAGATTCAGACGCGTACCTGCCAGAGGAACACCATTTCAGATGTTCCGGTATGTTCTGATTTGAGCCGCTAAAACTTAGCGGGGATTGGGGATGACTCAGACAAAGCGGAGCGGCTCATCGCCGATGCTCTCGAAGCAGTGGTGCTCGTTGGGGGGGATATAGACCACGCTATTTTTAGATATCTCCTTTTCCCCCTTCTCACCCTTCACTATGGCCCGACCGGAGAGGATGAATACCTCGTGTTCCCAGTCGTGCGAGTGAGATGGTGTAGTGCCCCCTGGCTTGACCTCAATGATGCGCATGGCGAAGTTGGGCGCGCCATCCCTGGCCGTGATAACCTCGCGCATTACCGCGCCGCCGTGTCCCTCCGTGGTCGGTGTATCCTCAAGCCTGCTAACTTTCACCACTGACCTCCTTGCCTGTATCTCTATTATAACGGGCGGTTGCCCTTGTCTTTATGCCGCCCCTCTCTTTGTATTCCGCCTCCACCACCATGGAGACGGGTCTTAAAAGCGGCACCAGGTCCTGCAGGACGCGGTTAACGGCGTGCTCCTGCAAAATGCCGACATTGCGATATGAGGTAAGATAGTATTTCAGCGATTTCAGCTCGACGAGCAGGCTGTCCGGCACATATCGAATCACCAGCCGGGCAAAATCCGGCAGCCCGGTCCAGGGACAGACGAAGGTGAACTCATCGGTCTCGTACACGATATCCGTGGCCGACTCCGGGTACTGGAAGGGGATTGCCTCCAGCACCTCCACATCAATGGCTTCCTCACCCTGTATGTCATATCTCCTGGTTGCGTACTTATCAACCGCCATTTCCCGGCTCCTACAGTGGACATTTTAGCACTATTTGAAATACCCCGCCAATATGCTAAACTCAAATTGACCATGCCTGATACAAGTGAGAAAGTCGGCGCCGTTATCGTTGCCGCCGGGAAAAGCGAGAGAATGGGCGATGTGGACAAAATGTTCGCCCCGCTAGGCGGACGGCCGCTTCTGATTCAAACCACCCGCCCCTTTCAGCAGTGCGCCCTGATTGACCAGATTGTGGTGGTGGTGAGCGGGGAAAGGGAAACGCAATGCCGGAGCCTGGTCGCCGGGCCTGACTGGTCCAAGGTCAGCGATGTCTGCCTCGGGGGCAGGCGGCGCCAGGACTCGGTGGCCGAGGGCCTGAAACGGCTTGCCGACTGCGACTGGGCGGTCATTCACGATGGGGCTCGCCCGCTGGTTACCGTGGAATTGATTGAGCGTGGGCTGGAGGCAGCCAGGGAGACCGGTGCCGCCATAGCCGCCGTACCGGTAACAGACACGATTAAGGCCTTAGATGAAGACGGAGCCGTGCATGAGACGCCACCACGCCAAAATCTGTGGGCGGTACAGACCCCACAAGTATTCGCCATCAATATAATCCGCGAGGCCTATCAAAACGCGGATGAAGACGTAACCGATAGCTCATCGCTGGTGGAGCGGCTGGGGTATAAGGTGAAGCTCTATATGGGCTCCCATAACAATATAAAGGTAACCACGCCCGCTGACCTGGCGCTGGCGGAAATTCTCTGGCAGCAATATGAAAGGTAACCTGCGAGTCGGCATTGGCTATGACGTGCACGCGCTCACTGCGGGACGCAGGCTGGTGCTCGGTGGCGTTGAAATACCCTTTGACCGGGGCCTCAGCGGCTGGAGCGATGCCGATGTCCTGACGCACGCCATCATGGACGCGCTGCTCGGGGCAGCGGCGCTGGGAGATATTGGCCGCCACTTCCCGCCCGGCGACCCTCACTACCAAGACATCTCCAGCCTGAGGCTGCTGGCAAAGGTAAAGGGCTTGCTGGCGGAAAAGGGCTGGCAGGTGAACAACATCGATGCCACCATCATTGCCGAGCGGCCCAGACTCAGCGAGCACACCGACCAGATGCGGGAAAAGCTGTGCCAGACGCTCGGTATTGAGATGGAACAGGCCAGCATCAAGGCCTCGACCTCAGACGGACTCGGCTTTGCCGGAAGAGGAGAGGGAATCGCCGCATTGGCTGTAGCTGCGATTAAGGAGAAAGAATGAAGGTTTTCAATACGCTGTCCGGGAAGAAAGAGGAATTTAAGCCCCAGAGCGATGAAGTGAAGATGTATGTCTGCGGCGTGACCCCCTACGATGACGCTCACCTGGGTCATGCCATGAGCTATATAATTTTCGACGTTATCCGGCGCTACCTGAAATATCGGGGCTACAGGGTCAAGTACGTTCAGAACGTGACTGATATTGACGATAAGATTATCGACCGGGCGAATAAACTCGGCATTCCGCCGCGGGAGCTGGCTGAGAAATTCACGCAGAGCTACCTCGAAGATATGAAGGCGCTCAACATAGATGAGCCGGACGTCACTCCCTACGCCACCGATGAGATACCAAAAATCATTGAAATCGTGCAGGGCCTGATTGACAAGGGATACGGGTACGAAGCACAGGGCAGCGTCTATTTCCGGGTGAGCAAGGTTCCTGACTACGGGAAACTGTCCCACCGCAGCCTTGAATCCATGATGTCGACGGAAGGAGCATTGGGCAGCGAGGAGAAAGAAAGCCCCATGGACTTTGTTCTCTGGAAAGCCTCCAAGCCCGGCGAGCCAGCCTGGGACAGCCCGTGGGGCAAGGGGCGGCCGGGGTGGCACATTGAGTGCAGCGCCATGTCTTTAAAGTATTTGGGGAATACGCTGGACATCCACGGCGGAGGGCAGGACCTGGTCTTCCCCCACCACGAAAACGAGATAGCCCAGTCGGAGAGCTTCACCGGCGTCAAACCCTTCGTCAGGCACTGGCTGCACAACGGCATGGTGCAGATGGGCGAGGAGAAGATGAGCAAGTCTCTGGGGAACTTAATCACCATCAAACAGGCCCTTAAAAATTACAGCGCCGACGCCATCCGTGTTTTCGTATTGAGCTCCCACTACCGCAGCCCGCTCACCTATTCCGAGGAGATACTGGAGGCGGCGGAGAAAGGGGCGGAAAGGCTGCGACAGACGGTGAACAGTAAAGTGAGCGACCAGAAAACAGACAAAAAAATAGATGCCGAGCAATATCGAAAAAGATTTATTGAGGCGATGGACGATGATTTCAACACTGCCCAGGCGGTGGCGGCATTGTTTGACCTAACCAGAGAGATAAACCGATATGAAGGTGAAAGGAAAGATGCTGCGGAAGCCAGGGAAGCGTTAACAGGGCTGGGAGGGGTGCTGGGGCTGACCTTCAAGGAACCGGAAGGAGCGCCGCTGGATTCCAAAGCCATTAGCGCATTGCAGAAATCCATTATAGCTAGAATTCGCAAGGCAAAACTTTATAAAGTCATTGAACAAGTAGAAAAGATGGTGAATGAGCAAGGTTTAGAACCTGAAGATGCCGCATCTTACCTCAATTTACTTCGCGGTGTTCGTGATGCCTTACGCAAAGAAAAGCATTTCCAGCTTGCTGACGAAATTCGTGATAAATTAGCTGAACTCGGTATCACCTTTGAGGATACCCCGCAGGGGACGGTGTGGAAACGAAAACGGTGACGGGAACAAAATAAATTTTGCGCAATTACGCATTTGCGCGTTTTGTCGGAGGTACATTATGTGGCAGAATGTAGCCCTTGTTTTGATGGCGCTGGGGATGCTGGCCATTATCGGCTGGGCCGCCGGTGCCTTCTTCGCCAACAGTGAGGTTCCGCTCGTCGTCAGGATAGCAGTAGGGGCGATTGGCGGCGGTATACTGATTTTGCTCGGCGTGGCCATCAAAGACCGAATCAAAAAAGCGAAAACGGAGGACTTTAAGGAGGTTGAGCGATGATCATCACCACCTCAGCAGAGATTGAAGGCAAAAAGATAACCAAGACCATCGGCCTGGTGCGGGGCAGCACCATCCGGGCGCGGCACCTGGGCAGAGATATCATGGCCTCTTTGCGAGGCCTGGCCGGCGGCGAGATAACCGAATACACAAAGATGATGGCCGAGGCCAGAGAACAGGCTATTCAAAGGATGATTGAGGACGCCGAGAAGCAGGGCGCCAATGCCATCGTGAGCATGAGGTTCACCACTTCCATGGTGATGCAGAACGCCGCCGAGATTCTGGCCTACGGCACCGGCGTGGTCGTGCAGTAAACCTCTCACATCACACAACCTTTTTTCATCTGGAGTTAGTCTGAATGCTATCGAACGTGGTCGGATGGGTTACCAGGAGAGAAGGACGCAAGTTCCTGAAACTACGCCAGGATATTGACGACTCAGTATTTACAGGCGCAAAAGAAATCGGGGAAATATCACTCTATATTCACATCCCGTTCTGCCGCACCCTGTGCCCGTTCTGCTGCTTCAACCGCTACCTGTTCCAGGAAGACAAGGCGAGGCAGTATTTCCGGCACCTGAAACGGGAGCTTGACCTCTATATCCAGAAGGGCTTCGCCTTCTCGGAATTCTACTTTGGCGGCGGCACGCCGACCATCCTCATGGACGAGCTGACCGGATTTATTGACTACCTCAAAGCCAGTTTCAACGTCAAACGCATTTCCCTGGAGACAACCCCCCGCGAGGTGAACCAGAAAAATATCGACCGGCTTAAAGCCGCCGGCATCAACCGCCTTTCCATCGGGGTGCAGAGCTTTGACGACGGCATCGTCAAGGCGATGGGCCGGCCTTTCGGCCCGAGCGAGGAAATGAAAAAGAGGTTGTTGCTGGCGGAGGGGGAGTTCGACACCGTGAACGTGGACTTCGTTTTCAATTTCCCGGGCCAGACGATTGACCAGTTCAAAGCAGATGTGCAGGCGTTCAAAGAGCTGCATATTGACCAGGCCACCTTTTACCCGCTGATGGCTTCGCCGCACAAGAAAAGCGCCCTTGAGCGACGCTTCAACCGGGTGGACATCTCTCAGGAGAAGCGGTTCTACGATGTCATCCTGAATGAACTGTACGCCGATGATTACCAGGCATCCACCGTGTGGTGCTTCTCCAGAGGGGAGAGGATGATTGACGAGTATATTATCGACTTCGATGACTATATCGGCATCGGTGCCGGCTCGGTAAGCATCGTGGGCGGCAATTTCTACGTCAATACGTTTCCGCTGGAGCGGTACGGCGAGCTTTTGAGCCAGGATAAGCTGCCCATCGTCGGCTGGCGCAAACTCACCGGGAAGGAAAGCCAGAGATACTACCTGCTCACCAAGCTCTTCGGCATGGAGATTGATGCCGCGAAATTTCAAGATAGGTTTGGCGCCAGCATGGCCAAAAAGCTGGGCCCGGAACTGCTCTTGCAAAAGCTCGCTGGCTTTGTAGAAGGGAAAGATAAAATCCGGGTAACCCGAAAGGGCATGTACCCGGTGAGCGTTATGATGCGGGAGTTTTTCACCTCCCTCAACAACCTGAGGGAACTTTACATCGAAGAGCAGACCTGACCGCTTATTTGACGGCAATATAGATGCCGGCGGCGCCAAACAAAAGCGGCCGGTACCGAACTTCACGAAAACCAGCCTCCAGCAGCATATCCCTCACTTCATCTGCCGTGTAGAAACTGGCCGCCGACTCCGCCAGATAGTTATATGCCCCCCTGTTCCCGGAGAGCCAGAACCCTATGGGATAAACAAACCAGCGCAGATACCGGTGAAACATTCTCCGGATAAGACTTGAGTTTGGCTGGCTGGTCTCCACAATGACAAACCTGCCGCCGGCGGTGAGGACGCGCCGCACTTCAGTTAAATGCCGCTTCGCCAGGGGGTTTTTATAGGTCAAATTGCGGAAGGCAAAAGAGATGCCGACGCAGTCGAAGGAGGTATCGGGAAAAGGAAGAGAGGCGGTTTCACCCTGGATAAAGGAAATATGATTGCCCTCAGACGATGACCGCGCCTTTTGCCGCGCGAGCCCGAGCATGGGCGGGCTGTAATCTATTCCGACCACCCTGACCCCGCTTCCCCCGAGCCTGCGCACGGCTATGGCCAGGTCGCCGGTCCCGCAGCAGAGGTCGAGCACCTTCTCTGGTTTCTCACTCAGGCATTCCTCCGCCGCTCCCTTCCGCCACCGCCGGTCAAGCCCACAGGTTATGACCGAATTGATAAAGTCGTAGCGGGGCGGCACCTCGGCGAACATACGGTGTAGCGGCCGGCTCATAACGCTTCCTGTGGCAGTTTCTTCATTGCACAAGACATTTAGATAATTCTGGCCAGAATATAGCCAATGCCCAGAAGGAGCTGGGTCACCAGGACGACCAGCACATTGCTGGCCATCGCTGGAATAAGCTGCGTCGTGTCCTGATGTTTTCGTGAACCCTTTATTGCCCTCAAGGCAAAGGGAAGGGTCAGCAGTGAGATGAGACAAAAAACGGGCATCACGCCGGCGATGACCCAGCCGACTATCCACAGATAGACCGCGATGGTAAAAACGGAATAAACGAGGCTGGCCCGTGCCCCGCCCATGATGATGGGCAAAGTCCTTCTCCCGGCCACCATGTCTGCTTCGGTATCGGGGAACTCGTTGAGCAGAAGCAGGTTATGCACCAGAATCCCGGAGGGCACTGCGGCAATCACTGCGTGCCAGGTGTAGTGCGCGGTCTGGACAAAGTAAAGCCCCAGTATCGGCAGCGTGCCAAGCCCCAATCCGGCGGCCCATTCCGGCCAGGGCATTTTGAGTATCAACGGCGTATAGAAGAGAACACATACCGCTGCGAACAGCAGTAGCGGCAGAAGCAGCCAACCCTTCGTCAGAATGAAGAACACCCCGATGACCACCGCAATCAGAAAAGAAGACATGCCGAGCCAGAAGACCTGTTTCGGTGTGAGCAGCGCGGCGGGAAGCATGCCGCTGCCGCCGCTGAAGGGTGTCCGCTTCGTGGCCAGGTCCACGCCGCTCCGGTAATCAAAATAGTCATTCAAGGTGTTGACGCTGATATGGGTGAGCAGCAGTCCGAAGCCAGCCAGCAGCGCGTAGCCGAGATGGAAATGCCCGTCATAATACCAGGCAATGCTGGTGCCCAGAAACGCCAGCACCACGGAAAGTGTCAGAAACTGAGGCCTCGTTTCCAGAAACCATAGTTTCAGTTTCACCGCTACTTCACCCTAGATGATAAAGGAACTCCGAAGGCCGATGCCATTGAACAAAGAAGGCACTGCCAACGACAATGCCTTCCTGTATTACCGTACAGCCGATAATACCGAGCGACGTCTTTTATATTTCCTTCAATATCTGCCTGGTTTTCACGTTCGTACCCAGGACAGTTTGAGAGACCGTAACAGGCGCCAGTACGAGGTTACGCCTTGCCGATGCGGAATACTTTGGTGCCGCAGTTTGGGCATTCACCCTGGATGGCCGGGCGTTTGTTCTTGAGGGTCGTTGCTTTCGCGTTCTTGATCTCCACTTTCTTTCGGCATTTCATGCAATAAGCCTGGGGCATTTGTTAATCCTCCTTTATGTGACTCTGTGAAGCAGAGTAGCAAACCTGCCAAGATTTGTCAATAGCTTCGAGCCTTAAAATTGCCCGATTTATCTTTTCCCACGCCTGATTTTAACTTCACCACCCACCGTAGCTCCCAGAGAATCGAGGGCACTGCCTCCCTTCACGGCAATTTCAAGATAACCGCTGCTCCCGATGAGCGCCAGCAGCCCTTCGCTTTCCTCATAGGTACGGCTCAGCTCCGAAATGGAGCGATTGCTTACCTCAACGATAAACGGTTTTTCCGGCAGGTCTTCACGTTTGAAATTGGTGATAAGGTTGCCGAAATGGTCAATATGCACGATACGCCCAACTATTGTATCCGCCGATTCCTGATAGGGACGATGTTCCGGCAGCACCGTAACGAACCTTATAACCGCGCCGAACTCTTCTGGTGGCGTGCCCAGCGAAAGCCGGGCGGCAACGGGGGCAAAGATGTCGCGACCGTGGAAGGTGGGGCTCACCGGCGAGCGCCAGAACTCCGGCTTGGTGAGCGATACCGCCTCCAGTTCGGGGGGAAGCGTAACCTGCCCTTGAGCAGGCCGCAGACGTCTTTTTAAAAACGACTCTGCTACATAGCTCAGAACGCCATTGTCGGGGGCAACAAAGTCGAACCGGGGCGTACGCAGTATAATCGCTCTCCGCTGCGTACCCACGCCGGGGTCCACCACGACCACGTGAATGGTGCGCTCGGGGAAGAACTGGCAGGCCGTGTTCAGAACGAAAGCGGCCTGGGATACATTCTGCGGCAATATGGTATGGCAGATGTCGATGATTCTTGCCCCGGAGTTGATATCGAGGATAGCCCCCTTCATCGCCGCCACGTAAGCGTCATCGATGCCTAAATCAGTGGTCAGGGTAATGATGGCGTTCATGCTTCTCCCGGTTTCCGCCAAACTGGTGCTCAGGTTAGCCGGAGGGTGACGATGGCGATGATGATAAAGAGGACGGCCAGGGCAATGGTGAGCCGAAACATCGTTTTTTCCAGGCCCCGCTTCGTCCGGTATACCGTGTCAGGTTGCCCGAAGATGCCCCCCAGCCCGCCGCCTCGAACCTGCAAGAGAATAATCAGCACCAGGGCTACCGCCAGCACAATCTGGGCAATACTCAAATATGCCTGCATCTTTCCCTTCCTCTCTACCTGCCTCAGCCTTCATCAAGCTTTTTCTTCAACATATCACCGGCCAGGACCGGATTGGCACGGCCCTTCGTTGCCCGCATCACCTGGCCGACCAGAAACTTCAGCGCCGTCTCCTTGCCCGCTTTGTAGTCGGACACGGCCTGAGCATTTGAGTTTATCACGTTAGCAATGCTAGCTTCAAGCTCCCCGGTATCGCTTATCTGGCTGAGGCCGCGCTCTTCGATAACGCCAAGAGCTGTCTTCCCAGTTCTAAACATCTCATCGAGCACAGTTTTTGCAGTAGCGGTGTTTATTCGATAGCTTGCATACATTATTAAGTCACGAAGCTGTTCAGGACTGACTTTTTCTCTAAATTGATCTATTTCAATATTATTAGCATTCAGTATACGGCTGACTTCGCCTAAAAGCCAGTTACTCATTTCTTTGGCTCTTTCTGCAATTTTTTGGCCCCAGAACCAGTCAGCTATCTCTTTAGCTCTATTTAAAAGCGTTTGTCGATCCGCTTCTTGCAACAGCTTAGAAAATTCTTCATCTTT
>Ga0315548_1000988_pt1 | contig 24980 bp, 25 predicted proteins | sample SalMarSW160110MG_2_FD_202540 | JGI IMG/M metagenome (GOLD analysis project Ga0315548, IMG submission 202540) | Salt marsh sediment microbial communities from the Plum Island Ecosystem LTER, Massachusetts, United States - Salt Marsh Sediment SW1601-110 ...
TGCCTTACTTCGACGGTAAGTCACGACATCTCCTGGAGTAAACATCTTCCCGACCAAAATCGTGTTCGGGGCAAGCCTCAGATCGCATTCTTCATATCCGGTGAGATGTGACAACACTTTGCTGGCCACAGCTTCGATGTCGACCGCCATCTGGCGCAGGTAAGTGTCCGATGATCTTTTCAGTTTACCAGTTGTACGTTGAACGAGAGTGTTGTAGATGTAGCCGGCGTTACGTCGCTGCTGCGCGATTTCTTCCTTAACTGTTTTCAAAAACTCGTAGTCGCTGGCAATCAGTAACTGAGCATCGAAAATCTTCGCAACCGGCCCACCGATTTTCCTGACTGCCGAGTCCCGTAGAACATGAAGTTCGCTGATCGTCTGCTCAATGGCGTGTTCCAGAGCGGCTACCTCGGCTCGCACATGAGACGCCGGAATCGGCATGGCGATCACTTCCGTCTCACCCGGCATCACCACACGGGCATAACCAAGTACAATCCCCTTTGAAATCGGGGTTCCCTTGATAACTCGCCGTTTGGTGTACATACCGCTCCTTACTTCAGAAGTTACAGAATATATACATAATAAAGGAAGCTCTTCATCAAAGGCAAGAGGAATATCAATTGGTTTCCCCGAATCCGGATTCGACTGTATGGAGTAATGCTTGCACAGCGCTCTCTTCGTCAGGACCGTTGACCTCTACGACCAGTTCGGATCCCTTTTCAGCAGCCAACATCATGACACCCATAATCGACTTGCCGTTGACGCGCAGGTCACCTTTGGTGAGGAAGACCTCCGATTCGAACTTCGACGCCGTCGTGACAAACAACGCAGCCGGACGAGCATGGAGACCGAGCTTGTTCATGATCTTGACCGTCCTTCTGATCATAAGAACTCTTCAGACAGGATGAACCGCTTACCGGATACTTCTTGCAGTACCCCTTTTAGCTCCAAGGCCAGCAAGAATTCCATCAACTCCGCCACGGGTAGGTTGAGCGTCCTCGCTACCTGATCGATCTGCAGGGGTCCGGAAGAGAACAACCCCACGATTTTTTTTTCAACTTCCGTCATCTCAGGCAACTGGGTGAACCGTTTGACTGCCACCCCAGCTTTGAGACGGGGAAGTTCTTCAAAAATATCTTCAACAGAAGTCAGGAGCCTAGCTCCGCTCTTTATCAATGCGTTGGCACCGATACTCATACGGGCTCCAGGCGAACCGGGTACCGCGAACAGTTCCCGTCCCTGCTCAAGCGCGTGGGTGGCGGTGATAAGAGCGCCCGATTTCTTGCCCGCCTCAATAACAACTACACCCTCGGCCAAACCCGAGATGAGCCGGTTCCTCTCGGGAAAATGGGCTGGATCAGGCCGCGTACCCGGAAGGTATTCTGAATACAGAGCGCCCTGCTCCTTGATTCTTGCGGTTAGCGCTCTATTTGAGCGCGGGTATACAATTTCAAGGGAATTACCCAACACAGCCACCGTCTTGCCGCCACCCTGAAGAGCTCCATCGTGGGCAGCGGAATCAATCCCTTCAGCCAGCCCAGAAACAACTGTAATTCCCTCCTGAGCCAGCGAGCGCGCCAGATTGGCCGCAAATCGCTTTCCTCCCTCGGTGGGATGCCTGGTCCCCACAATGGCAATCATCTTGTCGCCTTCGTCAATCGCTTGGCCCATTCGGAAAAGAAGCAGCGGTTGTTCCGGTATAGTCAGAAGCTGTTTCGGATATTCGGGGGAGTCTGGAAAAAGAGCCGCCCAATCAAGCTCCACAACACGCGACGAGACCTGTAGTGCCTTGTCTCTGTCATACTGGCTTATGATACTGGAAGCAAGCGCCGGTGAGATGCCGGGGACGACTTGAAGCTCATGGATCGGGGCCGACAAGACTGCCGATGGAGACCCGAACGCCTTGACCAACCTGTGAAATCGCCCGCGCCCAATTCCTGGGATATTCAGTAACCCGATGGTGTCAGTCAGCTTTTCTTTCAGCACGCTGTTTATCAAGTTCTCGCTCTATGGCCCCAATGAACCTCTCTGCACCTCTTCCGGTAACTGCCGAGATGTAAATATAATCATCGGGTAATCGCTTGGAAACTTCTTTTAGATCACTTTCGCTGATCGTATCGACCTTTGTAATGGTCACGAGCCGGGAACGGTCCCTAAGCGTACTATCAAAGCTATCCAACTCTTCTTGCAAGGTATCAAGCGCCTCTTGAACATCGGGTTCGTTGACATCGACGACATAGACAAGCAACCGCGTTCGCTGAATATGTTTCAGGAACTGGTGTCCCAGACCTTTTCCCTGCGAGGCTCCCTCGATAAGCCCCGGAATATCGGCCATCACACACGATTTGAACTCACGCAACTTTACTATGCCAAGGTTTGGCACAAGCGTAGTAAAAGGATATTCGGCAATCTTGGGGCGGGCAGCCGAAAACGCAGCCAGAATAGTCGATTTACCCGCATTCGGTAGACCGACCAGGCCGACATCGGCAAGAAGTTTCAACTCGAGCGATATTCTCCTGCGCTCTCCCGGCTGTCCCTCCTGCGCAAAACGCGGCGTCTGATTGACGGGCGATTTGAAATGCGCATTTCCATAGCCGCCCTTGCCTCCTCTCGCAATGACAGCCGTGGCGCCGGGCTCATTCAGGTCGACAATCACCTGACCCGTCTCACAATCCTTGATAATAGTCCCCACCGGTAATCGCAGAATAGTGTCCTTGCCCGATTTTCCGGTTTTCAGAGACCCACTGCCCGGTCTTCCGTTGTCAGCCTGATAACGACGTCGATAGCGATAGTCCAGCAAGGTAGCGAGTTGCTCGTCGGCCACGCCTACGACGCTGCCGCCGTTGCCGCCATCACCGCCGTCCGGCCCTCCTTTCGGGGCAAACTTCTCCGTCCGAAAGGAAACACAACCATGACCACCATTACCGGCAGCCACTTCAACCTCAACATAATCGACAAACATCGGGCGCAATATCCCCTCTGGCCGCACCAATGTCAATCATGTTGTCCGGTGGAGCCCAAGGGCCCTGTGATCCCTGTCGAAATAATAGTCCGCTATCGTTGACCTACCCCAAAAAAGGCATATATTCTCGCCATATTGGCTAAAAGATTGAAGGATCGAAAAAACTTGCCAGGGATAAATCAGCGCAAGAGGCGATTTTACGAAGAATCATCTCTTTTTCTGGGGCGAGTGTGCTTCAGGCTAGGGCTCAAACCCAATTTCTTAACAGGCGTATCACTTGTCAGCTCGATTGTTTGCGGGATATACTTCTGGAAAGGCGAGATACTCTGGGGGGTGTTCTGGATGCTGATCTCGTCGTTAACAGACATGCTTGATGGCGCAACGGCGCGCGCCGGCAATATTGGCACGGTTTTTGGTGGTATTCTTGACCATGTCTCCGACCGCTATGGCGAATTCTTCATTCTGGCCGGCATCACGCTCTCCGGTACTGTGCATCCCGGCTGGGGGTTATTTGCTCTGTTTGGAATGATTATCGCCAGCTACACCAGGGCGGCGGCGGAATCTATGGGAAAGATAGAAAACTGCGCCGTGGGGATCATGGGGCGGTTGGAGAAGTTTATTCTTATTATTATCGGCTCAATCCTCGAATGGTATTTCCCGGTCGGTAAATGGCCGCTAGGCGGCTGGCTGGAACTGGCGCTGATAGTCGTTGGGGTAACATCGCTGATAACGGCCGTGCAGCGGCTGGTCTATGCCAAAAAGGTCCTCGGCAACAGGCGGGAGTAACAGTGACAAGTCACTCTTATTATATTGGTAAAGGAAAGCAATGGGTGCCCCACCGCTTGCGGTGGGATGAGTAACCTTGATTCTGCATTATCCAAAGAAACCCACCCCAAGGAGTAGGCCACCAGTCCAACAAACGACAGGAGTTTTTCGTTCTGTTAGGTCTTGCGCAACATCTGAGGATGTGTGATTTCGTAATAAGAAAGGCCCACCTTTGATCACAGCTATCGGCAACCCGGTCTACGACTATATAAAGACCCGGAAGACGCGATCAAAAGGGCGCATCCTCTCCGGATGTTCTACCAATGCCGCCCTGGCGCTGGCCAAAATGGGCGAACAGGTTCGTCTTATTGGCGCTGTAGGAGACGACTATAAAGAGAAGTTTATCCAAGACCTGTCCCGTTTTGGCATTGAACATGAGATCATCCCTTCTAAGCAAACGGGCGGCTTCTCACTAATGTACTATGATGACTACGGCCGGCGTACCCTCGATCTGCTGGGCCGCGCCGACAAAGTCGGGCGGATTGATCCGCTTCTATACAACGACTCGAAAGCTGTCTTGGTAGGGTCTATCCTCGGCGAGGTGTCGTTTGATAACATCAGGGAAATCAGACAGAACTTTAACGGGCTCTTCTTCTGCGATCCGCAGGGGCTGCTCCGTGGCGCCGATGACAGCGGCCGAATCTATCACGAAAAGGTGAATGGCGTTGAAGAAGTTATCGGGCAGTTTAATATCGTTAAACCCAACGAACTGGAAGGTGAAATCCTTACCGGCATCGACTGCCGGAAAGACCCATACGAGGCGGCCCGGATCATCAAGTCATGGGGACCCAAGATTGTCATTGTCACACTGGCGGAGCTTGGCTCGGTTGTGTATGACGGCAACGAGTTTATTGACATCCCACCGTACGAAGTAGATATGGTTGACGCTACCGGCTCCGGTGATGTCTACATGGCAGGGTTCACCTTCGAGTATCTCAAAACCGGCGGCGATCTCCGGCGAGCGGGGTGTTTCGCCTCTGCAACGTCGTCAATCATGATCGAGTATGTTGGCCCTGGTTTCCCCATGAGTGAACAACTAATCCGCACTCGCCAGGAAAAGCTGCTAGCCATGCGTGGCTACAAGTTGGCTGTGACAGTCAACCAATAACCAACGACGCTGTTATTCCAAAACGTACAGATCGTCCACCAGGCTTCGCATCAGCGGGGACAAAGCAGGCTATTCCTTTATCCCATCGAACAGAAATGAAATCAGGTACTCTTCGGTTCGGTGGCGCGCCATTTTACTGTCGGCATACTGCCGATTGAGCAAAGCGCCGATGATGAGTGAGACCAGGTGAGAAGTCAGGTCTATGTCGAAGTCCCCCCGTATCTCACCTGTCTGTTCTCCCCGTTTTATGATCTCTGCCACGTAACCGTGAAAATGCCGCTCAAGATCAAGCCCCTCAATAGCTACTGCCGAGTGGTGCATCGCACTGGTAACAAAGTGATAGAACCTCTCTTCTGACTCGTACAATTTCGACTTGACCACCAGTGCCTGGTAGAGATACAAGAGCCGCCCACGGGCCAGAGGCGAAGATTCTTGTGCCTTCACTTCAGCCACCCATCTTTCCAGGTAGTTGTCGAATATCAGTACCGCGAACTCTAACAGGTGGCTCTTAGATGGGAAGTACTGGAAAAACGATCCCTTTGAAATACCGGCCTTTTTGCATAGCAGATCGATTGAGAGACCGTCATATCCGTACTCCGCAAATAGCCTGATCGCGGTTTGGTAGATACGATTTTTTTTGTCCGACGGCAGACGCCGAAAGGTATCGGCTACAATCCCCTTCCGCACCAGCTCACCAACAAGGTTTTCGTCCAACAACGCCATAACTATTTCCTCTTGTTGCTTACAACCGATCGGAAAAACGGGGGCAACACCGGTCGGCGGTAAACATAAATGACTATTTGGTCATAATCCATATACTAATATTATATTTCCTTTGGTCTGAGTCAAATTGAATTTGACAGATGGTTGAGCGCCTCTGATATTCCCTGCCACAGATAAGACAAACTTGTATGTTTGAAAGGACACAAACATGGCTAAAGTAAGAGTCGCTATTATCGGCGTCGGTAACTGCGCGTCGTCGCTGATACAGGGAGTTGAGTTTTACAAAAGGGCCAAGGATGAAGACTTCGTACCCGGCCTCATGCATGTCAATCTGGGCGGGTACCACATCCGTGACATTGAGTTCTCGGCAGCCATCGACATTGACAAAAACAAGGTCGGCAAGGACCTGGCCGAGGCTATCTACACCAAGCCCAACAATACCTACGTCTTTGCGAAAGTGCCCAAGACAGGGGTGATCGTCCAGCGCGGTATGACGCATGATGGTTTGGGCTACTACCTGTCGCAGATTATTCAAAAAGCGCCCGGCGACACAGTCGATATCGTCAAGCTTCTCAAGGACACAAAAACAGATGTCGTTGTAAGCTACCTGCCGGTTGGTTCAGAGGAAGCGACCAAGTGGTATGTTGAACAGATTCTTAAGGCCGGTTGCGGTTTTGTCAACTGCATCCCGGTGTTTATTGCTCGCGAACCCTACTGGCAGAAACGCTTCGAAGAAAAGGGACTGCCGGTCATTGGCGATGACGTCAAGTCACAGGTTGGCGCTACCATCACGCATCGCGTTCTCACCCGTCTTTTTCTTGAACGGGGCGTACGTTTGGAGCGGACCAGCCAGCTCAACATCGGCGGCAACACCGACTTTTTGAACATGCTTGAGCGGTCGCGCTTAGAGTCGAAAAAGATTTCCAAAACCTCTTCCGTCACCAGCCAGCTCAACTACGAACTGGCCCCCGAGAACATCCATATCGGCCCGTCCGACTACGTCGCCTGGCTTACCGACCGCAAGTGGGCGCATATCCGGATGGAGGGCACCACCTTCGGTAACGTGCCGCTCAATATGGAGATGAAACTGGAGGTATGGGACAGCCCGAACTCGGCCGGAGTCGTAATTGATGCTGTTCGCTGTTGCAAGCTGGCGCTGGATAACGGGCTGTCAGGAGCTCTGATCGGCCCTTCGTCATATTTCAAGAAGTCCCCGCCGGTTCAATACACTGACGATGAGGCTCGCCGTCTGACTGAAGAGTTCATTGCCAAATACGGCTGGAGGCAGGAAACAGCGAAAAGACGCCGGCCAACGAAAGTAGCGGCTAAGAAGCCCGTGGTCGAAAAGCCAGCAGTCAAATGGGCCAGGACTTCTAAAGCCAAAAAAACTACGACTGGTAAACGCCTGGTACGCAAGAAAAAATAGTTTTTTGCCACAGGAGTTTTCTCTACCTTGACCGGCGACAGTTACTGTCGCCGGTTTTGTTATGCGGGCCGGAGAAAAGGAATCGCTGTTAGAGATGCAGAAAAGAAGCCACAAAGGTCTTTTCATTACATTCGAAGGCATCGATGGCAGCGGCAAGACCACTCAGGCTCTGTTGACCTACCGCTACCTACTGGCTAATGGATATCGTCGAGTCAAGCTCTTTCGCGAACCCGGCTCCACGGTTACAGCTGAGCGAATCCGGAACATTCTTCTGGACAACCGGCTATCACTATCTGATGTGACGGAACTATTTCTCTATGAAGCAGCTCGTGCTGAAATTACAGCCAGGGAATTGCGGCCGGCGCTCGCCCAAGGACAGATTGCCCTGTGCGATCGCTTCTACGACAGCACTACCGCCTACCAGGGATATGGCCGCAAGCTGGACATCAGGATGGTACGCTCGCTGCACCGCGTGGCAGTCGCTGATATAGTGCCTGATATCACTCTCCTCTTTGACATCGACCTGAAGACAGCCTATTCGCGCCGTGGTGAAAATCCTGACCGTCTCGAGTCGCAATCAACGGCCTTTTTCAAGCGCGTCCGGCGTGGCTTCCTTGAGATCGCCCGCAGAGAGAGGAAGCGGGTCAAGGTCATTGATGGTGCGCAGTCAATCGAAGACGTCTTCAACGACGTAAAAAAAATCCTAATCAGAAAACTAAGACTGCATGAATCCCGGCACGCCCCTTGACCGCAAGTTCTTCCTGCTGTCGATGATCCTTTTGGCATTGATAGTGCTCATAGCCGGCGGGATGGGAACATACGTGTTGTCCGACCCTGGCATCGGCCAGGCGTATATTTTCGCCAAGGCAGCAACTAAAATTGTCGAGCAGCGCGGTTCCAATGTAACAGAAAGCGATCTCATCGCTTCGGCCCTACGGGCAATATTTGACCGGATGGACAGGTATTCCAGCTACGTCTCCTCCGCACAGTTCGACCGCCTCGACGAGGAGCTTTCCGGCCACTACAGCGGTATCGGGGTTAGCGTTATCCGGCACGAGCACGGCCTCTTGATCATGTCCGTACGCGAAAACGGGCCGGCTGGCAAGGCAGGGTTTCGGACGGGCGATGTTATCATCGCTGCTGATTCCGTAGAGTTCACCGGTATCAGCGCTGACAGCGCGTCTAACCTCCTGAGAGGGAAAGAGGGCACCCCTGTCCTGGTAAGACTGCTTCGTCCGGCTACAGTTGACACTATCGAGGTTAAAGTCACCCGACAGCGCATCCCACTCATGCATATTCCCTACGCCGGTTACAAGTCCGACAGCATTGTCTACATTCGATTGCTGGACTTCGAAGCCGGGGCTTCGGCGGATGTTGAAGCTGCTATTGACTCCCTAATTTCCAAAAGCAACAGGAATAACCCCAGACCAAAGGGGCTTATTCTTGATCTGCGGGGGAACCCGGGAGGCTTGTTGGCTGAGGCGCACAAGACCGCCGATCTCTTTCTTGATAAAGGTACTTTCATAGTCGGAACCGATGCCCGCTCCCGATGGAATGAGAAAAAATACTATGCTACTGGAAAGGATTTAACTGACAACCTGCCACTGGTGGTCCTTGTCGACCGGGGATCGGCTTCATCGGCCGAGATTGTAGCCGGCGCTCTCAGGGAGGCGGGACGAGCAGTTCTCATCGGCGACACCACCTTCGGCAAAGGTCTGGTGCAGGGATTCACTAGGTTTCCTGACGGCGACGGCCTGAAGCTGACCATCGCCCGCTACTATCTTGATAATGACGTCTTCCTGAACGACTTCGATTCCACCTTGAAGGGTTCCGGGCACGGTCTGACCCCGGACTACTACTTTCCGCCTGACGAAACGCACTCGTTTGTGCGCGCTTTGGAGAGTTCGCTACTGCTTCAGCAGTTTGCTAACAAGTACCAGGAAGAGATTATCGCAGCCACAGACGAGGGGAACTTTGAAAACGACTGGATTGACAGACTTGCTGCGTCCGCACAGCAGAATCACTTCACCTATACATCCCTTGTGACAAGGCTGGCGGAACTGGGGCTGGAGCTTACCAGGGAGGGACAAGCCTCGATGGACACGAGAGCTATGGCTGAAGCGATCCTGGAGACTGCCCAGAAGGACGATCAGAACCAGTTCTATGTTCATGCTGCTTACATCAAGGCTCGGTTGAAGCAAATCGCCTTTGAGCGGAAGTTCGGCACGTATCGCGCCTATCGGGACATAATCGTCCGTGAGCAAACGGTGATACAGTTTGCCTCGCAGGTCCTGCTGGAGAGAAACTAGTGCCGGACATGCTTTTATATCTCCTCGGCGGCTTTTCTGCCGGTCTGCTAGGTGGCTATCTGGGGTTGGGCGGAGGTGAAATCCTGGTTCCTTTTCTGACTGTCTTCGCCGGCATCGACATCAGGGCGGCGGTTCCCGTTTCCGTGGCTGCGGTTGTCGTCAATTCATTCTCTGCCTCAAATGAGTACCTGAAGAGTGGAATGGTCGATTTCGAACTGGTCATTGTGCTCGGGTTGTTTCTGACTATGGGTAATATCACAGGTACTAATCTAACAACCGCCGTCCCTGCCGATAGTATCAAGCTCTTGCTGACCATCCTGCTTCTCTATACCTCCTTTTCCCTGCTCAAAGGAAGGGCGACACCCAAGCGGCTCGTCTTCAGCGACAACCGGACAAAGTACCTGTTACTCTGCATCGCATTGGCTTTTTCCGTGGGCACGCTGGCATCCCTGGTCGGTATTGGAGGTGGTGTATTCTTGATTCCCATTTTGTATCTCCTGGTTGGTTTACCGCTGACCACAGCAAGAGGGACATCATCCCTGATGATTTGTTTTGCCTCTGCTTCGGCCACAGCCATGTACTTTCTTCATGACATGATAGAGCTATCCGTCGCCAGTCCGGTTATCGTCGGTATCGCTCTTGGCGGGAAAGCAGGCGGATTCTTCGGAACCGCTGCCCGGCCGATTATTATAAGGATATTGTTTTTTGTGGTAATGCTCTACATGGCATATGAGCTGGCGCGCGGACCTTTGGAGAATCTGCTGTGAAAAGAAGGCACTTTCAAATCAAACTACTGATACAGCTCCAGAGGGTTTCGTGGCGTCTTGTTCTGGTTTGCTTTCTGCTGGCCACTGTTCTGTACGCACTGCAACTCCCCATCGCCAGCAGCATAGCCTTCTGGAGCGTAATTGCCCTGCTGGCTGTAATACTGACAACAATACTCTTTCTTGCTGAGCAGTTCCACACCGCCAGGTTGTACCGTTACTGGCTATTGAGCTATGCTTTGATCTTTATTCTCCTTTCAACCATCTTGCTGAAAGTATATTTTACCCCATGACCGAATTGCAAACTGCTGTTTTTTGTGATTTTGACGGAACCATCGCCTGTCGCGATGTAGGCTATAGCCTCTTCCATCACTTTTCCGGCGGCAAGAATGACGAACTGATTCCCGATTGGAAGGCCGGCCGTCTGTCAAGCCGCGATTGCCTTGTGCAGGAAGCGGCCATGGTGCGAGCCACGAAAGAGGAAGTCTACCGCTTCCTTGAGCAGTTCGAGCTTGATCGCGGCTTCCCGCAATTTGAGAAACTATGCCGGTCCAACGGCGCCGATCTCCTAATCGTCTCCGATGGTCTTGATTTCTATATCAAATACCTCCTTAACCGCAACAATCTGACTCACCTGCCGGTCATCGCCAACACGGCAAAATTGGAGAACGACCGTATCACCGTGGAATTTCCTCACCATAACAAGACCTGCCGGAGATGTGGCAACTGCAAAGGAGAAAGGATACAGGAGTATAGAAAGAGCCAGTTACAAAAGGCACGCATCGTATTCATCGGGGACGGCTACTCTGACGCCTGCGCTACCTCTGAAGCCGATCTCATCTTTGCCAAAAAAGACCTTGAACAATACTGCCTGGTTAATAATATTGTATTTTACAAGTACGACGACTTCTTCGATGTCGCCCACAAGCTTGTTGAGTTGCGATACCTGAGGAACAAATAAATGGGGAAATCAGCCGGAGTATTCATATGAAGGGAATTATTATGGCCGGGGGCTTCGGGACCCGGCTTCGGCCACTCACGATAAACATTCCCAAGCCAATGGTTCCCATCGGCAACCTGCCAATGATGGAACATGTTGTCGGTCTTTTGGCCAAAAACGGCATCTCTGATATTACTGCTCTGCTCTATTTCCAGGCCAATACCATCCGAGACCATTTCCGGGATGGCAGAGCCTTTGGCGTCACGATGGATTATGTGCAACCGGTGGAGGATTTTGGCACAGCCGGAGCTGTCCGCTCAGCTTTGAATGTCGTCAATGAACCTGTGCTGGTCATCTCCGGTGATCTTGCCACCGACTTTGACCTGACCGAAGCAATAAACTGGCACCGCCAAAAGGCTGCCGAGGCCACTATTCTACTGACTCGGATGGAAAACCCGCTTGCTTACGGCATTGTAATCACTGACCAGGACGGCCGCATCGTCCGGTTTCTGGAAAAACCTTCCTGGGGAGAGGCCTTTTCCGATACCATCAACACCGGCATCTATATCCTTGAACCTGCCACTATCCAACTGATTCCACCCAAAACCAGCTTCGATTTCTCCCAGAACCTTTATCCGCTCATGCTCTCTAAGAAAATGCAGCTTTACGGCAAAATTATGACCGGCTATTGGAGGGATATCGGCAATGTCGATGAATACCGACGTGCTCATATCAACTTCTACGAAGGGAAATTGAAGCTCGATCTGAAAGTAGACGCGATCGAAGGCAGCAAAGGGACTGTTTATCAGGGGGCGAATGTTCACATCGAGGAAGAAACAGAGTTAACCGGCAAAGTGGTTTTGGGCAATGACGTCTACCTTGAATCCGGAGTCAAGTTGCACAACTGTGTGGTTGGCCATCGCACACGCGTCGGCGCCAGATGTAATCTAAAGAACTCCGTCATATGGGAGGATTGCACAATTGGTGCGGAGACTGTTATGAGTCGCAGCGTTGTAGGCAGCCGCACTCACCTGGGGCACAACGTCCAGCTTCTTGACGAAGTCATTGTCTCGGATGACTGTGCTGTGGGGGATTCCGCAACCGTCAAGGCCAATTGCAAAATATGGCCGGGTAAGACAGTAGATGCCGGGGCTATTGTTTCTACATCCATCGTGTGGGGTGAGAAGTGGAACAGGGAACTGTTCACCAACTCCAAGATTACGGGCCTGGCTCTGAACGAAATAACACCCGAGATGGCGGTCCGGGTGGGCGCTGCTTTCGGCGCCTTCCTGGGCCAGGGAAGTGCGGTTGTCACCAGCCGTGACGCCTCCGATACCTCCCGCCTGTTGAAGCGGGGTCTGATTTCCGGCCTTCTGGCAGCTGGCGTCAATGTATCCGATCTGGAAACCCTGCCCATTCCAGTGGTTCGCTACGCCTTGCAGAAAGGTGGCCATGCGGCAGGAATCTACGTTCGCCACAGTCCTGAAGACTATCGTCTGATTGACTTCATATTCTTCGACGGCTCTGGGCTGGATATGCCAACGTCGAAGCTTAAGAAGGTGGAGCGGATGTATTTCGGTGAGGACTTCGCCCGCGCCTCCCTCGATCACATCGGCCATCTGGAAACACCCCAGCGTGTCTTGGAGAACTACCGCCTTGACTTTCTAAATGAAATCGATGTTGACACCATCAAGAAGGCCGGGTTCAAAGTGGTGATTGATCATTCCAATGGCTCTTCCAGCCAGATCTTTCCCACACTGTTTACCGAGCTTGGCATCTCCGCTGTCGAGCTGAATGCTACCCTGAACCCACGAAAATTCTCCAGTTCTCCTGAGGAAAGCGCCCAGGCGATTGTGCAGCTCTCCTCAATCGTCACCTCACTGAATGCCGATATCGGTTTTCTGCTCAACCCGGCTGCCGAGAAGCTGACCGTGGTGGATGAACAGGGGAAACCTGTTGATAGCCAGCTCCTGCTTCTGATCGTCACGGACCTTTACCTCAAGACTAACGAAGTCAAGCGAATTGCCGTGCCGGTGGGGGCCTCGATGGGCGTTGAAGAGATTGCCGAGCAACATGGTGTACAGGTCATCCGGGTTGCCAACGATCACCTGGCCATGATGGAAATACGCCGCCAGGGTAACGTCGATTTCGTTGGCGGTACCAGGGGCGGTTTTGTTTTCCCCGGTTTTCAGATGGGCGCTGACGCCATGGTAGCTGCGGTCAAGACACTGGAGATGATGGCCCAAACCAAAAGCCGCCCGGGAACATTGCGCAAGAAATTCGAGCATCTGCATCGCCAGATAGTATCGGTTCCCTGTCCTTGGGCCAAGAAGGGCACCGTCATGCGGAAACTGATTACAGGCTCCGAAGACAAACGACGTCAGCTTGTTGACGGCGTGCGCATCTTTGAGAATAAGGGGTGGGTACTGGTTATTCCCGATCGGCTGACCGCCTCATTCAACATCCTTGCCGAATCAGAATCAAAAGAAGAGACCTCCCACCTCATCGACCAATATCGCACACTGGTCGACCAATTCCAGAGCAATTGATTTCTCCCCAGAGAGAACCTACTTATAGGCCTGTTGAAAAACATAACAAGTGTCATAGCGAGGAGTCCGGCGGCTACCGGACGACGTGGCTATCTCATTGTCATTCAATAGCTGAGATTACCAAGTTCGCCTGAGGCGGACTCGCAATGACGAGAACGGGACTTTTTCAACACTCCCTTTCGCAGGAATGACGGTACTGAATCTCACAACTTGTCTTTGATGGCAAGTTGGTACAGGGGGGCTCTAATCGAGCCTATTATGCAGATCAGGCTTTTACCATTGCTATTGGTCCCGCCATCCGCACCTCTGGTGACATTTGATCTTCAAACTGCCTGAAGTTCTCCCCAAACAGGCGAGCCAGTTCCTGTGCCTTGGCATCATACGCTTCCTTGTTAGCCCAGGTGTTCTTAGGCGTCAGGATTTCAGTGGGTACACCCTCGCAGGTCATCGGCACCTGGACTCCGAAGACCGGGTCTTGCTCGAAACTACTCTTGGCAAGATTCCCGTCGAGAGCTGCGTTTAGAAGCGCACGAGTATAACTGATTTTCATCCGCTCTCCCACACCATATGGTCCACCACTCCAGCCGGTATTTACCAGCCAGCAGTCAACCTTATGCTTGTTGATTTTTTGCGCCAGCAGCTCGGCGTAACGAGACGGATGCAACACCATGAACGGCGCCCCAAAGCAGGCCGAAAAGGTTGCCTGCGGCTCTTTGACACCGGTCTCCGTCCCGGCCACCTTGGCCGTGTATCCGGAGATGAAATGATACATCGCCTGCTCGGGAGTGAGTTTCGAGATCGGCGGGAGGACACCAAAAGCATCAGCGGTCAACATTATGACATTCTTCGGATGCCCTGCCATGCTTTCTCTCAGGGCGTTGGGAATGTGGCTCAGCGGATAGGCCGCGCGGGTGTTTTCCGTAAGGCTCGCATCGTTGAGATCGAGACGTCTCGTGATGGCATCAATACCGACATTTTCTAAAATAGTTCCGAATTTACGCGTCGTTTCATAGATTTCAGGCTCGGATTCCTTGGAGAGGTTAATCACCTTCGCGTAGCAGCCACCTTCGAAGTTAAAGATTCCGGAGGAACTCCACCCGTGCTCGTCATCGCCGATCAGCTTGCGATCCGGGTCGGCCGACAGAGTTGTCTTGCCAGTGCCGGAAAGACCGAAAAAGAGAGCCACATCCCCCCCGGATCCGACATTGGCGCTACAGTGCATTGACAGGACATTCTCTTGGGGCAGAAGGTAATTCAACACGGTAAAAATTGACTTCTTTATCTCTCCGCCATAGCTGGTGCCGCCTATGAAGACGAGCTTGTGGCTCAAGTTCAGAATAACGAAGGCCTCCGAGTTGGTGCCGTCAACTTCCGGGATCGCTTGGAAGTTGGGCACATGAAGCACCGTAAACTCCGGCACATGGCCCACGAGCTGCTGCGGTTCCGCCTGGATGAACATATTGCGAGCAAACAGGCTGTTTCGGTTATGATCCTGATGGGCAGGCGATATTGGGGATCATAACCGGCGATACAATCCTGAACATATAGATCCCTTCCCTGCAAATAGGCCAGCAGTCTCCTGAACAACAGTTCAAACTTCTCAGAAGAGAAAGGTTTATTTATCGGTCCCCACCAGATGTTGGCGGATGTCCGGGGCTCCTCAACGATGAACTTATCCTTGGCCGCGCGGCCGGTATGCAAACCGGTACGCACCACGATAGGACCCAGGTGCGCCAGGCTCCCTTCACCGTTGCGGATAATATCCTCGTACAACATGGGAGTATTGTGATTCCAGTGAATCTTGCGGATATTGGTTATACCGTGGTTTTCCAGCCCATACTTGCTGAACAGACGCTTTACTGCCATGTTTCTGCTCCTCTTTTGGAGATTGTCTTCAATTCATGTTTCTGAGTATATTCATCGGATATTTACCCTGAATATCTATCCTTCAACAAATACAACACATCTCCCATTGCAGCGGACTGTTTAGATGTTCGTTATCTCGTGGGCGGCAGATATCCCCATCTGCCCCGTCTTGGAAAGATTTCAATGCAGGAGTCCAGTACTCCTGCCGATTAATGGCTGTGTCCTGCCGGCTGGGTTAGTCACCGGTATGCTGCATGTGCTCATTGCCCGATCTTTTGTGTTCGGGCTCGCCCCTGATAATCAACGCAACCGGTATCAGCACGCAGTACCCCAGCACAAGTAAAATCGGGGCCAGCGTTATCGACCCCTGCCCCAGGGTAACATATCCGATTATTATGACCACCAACGCCAGAGCAAAAACTAAGTAGTTCCTCGTACCAAAGGGCCATTTGCTATGTTGCTGGTCTGAAGAGGTCTTCTTTTTGGTCTTCACTGCCATTTTTTCCCTCGCCAGTATTAACGCAAAAACTCGGTTCTTGTCAAGCGCTTTTGACCACAGTCGTTTCCTTCTGCTCCGAATCCTTATACCGAGGCCAGAGTCCGGCAGCCCACACAAACATCAGCATCTGGCGGACTTCCTCATCTGCGAAGGTAGCTTCAAAAAGCGAAGTCACAAAGAACACGACGGAACTCAGCAGCGCCGCAAGCACAAAGACCCTGTCGTGCCCTATCTTCTCCCAGCCTCGCCAGCCTCTCTGGAAATAACCGACGGCAACCACCCACATGCCCAGAAAGAAAACCACCCCAGGAATGCCAGAAATGGCCGCAACATTGAGCAGATCATTGTGCGCGTGAACATGTTTTCGGATTTCGGGGATGTCCGGGCGCAAGTACGCACAATAGGCAGCCTGGAAGTTCCCTTGACCGACACCGAAGAGCGGGTTTTTTTGTATTATCTTGACCGAGTTCCTCCAGATGAACACCCGGCCGCCCTCGTAGACGCCGCCGAGGTCCTTCAACGTCTTGCCGCTGAAGCGTGCCGACAGCCCCGGCATGGTAATTAGGATTGTTGCAGCTACCACTGCAATCGTGCCAAGAGAATAGACTAAATACTTTCGCCCGATGATCAATCCCAGCAACACTAGACCAACAGCCACAGCAGCTATAGCTCCTCTACAATAACTCAGTACAGTGGCGATCATGCCAAGCAAGGACGCAGAAATGAAAAAAAGCCGCATCGGTTTGGTCAGTTGCCGATATCCTGCCAAAGCGAATCCGGCCAAGAAAAGAGCAGCCGTCCCGAAGTAGTTACCAAAGGTGAGCCGGTGTGAAAAGTTGCCGGATACCCGATAACCGAAGTCAGGAGCCGTCAGGGGGGGAATAGTCTTGAACCAGTGGATTCCGGTGAAATGCTGGATAATGCCATAGATCGAAACCAGCATGACCCCGGCGGCAAAGGAAGTCACCAGCTTATGTCGGTACTGATGACGGCCAAAAAGGAAGATGCCAATGGGCACTATGCAAAATAGCCATTCTTCCTTGATGATGAGCACCGACCGCAGGGGAGTGGAACCAACGACCGCTGACAGTAGCAACCAGAAAATATACAAAGCGATAAAGCAATAGAGCCACTTCAGAGACAACACGAACGGATTGTAACGAGTCAAGACAACTATGACGAGAAACAAAACCAGCGATGCCCCTAACGATATTTGGGCTAAGGCAATTGAAAAAGTGGAACTGAAAATGAACAGCATATAGAAATAAAAAAGCGCTGTCTCGATATATTTGCAGGTTTGACGGGTCATCAAAAGAGGTCGCTTTCGACCAATTCCACCAACAGATGTATCACAAAGATGTGCTCTTCCTGTATTCTTTGCGTAGAAGGGTGGCGAATAACCAACGCGCGGTCCACAAGGCTACCCAACTTACCACCTTCACGTCCAAGCAGGCCAGCAGTCAAGAGGCCGCGGTCCCTGGCAGTTCGAACGGCCTTGACAAGATTGGGAGAATTACCAGAGGTGGATATGACAAACAGCATGTCTCCTTTGTGGCCAAGCCCCTCAATCTGGCGAGCGAAGATGCTCTCGAACCCAAAATCGTTACCGGCAGCCGTCATGACTGCCGAGTCTGTACAAAGAGCGATAGCCGGCAGCGCCTGGCGGTTTCGCTCCGCGGTAAGTCTCACAATCATTTCCGCCGCGAAGTGGGAGGCATCAGCGGCTGATCCACCATTACCCGCAATCAAGAGTTTCCCCCCCGAACCAATCACACCGGAGATGACAGCAGCAAGGTCCAGTATCTGCTTTCCCATCTCTTCGATGATGGACTTACGCAGAATAGCTGTTTCATCAGCCAGCTTTCGCAACTGGGCCAGCTTCTTGTCTTTTCTCATACAGTGATTGCCTCTCTGGGGTGGGCTGCCGCCGAGAGCTCGGTCAGGTAGGTAAACTGGGGGTCATTCTCCAGCACGTTCCCGACAACAACAAATGACGCTCCCGCATCGATCCTCGAGGCACACTCCTCCGGGCTGGTCAGCCCCCCTCCTACCAGCATCGGTATATCAATATACGAAGCCACGGCGCGAACCATGTTTTCCAACACCGGCTGTCCGGCACCCGATCCCGCCTCAAGGTAAATGAGTTTCATCCCTAAATACTGAGCCGCCAGGGCATGCGCACAGGCAATGTCGTACTTCGTGCGCGGGATAGGTTTGGTGCCAGAAATATACTGCACCGATGTCTGCACCCCTGACTCAACAAGCATGTATCCGGTCGGTATCGGTTCCAGGCCAAACCGTTTCACCAGTGGCGCACCCCGTACCTGCTCATCGATCAAATAGTTGGGATTGCGCCCGGATATCAATGAAGTAAACAGGATAGCGTCGGCCTCCTGCGTCACCTGCGCAAAAGAACCGGGGAAAATAATCACCGGCAGCGACGTAGTCGCTTTTATTTGTTTAACTGCGAGAGAGAAGTTGGTGTTGAGCATAAATGACGAACCGACCAAGATAGCATCTACGCCACACTCCCCCGCTGCCTCAGCCAGGGAAATGTAGACCTTTTCTTGTATTCGGTCGGGATCAAGCAGAAGAAGAAACCCTCCGCCCCGCTGTTCTTTCACCGCTAACAACCTACTGTAAACCTTGCCTTCTGTCACTGTTCTCCTGCCTCCCTTTTAACTAATGACCGAGCTGCCTCAAACAGCTCCTGTGAAACTGTCCCCAGCGCAACTGTTCCCTGAGCAAATGATGATTTACCCCCGCCGCGACCACCAAATTGCGGCAGCATTTGTTTGGATAGCTTACCGACATTTATGTGCTGCCGCGTGACAGCAGCGTGACTCGCTGATGCCATATACGTGACTTTTCCGTTCACAATACCCAGCCCGAAGGCAACTACCGCCTCGTGGCAAGCCTTCTGGGCGTCGATCCAACCACACATGATTTCAGCGTCAGTCCTGCCGAAGTCATGCGTTATGACTGATACATCCCCAGCGGTGGATTCTTCTCCTACCGATTGTCCGGCGCCTGAGAACATCTCCGCCTTGAGTTTCCTGATTTCCTTTTGCAGCGCCAGACTACTCTCTCGCAGTTGCCTGACGCCATCCAGTGCATCTGCTTCCGTTCGGCCAATCATTGACGCCACATCCCGCCGGAATTGCTTGGCGTCGAGCATGTATCTTATCGCTTCGCGGCCGGTGATAGCCTCCAGGCGCCGCACACCGGAGGCAACGCCGGTCTCCAACGTAATAAAGAACGGCCCGATCTGGCTGACGTTGTCTACGTGAGTGCCACCGCACAACTCTTTGGAAAAATCTCCTACTGACACCACCCGGACCATGTCACCGTACTTCTCACCAAACAACGCCATAGCCCCAGATTTTTGGGCTGACTCAACATCCATTTCCTTCGTGTCCACCTTGCTGCCCTTGAGGATTTCGCCGTTGACGATCTTCTCCACCTGTTCTATCTCATCCGGCGTCATCGGCTGATGGTGCGAAAAATCAAAGCGCAGCCGGTCCGGCCCGACATAAGAACCGGACTGCTTGATATGTTGCCCCAATACCTGTCGCAGGGCGGCCTGTGTCAGATGGGTGGCGGTGTGATTGCGCATGATATCCCAGCGGCGCTCGGCGTCGACACGGGCGGCTACCTTTGTACCCTTCCCAAAATCGCGCGCGTACCCCTTTTCAAAATAGCCTATGTGAATGACAAGATCCCTATATGTTGAGAGTCTAGTAACTCTAAGCCGTGTACTTTCACTCTCAATAACACCTGTGTCATCAATCTGACCACCCGACTCAACATAAAAAGGTGTTTCTCTCAATATAACTGCCCCGCTGAAGACATTATCCGCCGAAACAAATTCTGAAACTGCTAATGTCTGAGTCATAATTTCAAGAACAGGCTCAGTCTCACCACTTATGAATCCTGTTGGAGATTCAGGCATACCTATTGACTCAAGAATGTCTATCATTTTTTTCGTGGCGGCAGCAGCTTCCGAACTAAAATCTGACACAGAACGCGAACGTGTTTGCTGAGCTTCCATTGCCTTTTCATATCCTAATCTATCCAGGGTCAATCCCTTTTCTGCCGCTATAACTTCAGTCAGATCGTACGGAAATCCGTATGTGTCGTATAGTCGGAATACTTCCTCTCCCGGAATGATGGTGTCTCCCACCCCCGTGATCATATCCATGACTCTATCAAGTAGTTCAAGGCCGGTTGCCAGCGTCCGGTCGAATGCCTCCTCTTCGGCCTTAATGACCCTTTCAATGTGGTCTTGCTTTTCTTTAATTTCCGGGTAGGCATTCCCCATCTCGCTCACTAGGACCGGCACCACACGATATATAAATGGTTCGTGCATCCCGAGAAGTCGTCCATGTCGTGCAGCGCGGCGCAGAATCCGCCGCAGAACATATCCCTGCCCTTCGTTGGAGATACCGGCACCGTCGGCGATGGCGAAGGTCAACGCCCGCAGGTGGTCGGCAATGATGTGATGTGATGCTACGTTGTCTTTATAGTTCGATTTGGTGATGTCGGAGATAGCATCAATGATGCTCTTGAAAATGTCTATCTCATAATTGGAATCGACCCCTTGCATAATGGCGGCTATCCGCTCCAGACCGGCGCCGGTGTCTACCGATGGCTTAGGCAAATCAATGATACTGCCATCCGGTTGCTGGTCATACTGCATAAACACCAGATTCCAGATCTCGACAAAGCGGTCGGTATCACCGTTGATAATGTCATCAAGTCCAGCGCCGAATTTTTCGCCACGGTCAAAATGAATCTCCGAGCAAGGTCCACAGGGACCAGTGTCTCCCATAGCCCAGTAGTTGTCCTTTTTCCCAAACCGCAAGAGGCGACCCTCTTTTAATTGAGGTGCTATCTTTTCCCATAGATCAAAGGCTTCGTCATCGGTCTCATAAACGGTCGCATAGAGCCTGTCAACCGGCAGTGCCAGCTCTTTTGTCACCCACTCCCAGGCGTAATAAATGGCCTGTTCTTTGAAATAATCCCCGAACGAAAAGTTTCCCAGCATCTCAAAGAAGGTATGGTGCTGAGCGGTGAAGCCGACGTTATCAAGGTCATTGTGCTTGCCCCCCGCCCGGATGCATTTCTGGGCGCTGGCCGCACGCTTGTACTCCACCTTGCACTGACCGGTAAAAACGTCCTTGAATTGGTTCATACCGGCATTGGTGAACAAAAGAGTCGGATCGTTAAACGGAATGACCGGCGATGAGGGGACAATGCGGTGGTCGTTTTTCTTGAAATAATCAAGGAAAGATTGTCTGATTTCAGCTGTCTTAATTTTTCGGTACCTCTGTTTGCCGTCTCTGTAGTTGCTCAAATGCTCTTTTAGCCGCCTCATAACTGAATCCACGACGAGCAAGGTAATTATACGACTTCCTCTTAGCCGCTTCAAGTTCAAATTGCCGGTATTCACCCCACTTCTTAGCCAGCGCAGCCGCTGCCAGTTCCTTTTCATCTTCTCCAGCGAGCAATGCCTCGGCGGTCTGTTCAGCCAGGGAACGGTCAATCAGCTTTCGCCGCAGAGACGCCACCAGATATGGTCTTCCACACGGGCGTTGGCTTAAGAGATTCTGCCCATATCTATGAGCAAAGTGGGCATCATCGAGTATCCCCTGATCCTTATACTTCTTGACTATTTGCTGTATCATTTTCGGGCTAAAGCGCTTCCCGCTCAGCTTGGCTCTGATCTCACCAACCGAATGTTCCCGGGCGGCAAGCATCCGGGCTGCTGTTTGATCGCACCGGAAAAGCTCGGATTCGCTCCTCAGTATCTCCAATTGGGACGGCGTTATGACTATGCCCTCTTTGAGGCGATACCTGTGAACCACAAGCTCAGGGACCACGACCGGCCCATCGAGTGTGGAAATCATCAGCGTCACTTCTGAAGCTGACCTACGCAGTTTGAGTATTCTGATATTTTCTTCCATCAGCCAACCCTTTGCTGTCAATCGGCTACGCTGTTCTCAGTCCTCACCGAAAAGGAAGACCAAACCAATACTAAAGGCTTAGTAAACTACGCCACACACCAAAAAGAAACAAAAACTAGCTCATTGATGATTTTAACATTGACTTAGGTATTTCATCGTGTTATCATTAAGGTGCGTAGGAGAATGGTGATAACTTGTTACCGTTCTATTAATTCGATTTCAACGAATTTTTTTCTGCGCTATTACATTGTTATGCAAAGAGTAGTAGGAGTGTCAAGGTGGGCGAAATTATCACAAATCGCTGACAACAGGGTGTCGGCAGGGAGCATGTATGGACCTTGATCTACAGGGAAATATCGAACGATTCACACTGCCAGAAGTACTTCAATTAATTGCTTCGAGCCGTAAGTCCGGGACATTGGGGATCCAGCAAGATGACTCCATCGTCATGGTCTATTTCAAGGACGGCAACGTGATTTATGGCTATGGCCCTCGCCAGACGTTTCATCTCGGCCAGTTGTTGAAAGAGCAAAACATCATATCTGCTTCGCAACTGGAAGAGGCCATCGGTATCCAGGCCAAAGCGGAGAACTCCAGGCGGCTGGGTGAGATTCTTGTCTCAAGACGCTTCATCGACCGAGCTGATCTGGAAATGGTAGTCAAAAAACAGATTGAGGAACTGCTGTATTCATTGCTGGGCTGGCGAGCCGGATCGTTCAAGTTCTATGAGAATCAATACCCCACCGATGAGGAGATCACCGTCAACCTCTCCGTGGAAAACGTCATTCTGGAAGGGTTGCGGCGCATGGACGAAATGAACTTGGTCAAAGAGACTCTACCTGACCTCGATGCCGTCTATACAATCTCCGCTTCCCAGGGCGGTCGCCCCCGCGCGGTATCTCTGCAAGCCGCCGAGTGGAACATCATGGCCCTTGTTGACGGCCACCGCAGCGTGAATGAGATTTGCAAAGTCAGTCCGGTCGACCGTGACAAAACACTGAAGAAGTTAGCACAGCTCAAGTTAGCGGGCATCATTACCAAGACGGAAAAGAAGGAAACTGCATCCTCGCTCCAACTGGAACAGATGGTGAACCGTCTGACGAACTTGTTCGAGGACTACCTGACCGAGAAAACGGCCAATCGCCTTGCCGAACGCAACATCACGAAAACTTACGTGGGGAGTGTAGATTGAGTTACTCCAGCGCTCTGCAATCACTCGAAAAGTTACTCGAGTCATTTCTGGAGCGGGCTGTCAATGCAAAGGGAAGCCGGCTTCAGATTCTAGACGGCATTAATCGCCTGGATGATATTGCCCGAACTTCAGGAGAAGGCCAGAGTGTTATCGAGAACATCGGTGAATGGTTTGCAGACCACAGCAACTGGCTTGAGGGAAACGGCTTGAGGCCAAGTGATATCGGCAGAATCAGCCGGATTCTCACCGAGATCGACAATAGTGGCCTCTCCCAATTTGGTGATCCTTCTCCCGCCACTTCCAAGATACGGTCAGAGCTGGAGCGCTGGACTAAAAGGACAAAAGCTACCAGCCAGAAAGCAGTTCTCAGGAGAGGGTCTGAAATAACCACAGAAACTACCCGGGATTCCATTGCACTGTTTGACCAGCTTCTTGAAAAGCTTTCGAACTTTTATCATGACCTTTCTGATTCCAAGAAACACATTCTTTCGGTGCTGGAGCATTCCCTCCAGCTCGCCAGAACACAGAAGAGCAAGGATGCCTTGCTTTTGTCCGCTTTCATCATATATTACCTCAAGCAAAGTGACTACAAAATCGGCCCATACGTCAGAAGGTTGAAGGAGGCCGAAACGGCATGTAGAGAGGAGAAGCGGGATGCTTAGCGATGCGGAAAAGGCCTACTGTCTGGCTCTTGAGGCTCTGAAACGCAAAGACTACCCCGCTGCCTCCAATCATTTCGATAAGGCTGTACCGCATTTCAAGAACAACCGAGAATTCAACCTTCTAAGGCAAACAACCGAGTTGCTGTTAGCGGTCAAAGAGGAACGAAAGAAGTTGGATGGTGAAGACATGATAGAACTTGAGGAGGTGCTTCCGTATGGGGAAGAAAAAGACTTTCGCTGATAAAGTAAAGAAAGCTTCGGAGAAGGACGACAAGGAAAAACGGGAATACGTAAAGTGGGTGAAAGCATACAAAACTGAGAACGGCGTCTGGAAGTTTCGCACAGTACACATCGCCGTCACCAACGAAAATAAGAGCGAGATCTACGGATAAGCGCATACGCTATCCGAGCAAAGCAAAGCCCTCCCCAAATCTGTGGGAGGGTTTCTTGTGCCCGAAAGGATCAAGAAGACTTGCAGGGATCTCTGACTCCTGCTGATTTTCTTACACACTCGGCAGACGGAGACGTCCGCCGGGCGAGGCACAAGTCACTCCTTTCCAATCACTACTATGTATGACGCCCAGGTGGAAGGGAAGTGCCGTTTGATCCGCCAGCCGGTGCCTTTCAGAATGTCAGTCATTTCGTTTTTTGAGACAAGCAGATAGTCGAACCAAGGGGTGACATATTTCTTGTATCTGACTCTTATCCTCACCTGCCCACCCATACGGCCTCGTTTTCTATTAAGCTTGTGGTATTGCAGGTGTTCAGGCATGTTCGTTTGGTAAGGATCGTTGCTTTCGGCAATTATCCTGGCTTCCCCCAAAGTAATCTTGTGAAATCTCTTGAGAAGCCACCTTGCTCTTTTACTGCTGCTGAATAGGCCAAAATTGTTACCGTACATTATAATTGTATCAAAGACTCCCTGTTTTGAACTTACCTGAGTGACAGACATCACCCTGACATTTTGTATCCCTCTTTCTTTGCAGACCTTGATCGCCAGCGGGGAAATATCTATACCCATGACATCGCAACCCTTCTGCTGAAGATAGAGCAAAACCCTGCCCGCCCCGCAGCCAATGTCAAGCACTCTTCCTCTGGCGTAGCGGATAGCCTTTTTCTGATGCAGCGACCAGTCTTTATATTCTGCTAAGTAGTCCATCGCCCCACCGCTGGAGTCAACGTAGCCGTC
>Ga0315548_1000989_pt1 | contig 24961 bp, 23 predicted proteins | sample SalMarSW160110MG_2_FD_202540 | JGI IMG/M metagenome (GOLD analysis project Ga0315548, IMG submission 202540) | Salt marsh sediment microbial communities from the Plum Island Ecosystem LTER, Massachusetts, United States - Salt Marsh Sediment SW1601-110 ...
AAGAAAATTCCTCTGATTTGGAAGCGGCATGAGCCATGTACCGATTAAATCAGCTGAACGCTCAAAAATTAAGAAGGAAATTCATATACTATCAAGGGATAAAAGATATTCACATGAAATATGCATTGTTTTTAGGGTGTAATATACCTGCCCGGGTCGATCAGTATGATGCATCCGCCAGAGCTGTATTACGGCAGGTGGGTGTGCAACTGAAGGATATTCGCGAATTTAATTGCTGCAGATATCCCATGCGCAATGCGGACCAGAAGTCATTTCTCTTCTCTTCTGCCGTAAATCTGGCTCTGTTCTTTACCCGCAACTGCTCGGGCTGTGCATGGGCATCGAAGAAAAGACTCTGGGGATCAGCATAAATCAACTCGATATCAGTGGTGTTAAATCTTTTTTTGACTCAGGAGTAGAAAATGCCGAATAAAAAAACAGGTGCGGTGATGGTGGTTGGCGGCGGAATCGCCGGGATGCAGGCGGCTCTGGATCTGGCCGATTCCGGTTTTTATGTATATTTTGTGGAAAGGTCCTCCTCCATAGGCGGGATCATGGCTCAACTGGACAAGACCTTTCCCACCAATGACTGCTCCATGTGAATTATTTCACCCAAACTGGTCGAGGTCGGCCGGCATCTTAACATTGAGTTACTAACCTTGTCAGAAGTGCAGAACATTTCCGGAGAGGAAGGAAACTTTGAAATCAAGGTCTTGCAACACCCCCGGTATGTTGACATGGATAAATGTATTGCCTGTGGCATATGTGCTGAAAAGTGTCCCAAAAAGGTGATAAACGAATTCGACGCTGGCCTATCCAAACGCAAGTCAATCTATGTTAAATACGAACAGGCAGTCCCTTTAAAATACGCCATTGATAAAAATTGCATCTATTTTAAAAATGGTAAATGCAAAGCATGTGAGAAATTCTGTCCCGCTGGCGCTATTAATTTTGAAGACCAACCCAAGGAATTAACCATCAACGCAGGTGCGGTGCTGATAGCCCCCGGATGTGCGGTGTATGATCCTGGTCTTTACGATACTTATGGGTATAAAAAATCACCCAACATTGTAACCAGCCTCGAATTTGAACGGATACTTGCTGCTACCGGACCTTTCGGCGGGCATTTGGTAAGGCCTTCTGATCATAAAGAGCCGGAAAAAATCGCCTGGATTCAATGCGTGGGCTCAAGGGACATGCACCCCGGATCACAGCCGTACTGTTCGGGGGTCTGCTGCACCTATGCCATCAAAGAGGCAATAATAGCCAAAGAGCACCAAAAGGGGAAACTGGATACCGCCATATTTTATATTGATGTCCGAACCCACGGTAAAGATTTTGAGCGTTACTACAATCGGGCTCAAGAAGCGGGCGTACGTTTTTTGAAATCAAAAATCAGCACAATCCTTCCGTCCGACACGGGGAATCTTCGCATCGGTTATACGGATAAAGCCGGCATGAGGGTTGAAGAAGAGTTTGACATGGTGGTCCTTTCCGTGGGTTTCGCGGTGTCACATAAAGCGTTGGACCTGGCCCAAAAACTCGGTGTTGAGATGGATCAATATCAGCATGCCTTAACAAGCAGCTTTAACCCTGTCCGGACCACAAAACCGGGAATATTTGTTTGCGGCACATTCGAAAGTCCTAAGGACATCCCCCAATCGGTTATTGAATCAAGCGCTTCTGCAGCGGAGATTGAAGCTCTACTAGCGGAGTCACGGGGATCCATGACACAGACAAAAGAAACCCCCGAAGAATTTGATGTAAAGGGAGATCCTCCACGTATCGGAGTCTTTGTATGTAATTGCGGGACCAATATCGGCGGTTTCTTAGACGTTCCGGATGTGGTTGAATATGCCAAAACCTTGCCCAGCGTGGTTTTTGCAGAGGATAATCTTTTTAGCTGCAGCCAGGACACCCAGGAACAAATCACCCAGGTGATTAAAGAGCAAAATTTGAATCGCGTTGTGGTGGCCGCATGCACGCCGCGTACTCACGAACCCCTTTTTCAAGAAACGGTGCTCAATGCGGGCATAAACAAATACCTTTTTGAAATGGCCAACATCCGCAATCAATGTTCCTGGGTGCACAGTAGCGAAAGAGCGGCAGCCACGGAAAAAGCCAAAGACCTTGTACGCATGGCCGTAGCCAAAGTGGGCCTGCTGCAACCGCTATCCGACCCGGAAATAGAAATGAACCAGTCCGCTCTGGTCATAGGCGGAGGCCTTGCCGGTATTACCGCTGCCAATAATTTGGCACAGCAGGGATATGTCACACATCTGATCGAAAAAAGCGATGTCCTTGGGGGACAGGCCCTAAATCTTTATGAAACCTGGCAGGGCGAAGATGTTCAGAAAAAGCTGGCCGGACTTATTAAGGAGGCGGAATCTGACAAAAACATCAACATACTGACCAACACCCAGATAAAAGAGGTGAGTGGTTTTGTGGGTAATTTTCAAACAACGGTTGAAACAGCGGGCAAAGAGCAGGTCATAGAACACGGTGTGGCGATCATTGCCACGGGCGCTCAAGAGTTCAAACCGGATCAATATCTTTATGGTGAAGATCCACGGGTTTTAACCGGTCTGGAGCTGGATCGCAAATTTATTGATGATAATCTATCGTTAAATGAGATCCATACCGCCGCCTTTATCCAGTGTGTGGGCTCACGGATCAAAGAAAGACCGTATTGCTCCAAAGTGTGTTGTACGCATTCCGTAAAAAATGCACTTAAATTAAAACAGTTAAAGCCTGAAATGGATGTGTTTATTATTTACAGGGATATGCGCACCTATGGACTGCGTGAGGATCTGTATCGTGAGGCCCGGGCCAAAGGCATTGCCTTTATTCATTATGACTTCGACAAAGAATTAGCTGTTTCAAAAAATCAAAACAATCTTAATGTCAGGTGTACCAGCTATGTGCTGCAACGTGAAGTTGAGATAAGGCCGGACCTGCTGGTTCTTGCTACCCCGATTGTGCCGCCTCGGGAAAATCCCGTTGCCTCACTGTTCAAGGTGCCGGTTAATGAAGACGGTTTTTTTGTGGAAGCCCATGTCAAACTCCAGCCCATAGACTTTGCCACAAAAGGGATGTTTGTCTGTGGTCTGGCCCATTCGCCAAAACCAGTTGACGAGGCCATCGCTCAGGGTCTGGGGGCAGCTTCACGCGCGGGTACACTTCTGTCCCAAAAGAAGGTCCTTGGCAATGCTATCGTTTCCAGCATTAATGCACAGTTTTGCAGGGGCTGTCAGAAATGCATGGCGGTCTGCCCGTATCAGGCCATCAATTTTTTGGAAGACCGCGGCATTTGTGAAGTAAACCCGGCGATTTGCACAGGTTGCGGCTCATGTGCCGTAGCTTGTCCCACAGGTGCGGCCGATGTATTCCACTTTGATGACCAGGAAGTGCTGACCATGGTGAAAGCAGCATTTAATTGAAAAAGGATTTATTTTATGGATAAAGAATTTAATCCAAAGATCATTGCGTTTGCGTGTAACTGGTGTGCATATTCGGCCGCTGACCTGGCAGGGGTCAGCCGTCTTCAATATCCACCCAATATGAGGATTATCCGGGTATTGTGTTCCGGTCGGGTAAACCCTAATTTTATTCTTGAGGCCTTTAATTTGGGTGCCGACGGCATACTGGTTGCCGGATGACACATGGGCGACTGTCATTACCTGGATGGTAATGTAAAGGCTGAAAAGATGTTTAAAATGACGCAGGAGCTGGTCAGGATACTCGGTATTGACCTGGCAAGGTTGCGTCTTGAATGGGTTTCTTCGGCAGAAGGCGGACGTTTTGCTGAGATTGCCAGAGGATTTACCGAGCAGATAAAATCCCTGGGACCGTCCTCCTTGAAACAGGCGGCCTGATAACGGCTCAGAAAAATTGAGGCATTGATATGACTGCAATCGCCGATTTGATAAACACCACAAAGACCTATTACTGCCTTGACTGCGGGGTATGCACCGGAAGCTGCCCGGTTTCCAGGTTTTTCCCGGAATTTTCACCCAGGCAGATTATAGAGCGCTCTCTTTATGATCTTGAGGAGCTTTCAGACCATACCATTTGGAACTGCCTGACCTGCGCACAGTGCAGCGTCCGCTGCCCGGCAGACATTAATTTTCCTGAATTTATCCGCTTGATGCGCGATCAAGCCCATTCCATGGGATTCGACGGCGTCCCGGCCCACAATGGAATGCTTCAAACCATTATGTCCATCCAGACCAGGGATGTTCAACAAAATCGCATGTTCTGGATCGAAGATGGGAAAACAAAAGAGACCGGTGACGTTTTTTATTTCGTGGGATGCAGACCCTATTTTGACGTTATTTTCCGGGATATCGATGCAGGATCGATCACGGGTGCTCAGAACGTGCTGAAGGTCCTCAACGCCGGTGGGGTGGAACCGGTGGTCAGCAATAATGAAAGATGTTGCGGCCACGATGCGCTCTGGAACGGAAACGAGGAGAAATTCAAGCAACTGGCTCGATTGAATCTGGATCTGATCCGTTCCTCGGGCGCCAAACAGGTCATTTTTAGTTGCCCGGAAGGATATCACACGTTTAAAAATTTTTATCCCAAGTATTTTGGCGAACTCGATTTTAAACCGGTCCATATCCTGGATTTTTTGGCAGACAAACTCAGCCAGGGTGTAATTCAGCTTCAAAGATCCGATGAAAAAGTGGTTACCTTCCATGATCCCTGTCGTCTGGGACGGCTGGCGGGCATTTACGATGCGCCCCGGAAGATTCTGGAAATGATCCCCGGAATTGAACTCAAAGAAATGCCCCGCTCCAGGGAGAATGGTATCTGCTGCGGAACTTCCGGCTGGATGAACTGTTCCCACTGTTCCAAAGAAATTCAGTTGCAGCGCTTAAAGGAGGCCGGCGACACCGGCGCAGGGACCCTAATAACAGCCTGTCCCAAATGCCAGATTCATTTCAGGTGTGCCAAGGCCGCCTTTGACCTGGATATAGAAATTACGGATCTGTATGATCTTGTAGCAGATCGATTGAAGACAGAATAAGAAATGAGAAGGAAGCCAATTATGATCAAAGACGTACTTGTTGTTGGAGGAGGGATTGCCGGAATCCAGGCATCCCTGGACCTTGCCGATATGGGCATTAAGGTCCACATGGTAGAGAAGCTGCCCAGCATCGGCGGAAAGATGGCCCAACTGGATAAAACGTTTCCCACCAACGATTGTGCCATCTGAATCCTCTCGCCCAAGATGCTGGATGTCGGTCGACATCCCAATATAGCACTTCTGGCCTACAGTGAAGTGGAGAAAGTAGACGGTCAGGCGGAGGATTTCAAGGTCACGGTGCGCAGGAAGAGACGTTACGTGGACGAAGACAAGTGCACCGGCTGCGGCGCCTGTGCCGAAAAATGTCCCACCAGGGTACCGGATGCCTTCAATGAGGGTTTGGGCAGTCGCAGTGCCATTTACAGCTATTTTGCCCAGGGTATCCCTTCCACCCATACCATTGACCCCGACTTTTGTCGCCAGTTGAAAGGCAAAAAATGCGGGATCTGTGAAAAGGTTTGTCAGGCTGACGCCATAAATTTTGATCAGGAAGACAGAATCATAGAACTTAATGTTGGGGCCATTATCATCGCCGTGGGCTACGACGTTTTTGATCCGTCACAAATTCCCGAATACCGGTACCGGGAAATCCAGAATGTGGTCACAGCAATTGAATTCGAAAGGCTTTTGAGTGCCAGCGGGCCCACTGGAGGCCACCTGGATCGTCCCTCGGATCGCGCCGTTGAAGCCGAAATTGCAAGGTTTGAAAAGAATTTAAAGAAATCTAAACGAACCCTCGAGAAACTTGAAAAAAAATACGACGAAACTTCTGCTCAATTTTATGATAAATACCAGCAAGGTCAATATCAGGACGATGAGGATCGCAAAAAGTGGGCCGACCGGTATGCAGAATATCTAACCGTCACCAAATCTCTCGATAACCTGAAAAACAAGGCCGAAAGTTTTTCCGTTGCCAAACGGCTGGCCTTTATCCAGTGTGTGGGATCACGTGATTTTCGGTTTTATCCGTTCTGTTCAGGTTACTGCTGCATGCACTCCATTAAAGAAGCCATTATCGCCCATGAACATGAACCGGAGACCATATCCACCATCTTTGGCATGGACATCAGAGCGGTCAGCAAAGGATTTGAAGAATACAAAATACGCGGCGGCAATCATTCAAATATTACCTATGTTCGAAGCCGGGTGGCCGAAATCACAGAGGGACCTGGGAATAATCCGGTTGTAATTTATGAAGATACGCAAAAACGGCAGGTAGAAAGCCAGGAATTCGACATGGTGATTCTGGCGACCGCATGTGCGCCAACCAAGGGAATTGTTGAACTGGCCAGGATTTTCGGAGTCGAACTGGATGAATACAACTTCATCAAGACCAGCCCTCTTTCACCGGTGGACACAACCATACCGGGAATCTTTGTCTGTGGATGTGCTGAGTCTCCAATGGATGTGCCTGAATCCGTTGCCCAAGCTTCGAGTGCAGCGGAGCGCGCAGCTGAAATTGCCTTTCAACCGAACTTAGAAAAGGAGAAAGCCGTTGCCTGAGAATAATGGCCAAGACATCAGGATCGGAGTATTTATTTGCCATTGCGGGTCCAATATCGCCGGCTACCTGGATATGGAAGCACTATCAGATTATTCCGAAACCCTTCCTAATGTGACGTTTGTGCAAAGGAACCTTTATTCGTGTTCTGAAGGCGGTATTAACCAAATCAAAAAAGGGATTAAGGAGCAAAACCTCAACCGCGTTGTCGTGGCTTCCTGTACGCCCAGAACCCATGAACCTCTTTTTCGAAGTTCCTGCCAGGAGGCCGGGTTGAATCCTTATCTTTTCGAGATGGTCAATATCCGCGATCAATGCTCCTGGGTGCACATGCGGGAGCAGGAAGATGGAACTGCCAAAGCCAAGGACCTGATCCGTATGGGGGTTGCCAAGGCGGCTTTATTAGAACCTCAGGAGTCCATTACGTCCGAAGTATGTGCCCGGGCCCTGGTTATTGGAGGAGGAATTGCCGGCATGACGGCTTCCACGGCCTTAGCCCGACGCGGCTATGAAGTGGTCCTGGTCGAAAAAGAAGAAAATCTGGGAGGAATGCTCAACCACCTGAATAAACTTGGCCCTACCATGATGGATGCCAACGATCTGATTAAGGCGAAAATTGAGAAAGTTTCCAAACATCCCGGGATTACAGTCTTTACCAGAGCTAACGTGACCGCTGTTCAGGGATTTATCGGAAAATTCGAAATCGATATTCAAACAGAGTCTGGTGTCAAGAAAATCGATATAGGGGTTATCCTTGTAGCCACCGGTGGCCGTGTTTTTGTACCCGAGGGGCTTTACGGCTATGACGGCCGGAAGGTTATCACTCAGCTTGATATGGAAAAACTTTTAAAAGAAGGTTTAGATACAAATATCAAAAACGTTGTTATGATTCAGTGCGTGGGCAGCCGCAATCAAGAAAGGCCCTACTGTTCACGGATCTGCTGCCAGACGGCAGTCAAGAACGCTATATTAATAAAGGATCAAATCCCGAATGCCAGAGTTTCCATTCTCTATCGGGATATGCAGATGTATGGCGTGGAAAACGAGGAGATGTTCAGGGATTCCAAGGCCAAGGGAGTCCGGTACATCCATTATGATCCTGCCCGGCCTCCCCAGACGGAATCCGATCAGGTGCGGGTTTACCATTCCCTGCTTGGCCGTGAAATGGCTCTGTCCGCGGATCTGGTGGTTCTTTCCACACCGCTGGTGGCACCGGAAGATGCAGGTATTACTTCTCAAATTTTAAGGGTGCCGGTTGACGAAAACGGGTTTTTTCTGGAAGGACACGTGAAGTTAAAGCCGCTTGATTTTGCCACCGACGGAGTTTTTCTTTGCGGCAGCGCGCGTTTCCCGGCTAATATTCGAGAGGCTATCGCCCAGGGTTTAGGTGCGGCATCCCGGGCCTCGATTCCCCTGTCCAAAGGATCGGTGGTTGTGGAACCGATTATTTCCGTTCTGGCAGATGAAGACGCCTGCAGGGGCTGCGGGCTTTGTGTTCCGCTTTGCCCTTACGGCGCTTTGGAAATCCGGCATACGGAAAAGGGAAGAAAGGTGCATGTTATTGATGTGGCTTGTAAGGGATGCGGTGTATGTGCGGCTACTTGCTATCAGCATGCCCTGACCATTAACTCCTATACGGATCAGCAGCTCGAAGCCCAGATTGATGCATTTTTGGATTGAAACTTGATGATTGACGATTGAAACTTGAAAAGGGCCTAAAGTGAACTAAAGTTTGAAGTGCCTAAAGCCCGCCCTGGTGCGACTCGTTCATGTATATTGATATCGGCTATACATCATTGTAAACCTGCCTTTTTGAATATAGAGTATTGGTGATCGGTCTGGGCCAGGGTTAAGGTATTTTATATATATTATTTATTATAAATTGGTCTCGCCGAAGGTGAGTTCCACAACTTTAGCTCACCTCAAATTTTAGTTCACTTATAACTTATTATGAATTCTGGAATAGCAATAGGTCTATAAAATTATTTGCTATCAAAAGCACGAACATTTTTCGTAAGAGACCAAGGAGGTTATCATTGGCCCGATTCGTTCCTAAAATTCTTGCGTTTTGCTGTACATGGTGAGGATACTCCGCTGCTGATTTGGCTGGAGTTTCCAGACTACAATATACCCCGGAAATTAAGACCGTCCGAATTATGTGCACCGGCAGGGTTGATCCGGCTACCGTTGCCAGGGCTTTTAAAAAGGGACTTGACGGCCTTATGGTGGTGGGCTGCTATTTCGGAGACTGCCATTATATTAGCGGAAACGTTCAGGCAAAGGCCAAAATAGATATGACCCGCAAGCTTTTCAAACACATCGGTGTCAATGAAGAACGTCTGGCCTTCCGGCAATGTTCTTCGGGTGAAGCCTCTGTATTTGTTAAACTCGTCACGGAATTCGATGAGAAAATCCGCAGCCTTGGCCCTCTGGGAGGAGACGGGGATCGTGTCAAGGCCCCGGAAGTCTTTGGGAAGCTTGAAGCCGCAGAGGCTGTACTTGCCGGTGAAAAGATCAGATGGGTCATCGGCAAGAGAACTCCGTTTCTTGAATCCGGCAACATGTATGGTGAGATTTTTACCGAGCACGAGTTTAATCGCGCTATTGACATGATCATCGTGGAAGAAATCGAGGTTCAGGAAATTCTTGGTAAATTAAAAGAAGGGGCTAAATCGGTTAAAGACCTGGCCCGGGACCTGGCCATACCTTCCGAAAGGGTCTTTCGATACATAACCGCCCTCAAAAGGAAAGGGATGGTTGCCCTGGACAGCGTGGCCGGCCGGTCGCCAATATTTCAGTTCGTGCCTCAAGAGGTGTAATAAAGTGAGTGACAAAACAGTATTGATTGTTGGAGGAGGGCTCGATGGGGTCCGTACCGCTCTTGAACAAGTAGAAGCAGGAGCTCATGTTACTATTGTGGAGAAATTTCCCACATTAGGTGCGGAGAGGATCCCCAGGGACAGACTCATCAGACCGGAACAAGCATTTATGAATCCTGATCTGGACAAGGTTCGCGATCATAACAATATACGGATCCTCACATACAGTGATATCAAGAAGATCAATCGGAATAATGGCAAAATACGGGCTCACATCCTGAAGCACAGCCTCAGGGTTGATAACAGTAAGTGCAACGACTGCAAGGCCTGTATAAAGGTCTGTCCGGTTAACATGTTTGACGATTTTGACAAGGGTTTGGGCTTTCGTACAGCCATTGATTACTGTAATCTTGCAACGGGTGAATACAATATCTATAAAGAAGACATGCCTGTCTGCCAGGAGACATGCCCCGTTAATTTGGATATCCGAGCCTATGTGGGTTTAATTGCCGACGGCAAGCATTTGGAATCTTTGGCTAAAATCAGAGAGAGACTCCCGCTTCCCGGCAGTATCGGCCGAATCTGTCCCCATCCGTGTGAAACAGCCTGCAACCGCCAGTATCTGGATGAACCGATCAGCATCTGTTTCCTCAAGCGATTTGTTTCCGATATGGAGCTGGACCAGGGCATAGAGCCGGTCTATGAAACCCCGGAACAGAAGTATCCGGAAAAAATTGCCATTATCGGCGCCGGTCCGGCCGGGTTGACCTGTGCCCATGACCTGGCAAGGTTGGGATATGAGCATATAAAGATCTTCGAAGCGCTCCCTGTTCCGGGAGGCTATCTCTGGGTGGGTATTCCGGAATACCGATTGCCCAAAAAACTGCTTCAGCGAGAAGTGGATCTTATTTGCAACATGGGAGTTGAAATTCAATACAATACTCGCATCGGGAAAGATGTCGCTTTTAAAGACCTTAAGAACGATTATGATGCCTTGTTTATTGGTGCCGGTTGCCATACGGGTCTTAAGCTTCGGGTGCCCGGTGAAGATGATTATGAGGGAATTGTAGACTGTGTGACCTTTCTAAGAGATCAGGCCCTGGGCAATCTACCTGAAGCCAAGGGGAAACTTATTGTGATCGGAGGGGGTAATGCGGCAATAGACTCGGCCCGTGTGGGCTGGCGAATGGGTTTTGATGAAGTATATATTCTCTACCGCAGAACCAAAAAGGAGATGCCGGCCAATTCTTGGGAAATCGACGCAGCCGAGCATGAGGGAATCATTCTTCAGTACCTTGCCGCACCTGTGGAAATCCTGGGTGCAAATGGAAAAGTTGCCGGCATGAAATGCATCAAAATGGAACTTGGAGAACCGGATGCTTCAGGACGCAGGCGACCGGTTCCCATTGAAGGTTCTGAATATATCATTGACGCTGAAACCATAGTGCCTGCCATCAGCCAGGGTACGGATTTGAGCTTTCTTTCCCAAGGCCATAATTTTGAGCTTTCACGCTGGAACACCTTTGAAATCGATGGGGAAACCGGTGCAACCAATGTTCCGGGGGTGTTTGCCGGAGGTGATGTGGTGACCGGCCCGGATATCGCTATTCGTGCGATTGCCGCCGGCAAACGGGCGGCTGTAGGCATTCATGAGTACCTGAGGAGCAAGTAAATGATATACGAGAAGGAAACACGCTATATTATACCGTTCGGTGATGTACCGTCTCCACGGGCAGAAATGCCGGAGATTTCGGTGGATGAAAGAAGAGAAAATTTTACGGAAGTAGAGACCGGTTTTCCTGAAGACATGGCTATTCAAGAGGCCAGGCGATGCCTCAGTTGCCGGCGCTGTCTGGGCTGTGCCCTTTGCTGGGCTGAATGTAAGCCTGAAGCCATCGATTTTGATATTCCTGATCAAGAGCTGGAATTGGAATTTGACGAGGTCATTATAACAAAAGGCCAGGACAACGCATTTTATCCGTTAAATCCCCAATTGGGTTATGGAAAGTACGCGGATGTGATCACCGATTTACAGTTCGAGCGGATGCTCTCACCGACCGGTCCCTTTAACGGGATGGTGGTTTCGCCTCTGGATGGCGAGATCCCCGGCCATATTGCCGTTGTTCAGGAAGATACAGGAGATGATGAAGCGCATCTTCTTTCCAGCCTGGTACTGGGTGTGAACCAATCCGTCATTGCCCTTGACAAAACAAAAGATCTCGAGATGGTTCTGATCTCCCCTTTATGTCAATCCTTTCAAGAAAAGTTTTTTGCCGAAGCGGAAAAAATCCCGGGGCTTCAGATTATAGAGGGATCACCGGAATCGGTTGAAAAGGAACGTGATGCCAAAGAACCTTTGCTTCTTAAATATTCAGCAAATGGTGAAAATAAACAAAAAACCTTTGATTTAATAGTTATCCTGACAAAACCAAAAATCTCGCCTGAACTGGAATCGTTAAGCAAAAAGCTCAAACAAGACATCGTATAACCCGAATCTTTTGTAACATCTTAGTGTTTTGAAAATATTACCGCTTCAGGCACCCAGCAATGGAAAAACAGTCTCCTTGATTTTTGTAACAACCGATGAAGCCATTTGCCGGGCAGAATCAGCAATTGCGCCATTAATTTTGCCGTTAATTTTATAGGGTCGATCCGAGGCCAACTACTTTTTCTTATTACGGATATCATTTATCGAACATATCTTCGGCCTTAAGCCCCTGTTCAGCCGCAAATTCGGCCGCTGCTACTTTTTTGCCTTTGGCCGTCCGGCCAGAAAATACTCAGCCCGGTTCGGGTATCCCCCATGATTACCGCCCAGTTAATGGCACTGGCACCGCGATGGCGCGGCAAAATTGAAGGATGATAGTTGATGGTCCCGTGAGTGGGGACCTCAAAAAAGCGCGCCGGGATAATATCGGTCACAAAGGCCATTACCGTGAGATCCGGTTTGAGTTCCTTGTACTGGTCAAATACCTGATCATCTTTATACGTTGCCGATTGAAAGACGTCAATTCCTTTGGATACCGCTGCCGCTTTGAGCGGATCAGTTCACCCGCCCGGTCTGTCCGGTGGCACATAACCCCCTATTATATTTTCGTTTCTTTCCAACAGGCTTTCCAATACTTTTGCCCCAAATTCCGCCTGTCCAATCAGTAGGATACGCATATTTTACATCCTGCATTAAATTGTTGGTAAGAAATTAGAGGGATGTTATATTTTCTGTAAGATTATAAAAAAATCATGTCAAGTCTGAATTGATCGGTTCATCTAATTTAACGTTTCGAAATTTCCATGAGCAACCTGTGTATATATCTTTTGATTGAAAAGAAAAAGTGATTGGTATATACAATTTTCTTCTATAAGTTCATAATTTTGGCGTGCGCATGGATATTAAAACAAAACAGGAAAAATTAAAAGAAATCTATGATGGATTTGAAATCAGGGCGGGACCATTCAAGTCCGGCGCTGTCTGCACGAAAGCCTGTGCATTCTGTTGTATTCACTTTGGCAATGTGGATGCAATAACCCTGGAAGGACTCATTATCCACGAGTGGATAGAGACTAAATTTTCAGGTCCTTGTTTTGACTGTAGGCTTGTCAAAAGACCTAAAAACAACTTTTCCCTTGACAAATTTCTTTGTGTTGAATAATAGTCCGAATTCGGAAGGTTACCTGGATTGCTGCAGAATTGATGATCCTACAACTTTTTTCTTTTTCGCGTAATGAAGGAGGTTCATCGTATGATATTTAATCTGCTTCTTTATATTTCCCTTGCTGTTTTCACCTTTGGCCTAATCTACAAGATTTCCACCTGGTTTTCACGCAGAATCGGAATTTCAGCCAAACAGATCCCAACATCAGAGAGGGTGTCTGCGGCTGTTAAAGGGGTTCTGGGAACCATTTTCAGTGGAAAAATTCTAACTCTTATCAAGGTTTTCATTCTTGATGTGGTACTGCAGATAAGAATTCTCAAGGAAGATTTTCTCCGCTGGTTGATGCATATGCTCATATATGCCGGCTTTATGCTGCTTCTTCTGATGCATGCCCTTGAGAACTTCATCTCCGAACCGTTGTTCACGGATTACTATTCGACAATCAATCCGTTTATGTTTTTAAGAGATTTGTTCGGTCTCATGGTAATAATCGGAGTCGGTATTGCCATATATCGGCGATTCGTTCTGAAAGTGCCCCGTCTTAAAACCAGCGCCATGGATCACTACGCCATTATTATTCTGGCCGTAATTATGCTTTCGGGAGTTATTTTGGAAGGCGCAAAAATAACGTCCTATACCGAGTATCAGATCATGGTGGAAGATTATGCCGATCTTGAAGACGAAGATGAAATAACGGCTCTTGAAAGCTACTGGGTTCAGAATTTCGGCACGGTCTCTCCCAACGTCCAGGCGCCCTTTAGTGAAGACGTTTTATCAATGGGTAAGGACCTTCACGAGGGCAGCTGTATGGACTGTCATTCTGCTTCTCAGTGGGCTTTTACCGGTTATGCGACTGCTAAAATTATCAAACCTGTGGCTCTGGCACTGGATCGGGTGGGGACCTCTACGATCCTGTGGTATATCCATTTCCTGGCCTGTTTTATCGGCCTGGCTTATCTTCCTTTCAGTAAAATGTTTCATATTTTTGCCACACCGGTGAGTTTGCTGGCCAATGCGATCATGGAAAAGGACAAATCCGATCCGGCAAATATTGCAACCCGGCAAGTCATGGAATTGGATGCCTGCACGCACTGTGGCACTTGCAGTCTGAGATGTTCCGCGTCGCCGGCCTTTGATGCCCTGGGCAATGAATATATTCTGCCGTCGGAAAAGATGACTTTTCTCAAGACCCTGGCAGCCGGGAAAAAACTGAGCACACGGAAGCTGAGCGCCATCCAGGAAGGGGTTTACCTTTGCACCAATTGTGATCGCTGCACCGTGGTTTGCCCTTCAGGGATCAATTTAAAGGAATTGTGGTTCAATGTGAGGGAGGATCTGGTTCAAAGAGGATTCCCTGAACCTCTGGTCCTTTCTCCATTTTCTTTTTATCGGGGTCTTAATCGGGAAAATATATCTACGGAAGATTATGCCCGGCCCCTGACAGATGCCAACCGGGCTGTTGCCGGTAAGTTTGAGCAGGTGATGGATCCAAGCACGCCGATTTCTCTTAAGGACAGAGAAATCGTGGAATTAAATGAGTTGCCCAGCACCCGCACTTTCTCATACTGTTTTGGCTGTCAGACCTGTACTACGGTTTGCCCGGTGGTGGCCGAGTATGAGAATCCTCAGGAAACCCTGGGTTTGCTGCCCCATCAGATCATGAACTGTTTGGGTTTGGGACTGGTAGAAATGGCTTCCGGACCCAGGATGCTTTGGGATTGTGTTACCTGTTATCAATGCCAGGAACACTGCCCCCAGAATGTAGAGATCACGGATATTTTCTTTCAGTTAAAAAATCTTGCTGTCAAGAATGCAGCCAAGGTTGCCGATGAAAGTTCCCCTGATTTAGAGGCAGCTTAAGAAACCGGTCAATGAAGTTATTGAGGATATTATTATGAAATATGCATTGTTTTTGGGGTGTAATATACCTTCCCGGGTCGAGCAGTATGATTTCTCTGCCAGAGCGGTTTTAAAGCAGGCGGGTGTGCAACTAGTTGATAATCGTGATTTTAATTGCTGCGGATATCCCATGCGCAATGTGGACCAAAAAGCATTCCTTTTTTCTTCGGCAGTAAATCTGGCACTGGCTGAAAAAGCGGGACTTGATATATTGGCGCTTTGCAAATGTTGCTTCGGCACTCTTAAGGAGGCCGAACATCTCTTGAAGGAAGAAGGAGAACTGCAAAAAGAAGTCCATGGATTGCTTGCTCAAAGAGGTCTAAAATATACAGGCAAGATCCAGATCAAGCACTTCCTCTCCGTGTTGTATCACGATGTGGGTTTGGAGACCTTAAAAAGCAAAATAACCATGCCATACAAAGATTTTAAAATTGCGACTCATTATGGATGCCATGCCTTGCGCCCAAGCAAGATCACCCAGTTCGACGATCCAGTTGCCCCATCTATATTTGACAATCTCGTTGAGGTGACGGGCGCCAAAAGTGTTGATTGGACCCGGAAGCTGGAGTGCTGCGGGGCTCCCGTACTGGGTGTGAATGACGATCTTTCCATGAATTTGACAAAGAAAAAAATTTCATCAGGCAAAAAAGCAGGCGCCGACTATCTGTGTTCAGCCTGTCCGTACTGTCATTTGCAATTTGATACGGTGCAGAATATGATGGTCTCCCAAAACGGGAACGACCCGCTTGCCTCTATTCTTTACCCGCAACTTCTCGGGCTGAGTATGGGTATTGACGCAAGGACTTTAGGAATCGGGATGAATCAACTCGATATCAGTGGTGTTACATCTTTTTTAGAATCAGGAGAAGAAAATGCCGAATAAAAAAACAGGCGCCGTGATGGTGGTTGGCGGCGGAATCACCGGAATGCAGGCGGCATTGGATATGGCCGATACCGGTTTTTATGTCTATCTGGTCGAAAAGTCCAGCTCTATCGGCGGGATGATGTCACAGCTTGACAAGACCTTTCCCACCAATGACTGTGCCATGTGAATCATCTCTCCCAAACTGGTCGAGGTCGGCCGGCACATTAACATCGAACTTCACACTTTATCTGAGATTAAAGAGATATCCGGAAAAGAGGGCGACTTTAATGTAACTATAGATAAAGTTCCCCGATATATAGATCTTGACAAATGCACGGGATGTGGTGATTGTGCCGAAGTTTGCCCTGTCAGTCTTCCAAGTCTCTACGAAGAAAGTCTTATTAACAGGAAAGCTGTTTATCAACTGTACCCACAGGCGGTACCCGGAGCTTATTCCATAGACAAATGGGATCGTTCGCCTTGCACTAATGCTTGTCCGAACAACGTTAATGCCCACGGCTACGTGGCAATGATTTCCCAGAAGAAATATCAGGAGGCTCTTGAGATAATTACAAGGACTCTGCCCTTGCCGGGTGTGATTGGCAGAATTTGCCCCCACCCTTGTGAAGATGTCTGTCGCAGGAAAGAGGTGGATGAACCAATCTCCATCTGCGCCCTTAAACGTTTTGCGGCAGATCAGATTGATATTGACAAATTGCCTCTTCCGGAAATAACGGCCAGGGATGAAAAGGTTGCCATCATTGGTGCCGGTCCTGCCGGTCTGACGGCAGCATATTTTTTGGCAAAGGATGGTTTCAAGGTTACAATTTTTGAGGCCCTTCCCGTAGCAGGGGGGATGCTCAGAGTAGGGATTCCAGACTACAGGCTTCCACCGGATGTGCTTGAAAAAGAGATAAAGTGGATCACCCGGCTCGGGGTCGAGATTAAATTCGATACCGCTCTTGGGCGAGACATAACCATTGACGGTCTGATGGACGACGGATACAAGTCGGTCTATCTGGCCATTGGCTGTCACGCCGACATGAAACTTAATATTCCGAATGAAGATGCCAAAGGTGTTATCCCTGGCGTTAAATTTTTAAGGGATTCAGCACTTTACGACATTAAGGAGTTAAAAGGCAAGGTTGTAATCATCGGTGGTGGCGATGTGGCGATTGATGCAGCAAGATCCGCCCTTCGTCTTGGAGCTGATAATGTCAGCATTCTTTACAGGCGTACGCGGATAGAGATGCCTGCCCGGGATGAGGAAATTGAAGATGCTCTTGAAGAAGGTGTGGATATTCAGTTCCTGGTGGCACCTGTGGAGGTGGTTGAAAAAGAGGGAAGCGTCGTCGGTTTGAAATGCATTAAAATGGAACTCGGTGAGCCGGATGAAAGCGGCCGGCGTCGTCCAGTTCCTGTTGAAGGGAGTGAATTTATTGTTGATACGGATATCATAATACCTGCCATCGGTCAAAGAACCGACACCTCTTATCTTGACAGCGCAACAGGTGTTGAATTAGATCGGTGGAACAATATAGCGGTCGATCCCGTGAGCTTCGAGACTAAAAGGAAAGGCGTATTCGCAGGTGGTGATGCCCAGACCGGCCCCTCCATAGCAATTAAAGCTGTCGCTGCCGGGCGAGAGGCAGCTATTTCCATATCAAGATATCTGAATGGCGAGGACTTGAAAGAAGGGCGGGAACCCTTTGAGGCTCCTCAGGAAAACTTCAACCCAATCAAAGAAGATATCAAAAAGGCTGCAAGGGCCAAAATGTCCAGGATTCCCATGGACCAAAGGAAGAAGAGTTTTTCTGAGGTTGAGCTAGGATTAAGCCAAGAGCAGGCCATTGCTGAAGCCGAAAAATGTCTTAACTGCATGGTATGTTGCGAGTGTTTCGAGTGTGTCAAGGCTTGCAAGGCCGAGGCACTCACTCTGGAAACCCACGCGCAACAGAAAGAAGAAGAATTAATCAAGGTCGGATCGATCATCATTGCCTCCGGCAGCAAGACCTTTGATCCCGCGGTCCATGATACTTTTGGCTACAAAAAGCACCCCAATATTGTAACCAGCCTTGAATTTGAAAGAATTCTATCAGCTTCCGGGCCATACGGCGGTCATCTTGTCCGGCCCTCTGATCATAAAGAGCCCGATAAAATTGCATGGCTCCAATGCATCGGATCCCGCGATGAACACCTGGGCGCCCAGGGTTACTGCTCAGGAGTCTGCTGTACCTATGCCGTCAAGGAAGCAATACTGGCCAAAGAACACAGCAGCGGGGATCTGGATGCGGCCATTTTTTATATTGACATACGAACTTACGGAAAAGACTTTGAAAGATATTACAACCAGGCAAAGGATGAAATAGGGGTCCGTTTCATCAAATCCAAGATCACCAACGTTACTCCCGTTGACGGCACTGGAAGGCATCTCATCCGATATGTGGACGAAGCAGGCAAGAAGATCGAAGAGGAATTTGATATCGTGGTCCTTTCCGTGGGCCTGATGGCAACCAAGGAAGGAACAGAACTGGCTCAGAGATTAGGCGTTGATCTGGATCATTACAACTTTGCCAGCACCGGAAGTTTTGCACCGGTGGAAAGCTCAAAACCGGGTATTTATGTTTGTGGTGCCTTTGAGGCGCCCAAGGATATTCCGTCATCTGTTGTCGATTCCAGTGCTGCGGCGGGTGTGGTGGGAAGCAGATTGGCCGAAGCCCGGTGGACCCTTACCAAGACAAAAGAAATCCCCGAGGAGTTGGACGTTAGCGGGGAATCCCCCCGGGTCGGTGTTTTTGTCTGTCGTTGTGGCACCAATATTGCCGGTGTCGTTGATGTCCCTGAAGTGGTGGAATTTGCCAAAAGTTTGCCCGGTGTTGTCTATGTGGAAGAGAATATGTTCAGTTGCTCCCAGGACACCCAGGATAAAATGACCGAGGTCATCAAAGAACAAAAACTAAACCGGGTGGTTGTGGCCTCATGTACTCCGAAAACCCATGAGCCGCTTTTTCAGGAGACTCTGATCAACGCGGGCATCAATAAATATCTGTTCGAGATGGCCAATATCCGAAACCAGTGCTCCTGGGTTCATAAAAAAGACCCGGATGCGGCCACGGAAAAGTCTAAAGATTTGGTCAGAATGGCCGTTTCCAAAGCGACCCTGTTTGAACCCTTGAAAGAATCGACCATGCCGATCACCCATGCGGCCCTTGTGATCGGAGGCGGCGTTGCCGGTATGGCAGCAGCCAAAAACTTGTCCGGCCAGGGATATCGGACCTATCTGATCGAAAAGACCGGGTCCCTCGGCGGACAGGCACGGCATCTTCACGAAACCTGGCGGGGCGAAGATGTTCAACAGTATCTGACCGCTTTGATTGATGAGATCCAGTCTGACAATAACATTGAAATATTCTTAAATTCCCGGATTACAGAGGTGGAAGGGTTTGTGGGAAATTTCAAAACGACCATCCAAAACAACGGCAAGGACAGCATTCTGGAACATGGTGTAACCATCATTGCATCCGGCGCTTCAGAACTTAAGCCGGATGAGCATTTGTACGGTCAGGATCCCCGTGTTGTCACCGGGCTGGAACTGCAGCAGCGGTTTATAGATAATGATCCTGCTTTAGGGCAACTCAAAACAGCTGCATTTGTCCAGTGCGTGGGTTCGCGCAATTTGGAGCGACCCTACTGCTCAAAGGTCTGCTGTACGCAATCCATAAAAAGCGCTCTGAAACTCAAGGAGATTAATCCGGAAATGGATGTTTTTATTCTTTACAGAGATTTGCGCGCGTATGGATTGCGCGAGGATCTTTACCGAAAGGCACGCTCAGCCGGAATCGTTTTTATCCGCTTTAACTCTGATAAAGGGTTCAATGTGACTTTAGAGCAAGAGGATCTCCAGGTAACCTTTACTGACAGGGTGCTCGGACGACAAATGAAGATCAGTCCCGATCTTTTGATTCTGGCTTCCGCCATTGTTCCTGACATGGAAAATCCCCTGGCGCAGCTTTACAAAGTGTCCCAGAATCAGGATGGCTTTTTTGCAGAAGCCCATGTCAAACTCAGGCCTGTTGATTTTCCCACGGACGGTGTCTTCGTATGCGGGCTAGCTCATGCACCGAAACCAATAGATGAATCCATCACCCAGGCTCAGGCCGCATCAGCTAGAGCTATAACGGTTCTGGCCATGGAAAACATTAAGCTTGGCGGAATTATCTCCCATATTATTCCGGAGCTGTGTTCCGGATGCCTGGGGTGTATTAACGTTTGTCCCTTTGGCGCCATCACATTCGATAATATAAAATCTGTAGCCGAAGTAAACCCGGCGTTGTGCAAGGGCTGCGGAGCCTGTGCGGCAGTATGCCCCTCCGAGGCGCCAACCTTGATGGGATTTAGTAACAATCAAATGTACGCCCAGATCAAAGGCGCATTGAGTGTTTAATACAAATTAAAAGGAGAGCAAGGTGAAAGAGGATATTTTTGAGCCCAAAATAATCGCTTTTATGTGTAACTGGTGCGCCTATAGCGCAGCCGATCTGGCGGGTGTGAGCCGCATGGAGTACCCGCCTAATATTCGGCCCATTCGTGTCATGTGCTCGGCCACCGTATCACCTCACCACATTTTGAGGGCCTTTCAAAGCGGAGCTGATGCGGTCCTGGTGGGTGGGTGACATCCCGGCGAATGCCATTACCTGTATGGTAATTTCATGACAATCAAGCGGATGACGTTTTTGCAGGAGCTTTTGAATTTTATGGGGTTGGAAGGCCGTCTGCACCTGGATTGGATATCTTCGGCAGAGGCCCAAAAATTTGTTCAGGTGGTTACCGATTTCACCGAAAAGATCAAGGCGATGGGTCCGAGCCCTTTGACAGGTGAACTTGACCTGTCTGCCATCGAGAGCGAATGTGAGGCCGAGATAGAAGCCAAGAGCGCAGAAGTTGAGAGCGTAGAGGGAGGATAATATGGAAGAGCAGATGAAAGAATGGCCCGAACCTTTCAGCATTACCAATGGTAAAACCAGCATGCTTGCTACGATGCAGGAGCAGGTCAAAGATTGGCTCGATCAGGACAAGGTAGACCTGTTTATAGGATATAAGATGGTGCAGGGACACCCGCTGCCCCATTGTTTTACCAAGGATAATCTGGATGAGGTTGATGACTTGATCGTCGGTCAGGCCAGATATTCCCTTGAAAAGATCGCGACAAAAATAGCTGCTGAACGCCCGGAAATGAACATAGGGCTGCTGGCTCGTGACTGCAACCAGCGTGCTTTAAATGTGCTTTATGTGTGGAACCAGTTGAATCCTGACCATTTAGAGACAATAAACGTTAACTGCTGTCCCTCCAAACTAAAGGAACATGGGGATTGCTCCTACCTCGAGCCTGAAGAGGCAGGGGCTTATAAAAAAAAGGTTGGCATAGACAACAATATGGAGGTTGAGCTAGCGGAAGAATTCAACCAGGAAGACCGCTTTAAAAGGTGGATGTATGAATTTCAAAAATGCATAAAATGTTACGGGTGTCGGGATATCTGTCCGGTCTGTTTTTGCGAGGAATGCAGTCTTGAGCATACGGACCTGATCGCTACCGGCAGCATTCCACCCGAAATTCCGATTTTTCACCTTGTCAGGGCGGTGCATATGGGAGGCCGGTGCATAGACTGCGGCCTGTGCGAAGATGCATGTCCCGTGGATATTCCATTGAGGCTGCTTTACCGCAAAGTCAATGAAACGGTGGAAGATGTATTTGGTTATGTAACCGGAACCCACGCAGATCAATCTCCATTCAACCTGCTGGGTGATGAGGTTACCCTTGAGCTTAAGCCGATCTAAGAATTGACGATTCAAGATTTGATAACCTGGCAGCCATATTAAAGACAATCGTCAATAATCAATCGGTTAGGTTGCTCAACTTATGAACTTAGGGGCTTCGCCCCAATTGGAATAATGGAATGATGGAGTAATGGAATGACGGGTTTGAAGGAGTTTTTTACAATTAAAATGGTTTATTTCCGCCTTTATCCCCAATATTCCAGCATTCCATTCTTCCATTTTGATGGCACAAACAGGTTGCCATTGATAAACCTGTATTTTCAAGAAGTTGTAGAATTTCCGAGACGTTTAATTACCGTATTTTAAAATTGGAAGAATTCCTTAACTATTCAATATTCAATCGAAAATCTTCAATAATATGAGGAGCGACAGGTATGGATTACAAAATTATCCCTTCAATATGTTCATATTGCGGATGTGGTTGCGGTGTGCTTTTTCAGGTGTTTGACGGAAAGCTTGTGGGTACCATGCCGATGAAGACACATCCGGTGAATGAAGGAAAGCTGTGCATGAAGGGCTGGAATCTCCATGAGCATGTGGTTAGCGATAAGCGTCTGAAGTCCCCGATGTTAAAGAAAGATGGGAATTTGCAGGAAACCACATGGGATGATGCCATCCAGACTACCGCGGACAAGCTTAAGGCCATTATCCAAAAACATGGCCCGGACAGTGTCGGCGTGCTTGCTTCAGCTAAAGTTACCAATGAAGAGAATTATCTGGCACAGAAATTTGCAAGAGCGGTGATCGGCACCAACAATGTGGACCACTGCGCCCGTCTCTGACATTCCTCTACTGTGGTCGGTCTGGCCGCAGCGTTTGGAAGTGGAGCCATGACTAATTCCATTGCCGAAATTGAGGATGCTGCATGTATTTTTGTTATCGGTTCGAATACCACGGAGAACCATCCTCTTATCGCCCGTCGCGTTTTCCGGGCCAAAGAAAAGGGTGCCAAGCTCATCGTGGCTGACCCCAGAAATATTCAGCTGGCCCGTTTTGCAGATATTCATGTGCGCCACCGCCTTGGAAGTGATGTGGCCCTGCTTAACGGTATGATGCATGTCATTATCAAAAATGACTGGCATGCAAAAAGCTACATCGATGAAAGGACTGAAGGGTTTGATGAATTCAAAGCGGTTGTTGAAGCTTATACTCCGGATAAAGTTGAAGCCATATCCGGTATAGCTCAAGGGGATTTGGAAAGAATGGCGGAACTTTATGCCACAAATTCTCCCGCTGCACTCCTTTATGCCATGGGAATCACCCAGCACACCACCGGTGTGGATAACGTCAAATCCACTTGTAATATTGCCATGCTTTGCGGCAATGTGGGTGTGAGAAGCGGAGGTGTAAATCCTCTTAGAGGACAGAACAATGTCCAGGGCGCCTGTGACATGGGAGGTCTGCCCAACGTTTTTCCGGCCTATCAGCCGGTAACCGTTGAGGCCAATAATGAAAAATTTTCTAAGGCCTGGGGGAAAAAGCTGTCTGATCAGATTGGTTACACCATAACCGATATGATTCCGGCCATGCTGGATGGAAAATTAAAGGCCCTGTATGTGATTGGCGAAAATCCCATGATGAGTGATCCTGATCAGAATCATCTTAAGAAGGCTCTGGAAAAACTTGAGATTCTAATTTGCCAGGACATTTTCCTTTCCGAGACCGCACAGACAGCGGATGTGGTTTTTGCAGGTGCCTCCGTGGCTGAAAAGGACGGAACATTTACAAATTCCGAACGTCGCTGCGTGAAGGTGAATAAAGCAATTGATTCAGTAGGGGATGCGCTGGATGACTGGCAAATTATCTCCAGGCTTTCCACGGCCATGGGCTACGAGATGAGCTATGAAAACCCGGAAGAAATTTTTAATGAAATGACAAAGCTGGCCCCGAGCTATGCAGGTATGACCTATGAGAGACTGGGCCTTGACGGGTTGCAATGGCCCTGTCCGAATTCCGAACATCCCGGGACCCCATTTTTGCATAAAGAGCAATTTGCCAGAGGGAAGGGCATGTTTCATGCCATCGAGTATCTCGACCCGGACGAGATGCCCGACGATGAATACCCATATTTTCTATCCACCGGTCGAAATTTCGCACATTTTCATACCGGCACCATGACGAGAGCATCTGCGCATCTTGATGCCGAACAGAAAACCGGATATGTTGAAATTCATCCCGAAGACGCCAAAGGATTGTCGGTTCAAGATGGTGATGCAGTTAATCTTTCAACCCGCAGAGGCGAAATCCAAATTCCGGCCAGAATCAGCAACCTGGTAAAGCCTGGTATTCTTTTTGTGCCGTTTCATTTTGCAGAATGCCCGGCCAATATGCTTACCAATCCGGCTTTTGACCCCATCGCCAAAATCCCGGAGTTTAAGGTTTGCGCCGCTAAAGTCGAAAAAGCCCCATGAGCAGGAATATTACCCTGCAATTCAAAATAAAAAGGCCTTTGACATAAATTTTATTTCAAAGGCCTCTCGACAATCCGGGATAGGATTATTATCGTTAAATTAACTCCAGGTTGTGCCGCTATCCGTGCTGTTTATAATTGTGAGACCGCCAGCGACATTTACACGCACCCCTATAAACAGTCCACTTGAATTTGTTAGAAAAACATCATCATCTTGGCCATTTAACGCTGTTGCCGGCATCCCTCTATTATTAAATCCCAATGTATTGAAAGAGAATGTAGTACCAGTAATATCTACGCCATCTGCCAATATGCCGTTACTTAGGACGGTCTCGCCAAAGTCCAGTATCCCGTTACCACTTGTGTCTAAAAATATAGTATAGTTATCATTTGGAATGTCAAATATTGCAACTGCAACGATGTTGGTTCTTACCGCTCTGGATCTCGCTATGTTCAAATCATCATAAATGTTTCTTACGGATGTTTGTAACCTGTGTTTGGGAAGCCAGGAAAAATAACTGGGTATGGCAATGGCCGATATTATGCCAAGAATCGCAAGGGCAACGGCAATTTCTATAAACGTAAAACCTTTTTTATTCATCAGTATCTCCCATAAACAAAGCGATTTGTGTTTTACCGCCGTTAACCGGCGTATAGGTATCTATCATTAAACCCGTATTGTCTTTAAAAAGAGCCAAAAAAGCGACTGATTCTGAATCATCACTATGGGGTGATGCAGATTCTCGTTCAACCCGTATTAACCAACCTTTTTTGCTCATATGATATTTATAATATTCTAATATTTTTTTCCATGAATCGTTCGTTTCTAGCTCGGCATAACAACCGCCCTTCAGGTGCATTAAGTTCACGATCTTCGAATCCGGATA
>Ga0315548_1000991_pt1 | contig 24905 bp, 14 predicted proteins | sample SalMarSW160110MG_2_FD_202540 | JGI IMG/M metagenome (GOLD analysis project Ga0315548, IMG submission 202540) | Salt marsh sediment microbial communities from the Plum Island Ecosystem LTER, Massachusetts, United States - Salt Marsh Sediment SW1601-110 ...
AATTCGAAATCCGAATATCTAAATCCTAAACAAATTCGAAATTCAAATTTTCAAACGCTAAAAACGAGATTTACTAAGTTGATAATTATTTATCTAAAAGGTCTCATTTGACCTCCTTCTACAATAGGAGGTATCCGCGCGTTTGATTCGAAAAATCGAGGATTTTTCGGAGGCGAAAATCTTATAAGTCATTGTAAGAAAAGGAATTATAAAATTTTGATAAAATTTGATTTTACTCAGCAGGTACCCCCATTTTTGATTGATTTTACTCCGCTCTCCGTAAGGAGTCCCTAGGACAAACGCCGCGGGTGCTTAATACCGCTCAAGCACCGTGGGGGCTTAAAGAAAAAAAGGCAATACCTAAGATACTTAGGTATTCTTTTTATAAATCATGGATTTGAGAAGTTGGGATTTTCAAGAATTGGGTCCCCTGTACTGGGTCAAGGGAGTATCCCCCGACTACAACATTCGAGGACAGGCTCTCGGGGATCTTCGCTGCGCTTCGATTAGCCGGAAATTGCCTAAATTAACGGTTTAGGGGTTAGTTTAATTCGTAAAATGGGGAGAAAGGGGGCAACGGCGCTTGTTTATGAGCATATGATGGAAAATATTGGAAAATGTTCGAAAACGATTGAAAACTGTATAGAAACGTTTGAAAACTTAGTGAAAACATTCGAAAACTATATAGAAACAATCAAAAATTTTGTCTCGATACTGGATGCTGGATTCCCGATACTCGATGATTGATAGCAGACAGGTCGCTACTAGGAAATTCTTGCATTGTAAAAGGAAGTGATTTTGAGGGATAATACCTTCTCATCGATTTTCTTCTTGATTCTTTAGTTCTCTTACTTGACAAAGTAATAACAAAGTATGGAATATTCTATCTGTCACTTGAATACAAAACTGCTTTGGCAAACTAATTCCATGACAAACATTATTTCTTAAATTCCAGCCGCGCGGGTCTGTATATAATACCCGCAAATAGAAAGCAAAATCCTCTCCAATAGATAGAACTATCCTTTCATCTCGAAGCATTTCATCAAAGGTTTTGAGAAAATATCCCCCGCTACGTCCTTGCTTGTATGTAGTTCCGCCTGTCAATTCTAATAATTTCCTTATAGCACCTTCGATTTGTGGGATTAACAGGTGGATGGCAACAACATGATCTCCGCCAAAATAAGCATCTAACCCTCTTTTAATAATATCAGCTTTTTCTTTCATAAATAACGGGGATTTATAAAGTTCCACAATAATAGAATCGGACGAAACAGAAAATTTCTCCTGAAACTTGAGCAATACATTCCGGAGAAAAATAGAAGTAAATTGTATATCTTGGGTAATGCCTCTCACTATGTGTCCATCAAGATCATTGTCAAGAGAACCAATATGTGCAATCGTTCGACCATCATGGTCTTGTATAGTCATAGGAAACAAGAATGACAAAGGGTGTTCTTTAGCTAAATCTTTCAACTGTAGTGTAACTTCATCTTTTTTAGGGATATGGTGAAACACTATTCTGGCCATTGCCGTACTAATTTTACCATCAATCATTTCATTAACATAATTTTCCATTTCTTCATGGGAAATTTCTGTCTCAAGAGTAATTGGCTTCATGTCCTTTTGAACATCTGGCCCACGTTGACGAATGACATTCAAGATTTGATCGGCTTCGTCTTTGAGACCAAAATCCATATATACAGACTCAACTTTTTGAAGCCATGTGATGGCCAAGAGAGCCGAAGCTTCTTCAGATATCTTCTCAAATGCATTTCCATACTTGAGTAAAACTCGCTTGACATCGTTAGGCCGATTTTGCTTGCGATAATATTGTGCTAGTCGAGTGGCAGCAGATTCAGAAGCAAACGGGTCAAATGACTTTTTGTTATCAAAATCGGATACGCGTTCGAGCCTTTCTTCAATGGTATTGACGATCTTTGCTATTTGGCCATCGGACAATCGGACCTTTTTGTCCATTAAAAGAGTGTCAAATGAAAATCCCCACAAACCTCGTTTACTATCATCTGCAACCTTATCTTCAAAATCGATCATTGCATCACGTAATTTATTTAATCGAGTTTTGTCATTTATACTAATTGCTAATTTAACAGCATAATTCATTTTCTGAATAACATCACACTCATACTTATGGCACAGTAATTTTGCCATTTCGATTATGCTATCGATACAAATATGAGCCATTGCAATATCAGAGGACTTCTTGATAACGTGTTTGGAGAATTCCCAAACAAGAGATGCATAACGAGTTTTTAATACAGGATGTTTTGCCTGCTTTGCTCGCTCGGACCAATAATTAAGCATTTCAGTGGTCACACGGTTTATGCTTGGAAATTCGGAAACGGTACCATCTTGATTTCTTGCCGACATAATTGGGCCAAAATAAGTTCCCCATAAACTCCCTTCTTCAGAACTATCTTCGTAAAAATCAAATGCCATATACTCGGAAAGCCATTCCATCGGAGGCTCAGATTTATCATCTTTGTCGCGCAATTTTCTTATCGCCTCGCTTACATCATGTTCGTTAAAAGGATTTGTGGCATTTTCAAATCCAAACAAAGTTTTTTTAATTGCCTCTTTCATTCTGTTAACCTGTTAATGACTTTACCCCATTTATTGTAGCACTATAGATTAGATTATCCAGCGTTTATTAATCATACCCTTACAGATGACAGACAAGTTATAATGGTAAAATATAAAGCGTTCCTCACATCTGCAATCCAAGGTGAAAGGGGAAAGAACCCCCCAACCACAAAAGATGGATTGGGGGGCTTAACAGCGTCGCCGTTCCGGCGACGGCTAAACGAATTTAATAACCCTGCCCACAGGTGGCAGGGCTAACCGACCCGCCATAGACGGACAAGTATTGACAACAGGACCTATGGAAGTTAAGGTATTGCCATTATGAAAGTTTTGCTGAGCTGGTTAAATGATTATGTCGAAACGGGCTTGTCGGCTGAGAAGGTCGCCGAGACCTTGAGCGACCTGGGTCTGCCCTGTGAAGGCATCAGGCAAATCGACGGCAATACCGTAATCGATGTTGAAGTAACTAGTAATCGCGGTGATTGCTTAAGTTACATCGGTATCGCCCGCGAGCTGGCAGCAGCGACCGGCAAAGAGCTAAAGATACCCGCCATTGAACTGGATGAATTAGACAGAGACGTCGCTGAGCTCGCTGCTGTCGAGATTACAGAGCCGGATTTTTGCGGCAGATATACGGCCCGAATTATTGAGGGTGTAAAGGTTCAGTCGTCGCCGGATTGGCTCAAATACCGGCTCGAAGCAATCGGGCTGCGAAGCGTTAATAACGTCGTTGATGCAACCAACTATGCGATGATGGAAACAGGTCAGCCGCCCCACGCCTTCGACTATAAAAAAATAAAACAGGGCAAAATAACTGTAAGGCGCGCACTCGCCGGTGAGCAGATTATCAGTATTGACGGCACGAAGTGTCAGTTAACTGCTGATATGTTGATTATTGCTGACCCACAAGGCCCTGTGGCTATAGCAGGGGTTATGGGCGGGGCCGATACCGAGGTAAGCGAGACGACTGATACAGTCCTGTTGGAAGACGCATATTTCGACCCGCTCAGTGTGCGTAAAACCTCCCGCAAACTTGCCCTTCCTTCGGAGTCTTCGTTTCGATTCGAAAGAACTGTGGATATAGAAATGGTTGACTGGGCCTCGAAACGAACTGCCCAGTTAATTACACAGGTGGCCGGCGGAAGAGTAGCTAAAGGTGTGATTGATATTTATCCTAAAGGAGTGGCAAAAAAAGAGGTGACGCTGAGGCTCGCCCGCTTAAATAAAGTGCTCGGTGTCGAAATTCCGGCTCAGGAGACAGTAGAAATCCTGTCGAAGCTGAGTTTCCAGCCAAAGCAAAATGACGATTTGATAAATTGCAGCGTTCCTTCGTGGCGCAGTGATATTTATCGTGAGATTGACCTGATAGAGGAAGTCGCACGCGTGTACGGCTATAACAGGATACCCACGGAGCAGAAAATTCGTATTCAGGTCGTCCCGGTTGATTCTCGTCAGAAGCTGGCAGAATCGATAGGAACGTATCTTAACGGCTGCGGCTTTTACGAAACGATTACCGTGGGCTTTATTGACGGCTCTGCCTCCGAGCTGTTCGTTGCTGAAGGGGCCGTCGAACATCTTGGCGTAAAGGATGTATCCAGAAAAAGCGCCAATCTGCTTCGCCAGATGCTGCTGCCCTCTTTGCTTGCCGTAATAAAGACCAACCTTAATGCCAAAAATACTCCCTGCAGTATATTTGAAATTGCCGATACTTTCGTACCCACCGTCAAAGCAGGGACTCTGCCGATTGAAAAAACCAAACTGGCGGTTGCCTGTGATAATGACGACCTGCTGTTCTTACGGGGTGTGATTGAAGGTTTGATAAAGAGTATCAATAGAGACGCAGAAGTGGTTTTCGAGCCTGCAGAACTGCCCTGGGCACAAACCGCAGCACATATCATAGCAGAGTCCAAGTTTATCGGTGTCGCCGGGATTGTTTCCCAAGCGGTCAAAGATAAATTTAACTTCAAAGACATAACACCTTCTGCCGCCGAACTGGATTTTGAACTTCTTTCAGTTCTGCAGAGCGGCCCAGTAAAAGTTAAGCCTATACCAAAGTTCCCTGCTATAGAGCGCGACCTTTCTATTGTTGTCGATGAACAGGTTCGCTGGGCTGATATTGCCGCAGCAGTGAATAATAAATCACCGGAAGAATTGGAAGACGTTCGCTTTGTTGGTATATACCACGGCAAAGGCATTCCTGCCGGCAAAAAAAGTCTTACACTTACACTGCTGTTCAGAGACCAGGATGGCACATTGACCCACGAGGCCGTTGACATCTTTCAGGCCGATATTTTAGACAGTCTCACCGAATCTACCGGCGCACAACTGCGAACAATTTAATTTACCCACATTTGCGTTCCTGCATTTTCAGCTGAGGGATAAATTTTGTTCCGAATCTCGATTTTGCTGTAGAAGAAACGTCTGAACATCCGAAAATCCAGTTAGAGGCGCAGCTGGGTTATTTGGGATTTTTATTGATTTTTGGCTTGAAATCTGATATAAGAGGTTATGCAGGCTTACCCCTGCGGTGTTCGTATAGAAAATATGATTTGAAAAAACCGATACCCAGTTTTCAGGGAAATCAGGCCTTGTTGGGTCGGAAACGCCTATACGATAGGACTTTCGGACACAAGCAACGATTACCCACGTAGAAATAATGGGTTTCTTCAAACGTTTTCTTACGGCACCAGTGGAGGGAAGCCTCGCATTAAAAAGGCCTGTTTACTACGCAGGCCTTTTTATTTTGCCCCTTTTTTGGCTTTAAAAAATGGAAATATCGGACCATTCCTATCCACTCATATCCACCAAGTTTGCTGTTTCCCTGCGTTTTTGCTCTTAAGCCAGGTGCTGTATTTGACGATTAAAAACAGTATAAATTATAACTATAATAGGTCATATAAGGAGCGTAAGGTATAACAGCATAAGCACTTGTGTGCTTATGTTACTCTGCGTAGCCCTTCGGGAACGCAGTATAAGTGCTCTTTTGTTGGAGAGGTAAAAAATGCCAAAGGTTCGTAGCTTTACGGTGTTACCCGCATTACCGGATTCTTTGAAAGCCCTCGAGGTTATTGCCCGGAATTTATTCTGGTGCTGGAACTCCGAATTTATAGCACTGTTCAAACGTATTGACAGCGATTTATGGACAGCCTGCGGCCATAATCCGGTCAAACTTCTCACAGCTCTGTCGCAGCAGAGGCTGGATGAATTAGCTAAAAATCAGGGTTTTTTATCTGAACTGCAGGTAGTCGAGGAAAAGCTAAAAGCATATCTTAATGGGTCGAGCTGGTTTGAAAAGACTTACTCAAAATCCACTAAACCCCTTATTGCATACTTTTGTGCCGAGTTTGGAATTCATGAGTGCTTGTCCTTTTATTCGGGCGGCCTGGGAATCCTGGCCGGCGACCACTTAAAAAGTGCCTCAGACCTCGGTGTTCCGTTAGTCGGTGTCGGCCTTTTTTATCAAAAAGGCTATTTCCGTCAGTATTTGGACATCGAGGGCTGGCAGCAGGAACTCTACACCGAAAACGATTTCAATATTCCGGTTGAGCTGGTCCGTCAAAGCGATGGCCAGCCGTTGACTGTCAGCGTGGAATTACCGGAAAGGACTGTGCACGCACAAATCTGGTTTGTTACAGTAGGCAGGCTCAACTTGTATCTACTGGACACAAATATACCGGCTAATTCGTCCACAGACCGTATGATTACCGCCAGTTTGTACGGCGGCGACCTTGAGATGCGGATTCGCCAAGAGATTGTTCTGGGCATCGGCGGTTTTAGGGCCTTGTCGGCAATAGGAATTAAGCCTACTATCTGTCATATGAACGAGGGACACGCTGCCTTTATGACGCTCGAACGAATCCGGCAGTTACGAAACGATACAAATATGACTTTTGCAGAAGCTGTTGAAACTACCAAAGCCGGCAATATTTTTACGATGCATACGCTTGTTAAAGCCGGCATCGACGAATTCCCAGTCGAGTTGATTGACAAATATTTTGCGCAGGCACTACCGGCTCTGGGGATAAGCAGAGAGCAGTTTCTGGCGCTGGGCAGAATTCTTCCCGATGATGCAGCTGAGTCATTTAAAATGCCGATTCTGGCACTACGCCTCAGCAGCTATGTAAACGGTGTAAGTAAGCTGCATGAGAAGGTATCACGCGATGTATGGTCAAGTCTCTGGCCTGCCGTTCCTGTCAGTGAAGTGCCGATGACCTCGATTACAAACGGCATACATATTAAAAGCTGGCTGGCTGATGAAATGGATGCTTTATATAGAAGGTACATCGGTCCGAACTGGGCTGATGAAGCTGTTGATACATCAATTTGGAACGGTATAGACCAGCTTCCTGACGGGGAATTCTGGCAGGCACATCAACAGTGCAAAGGCAGAATGATTGCCTTTATACGTAACCGGCTTAAGGACCAGATGAAACGAAGAGGCACTTACCATTCTGAATTGAACTGGGCCGAGGAGGTACTCGATATTAAGGCGTTTACTATCGGTTTCGCCAGAAGATTTGTAGGCTATAAAAGAGGCAATCTCCTGCTTAAGGACACCCAACGCCTTATAAAGCTGCTTAATAATCCCGATAGACCTGTTCAGATCATCTTTGCGGGTAAAGCTCACCCTAAAGATACCCAGGGCAAGGAGATAATTCGTCAAATCGTTCACTTTGCATCACAGTATGGCCTGCAACGGCGAATGATTTTTCTCGAGGATTATGATATTAACGTAGCCAGAATGTTGGTCCGCGGCGTTGATGTGTGGCTTAATAATCCTCGAAGACCTATGGAAGCCAGCGGAACAAGCGGTATGAAGGCGGCAATGAATGGTATTTTGAATATGAGCACCCTGGACGGGTGGTGGTGTGAAGGTTATAAACCGGATATAGGCTGGACTATCGGCGCTGAGCAGAGTTACAATAACACCGATTATCAGGATATTGTGGAGGCTCAGGCGGCCTATAATCTTCTCGAAAACGAGATTATTCCTTTATTTTACACCCGTTCGGCAGATGACTTACCGCGAGCATGGATACACAGAGCCAAAAACTCCATCAAATGGTTAGCACCACGTTTCAACACGCACAGAATGGTTGCTGAGTATACTCAAAGGTTTTATAGCCCGGCTATAGCTAAATGGCGATATTTTACGGCGGAGGCTATGTCGAGAGCCAAAATGCTTTCGACGTGGAAATCCAATATAAAAAAGGCCTGGTCTGAATTTACCATTAAAGATGTGCAAATTCAGGTTAATAACGGTAAAGAGAACCAGCCTTCAAATACAATTCAGCCACAGCTTAAGATTGGTTCGGAGTTGTCCATTAGAGCACTTGTTAAGCTGCCTAATATCAGCCCGGATGATGTTTCAGTCGAGCTTTATTATGGGCCGATAGATTCACAGGGAAATATCAGAAACGGCTCATCCGTAAGAATGGCTTATAAAGAGACCACAGGCCAGGATAGCGAGCATTGGTTTGTCGGTTCGATGTCCTGTAGAGAAACAGGCCGGCAGGGAGTAGCAGTAAGAGTTTTGCCCAGAAATGCCGACCTGACTAATCCCTATGAGCCGGGCTTGATTCTCTGGGAAACAACGAACGGCAACAACGGCAAATAAAGGATTGTCCGACGCAGGCGGAATCGATAAACTTGCCTACTGTTTCTCTTTACTGCACAGAAGTTTATAAGCATCCTCAGGTGAGGCCGCTTTTTCCAGCTCTTGTTTAAATTCTTCATCAAGCATTAGTTTACTTATTTTTGCCAGAGCCTGGATGTGCGGGCCGGTCTGGTTGGCCGGTGAGACCAGAAGAATAACGATTGTTACCGGTTTTCCGTCAACGCTTTCAAAATCAATCGGCTCGCCTGCTATCCCGATTGACATAACCAGTTCCTTGACAGCATCGCACTTACCATGTGGAACGGCGATTCTGTAGCCGATGCCCGTGCTTCGGGTTTGCTCACGCGCCAGAACCGCCTCTAAAACCGTATTTTTGTTGAGCAGTAATCCGTTAGCGTCGAGCAAATCAACCAGTTCTATTATTACGGCCTTCTTGTCTTTGCCTTCCAGCGGAACTTTGATACAGCTTTGTTGCAGAATTTCTGTTATGGACATTTTAATCATCAAGATGGCTTACGCCATCGGGGCAAAATATACTACACATTACTCTACTCTGAATAATGATAAACCTTTAATTATATTTGATTATCGCATTGATTGCAACAACTTTGTAAAATATTTGTGGCTTTTGTTCTCTAAAACCTTCCTGCCGTGCATTTTTTCTCCTTTACTCACCTTAGATATCGGGCTAAAATAGCACCCTGTTTATAATCTTGCCAGCCGTAGGCGGGCCGTTTGCATTCATAGACTATCAGTTGGGAACCGTCGCCGGCGATTTGGAGATTAGCTATGGAAAAGATAAAGCTTTATGATACCACCCTTCGTGATGGTATGCAGGCCGAAGGCGTCAGCTTCTCCCTCGAAGATAAGCTTTCAATCGCCGGTTGCCTCAACGAGCTTGGCATCGATTACATCGAGGGTGGCTACGCCGCTTCCAATCCTAAGGAGATGCAGTTCTTTGCTGAAGTGGCCAAGCTGGGCCTGAAGAATTCCAAAATCGCAGCTTTCGGCAGCACCAGAAGGGCTGATACAAAAGTTGAGGACGATTCCTCACTTGCTGCCATCCTCGCCTGTAAAACGCAAACGGCTACTTTGGTTGGTAAAACGTGGGATATGCATGTAAAAAACGTCCTCGGCTGTTCACTCGATGAGAATTTACAGCTCTGCACCGACTCCGTCGAGTACCTGAAAAATCTTGGCATTGAGATTATTTTCGATGCTGAGCATTTCTACGATGGCTACCGGGAAAATAGCGAATATGCGATGAAGGTTTTGGCCGCCGTTGTCGGTGCTGGTGCAGACGTGCTTGTGCTTTGCGACACTAACGGCGGCTCGATGCCTGACCGTATTTACGAAGTTACTAAAACCGTCTGCGAAAAATTCTCAACGCTGCCCATTGGCATCCATACCCATAATGACAGCGACTGTGCCACCGCTAATACCTTAGCTGCCGTCCGTGCCGGTGCCCGCCACGTCCAGGGCACCGCCAACGGTCTCGGCGAACGCTGCGGAAACGCAAACCTATTCGCTGTCATACCGAATCTCGTCTTTAAGATGGATTTCGATTGTCTGAGACCTGAAAAAATCAAAACTCTCACCGAAGTCTCTCGTTTTATTTTTGAAATCAGCAACCTGAACCCCGTAACGAATATGCCTTACGTCGGCGAGAGCGCCTTTGCCCACAAGGCAGGTCTGCATGTTGACGCCCTGCGAAAAGAAAAACGCGCTTACGAACATATCGACCCTGCTCTAATCGGCAACGAGCGCCGCTTTCTTATCTCCGAACTAAGCGGCAAATCTAATATCCTCGCTGAGCTTGAAAAGGCAAAAATCACACAGGACAAAAAACTGGCAAAAAAAATCCTCGACCATGTTCAGCAGCTTGAAAACGAGGGTTATCAATTCGAAGCGGCAAATGCCTCATTTGACCTGCTTGTTAAAAAAATACTCGGAACATATAAGCCTTGTTTCGAGCTTCTGAAATATTACGTGACCACGGAACGACGCACTTCCGGCGAAATGGTCAATGAAGCCACGGTCAAGCTCAAGGTCGGTAATAAAGTTCAGCACGTCGTCGGTGAAGGTGACGGCCCCGTCAACGCACTCGATGCCGCTCTGCGTAAGGCGCTGCAAAACATCTATCCCGTTATTAAGGATATCCACTTAATTGATTACAAAGTGCGTGTGGTCAATGCGAAAGCCGGCACTGCCGCACGCGTCCGAGTAATTATCGAATCCCGTGACAAAACCTCAATCTGGGGCACGGTCGGCGTCTCTGAGAATATTATCGAGGCATCCTGGCTGGCCCTTGTTGATTCCGTCGAATATAAACTGCAAAAAGAAGCTAAATGATAGTTCCAAAGATTAGCATAACCGCAGGATTTAACCGCTTTTCACAAAATATTTTTAGGAGATAATTAAATGATAGATAAAAAAGCAGACCTTGCCGGCCCCGGTATCGGTGACTATAACGAGCTGGAAAAAATACTCCCGCAGGATTACAACTCGCTGCTGTCCCCCAAGGAAACCCAGATTGCTACCTATGCAGTCAAGGACTATATTGAAGAGAACCTTTGTAAAGAACTTAATTTGATTCGTGTCACGGTGCCTCTGATTGTAGATGTCGAAAGCGGCGTCAATGACCTGCTTGACCGCGACGGCTCCCGGACGCCAATCGAGTTTCCCTGCGGCCTCGGCCTTGAAAAACCAATCCGAACGCAAATAGTCCAGGCAGCGACCAAATGGAAACGAATGGCTTTAAAGCAGTTCGGAATGAATATCGGCGAAGGCCTGCTTACTGATATGCGTGCCGTTAGAAAAGACTACTTCCTCGACCACGACCACAGCGCCTATGTTGACCAGTGGGACTGGGAGCTTGCCATAACCGCTGAGCAGAGAAACTTGAAGTTCCTGAGGCAGGTTGTAGAGAAAATCTGGAAAGTCCTCAAAGGTGCTGAAAACCATGTCCAGGAGTTGTTCCCCCAGCTAAAGACCGATAAATACCCCGATTTACCTGATAAACTGACGTTTATACACGCTGAGGAAATACTCGACAGATATCCAGACCTGCCGCGAAAGCAGCGCGAAACTGAAATTGTTAAGGAGCTCGGCGCAATTTTTATCATCGGCATCGGCTGGGTACTGAAGGACGGATACCCGCACGAAATGAGAGCTGCTGACTACGATGACTGGGTAACAGAAATAACCTCTGAAGATGGCAGAGTAATGCATGGCCTTAATGGTGACATTCTTGTCTGGAACCATGTAACGAAACGCCGACACGAATTAACCTCAATGGGTATACGTGTCAATGCCGACTCTCTGAAAAAGCAGCTCGAACTCTCAGGCCAGCTTGATTTCCTTAATTTCCCATACCATAAGGCCATTGTAAATGGCCAAATCCCTCTCAGCATTGGCGGCGGCATCGGACAGTCCCGGACGTTTATGCTCTTGCTGAAAAAGGCACACATCGGCGAGGTCTCGGCCACCGTCTGGCCGAAGGTGTTGAAAGATATGTGCCATAAAAAAAACATCCACGTAATAGAATAAAAAAATCGGAAGCAGATTACCTTCCGCTGCCGGTAAGTGCCAGAGTCGTTACAGAATTGGCTGGAAGTTTCAATGGATTGCCTGCCTTATAGCTGCCGATATGGATGCACTTTTCCTTCTCGCTGGAGCGATATACTTGGCCTTTGGAAGCAGTGAAACCTTTTGTAGAAAGGTCGAGGCTAATATCGATATCGTTTGTAGTATTGATTATTACTGCAGTTAGTTTCAGGTTATCCGGGCTTATATATGCTGAAATTCTAAGGCCGGAATTGTCAGTCGTTGCTCCCACACGCTGCCAGTTCGAATCTGTAAAAGCAGAATATTGCTTGAAGGCATAATAGGCAGGATTGATAGTATAAGAGCACGGGTCGTTTATGCTAATCAATCCGCTGCTGGAGTCCCAGAACAAATCCCAGTACAAATATGAAGCTACGTTCTCCACAGTAAGTGAATTATGCACTAAAACTGCCGTATTCATTGCACCGGTCCATGTGCTCGGTTCATCCTCAAATTCTGTCTGGAAAACGGGTTTATTACCGAATTGTAAATTAAGTTTATTAAAGCTGAGCATTTTGGGGATATATCTGTCGGGATTTTCGGCACAGCCGCTGCAATCATAAAGATGGTGTGCATAACCATAGACGATCAAGTGATTTAATTTATTCATATAACCTTCGATGTGGGAAAAACCCATCGTTTCAGGGTCGAGCATTTTTGGCATAGCCGTATCCATTTCAGTAATCAGTTTATGCCAAACTGCCTCGGCAGCGACGTCATAACCGGCTCTGTTCGCATCTTCTGCAGGACCGAATATGCACGAATCATATGGGGCTTCCCAGTCCGGCTCATTCTGGATAGTAATATAATCCGCTTTGACGCCGGCTTTTGCATAGGCATCTAAACTGTCATACCACCACTGGGCAAAATCAGTGTATACGTACTTACCGTTAACTTTCGCGAGAGTTCCGCCGACTAAGCTGCCGTTACTTTTCAGCCGTGCAGGTGGTGTCCACGATGAAATCATAATCTTTAGGTTGCCACCGAGGGCAGCCTTACCACTGCTGGCTATTTCCACCGAGCTATCGAAATCGATTTGATTAAAATCATAAGTATTTCTTATACGGAATATGTCAAGGCCGAGCTCCTTAAAGAGAAGATTATACAGTTCGGCTTTTTGCTTATGTTGAACAAGTTCTGTCGTTCGAAAGGCACCGGACGCACCGAGACCTTCGATTTTTTGGTGGCGTGTATTTACATCAATCTCACCTTTCGCTTCGGGTTTGATAGATTTGAACTTGTCGGTACTGAGCACTGGTCCATACACATTCACGTCATCAACGAAAAAATTAACCTCCGGTGACGGGCCATCGAAATATACATCCAGCACTGATAATCCACCGCTCACATCCAGGGTAAAGCTTCCTGAAAGCTGGACCCAGTTGCTGTCTGTTGCAGTTACAGTATCTATGTTATGATAATCAGTACCGCTGTCATCCTGCTGCTCGACGGACAGCAGTACCTGGGCGCTCGGAGTATTTTCAAGTCTTACCCAGCCGGATATCTGGTAAGTTTCTCCATCTGTCATTGTGTCAAATACAGATTGTCTCACACCCTGCCAGTTCGCCTCTCTGCCAAATGCCTTGACGCCGCCCGAACCGCTGTGCACCGGTGTGCTGACTGCCTCGATTGGGCAGCCTCGACCGCCCCAGCCCTCTATTCCATTTTCAAAATCGGGATTGATAAGGATGTTTGTATTACTATCAGTAATAATATCAGCAACAATATCACTACCACTATAATTTGTGTCGCAGCCGCAGGAGGCCAATGACAAAAACGAAAATAAGAACATAAGATTACAAAAACCTTTGAAAGACATTGTACAACTCCTTAATCTAAAGATTTATTTAGAACCTTACTTTCCGGAAAGCACAAGGGTTGTTACAGAGTTTGCCGTCAGTTTCAATGGTTCGCTTCCTTTATAATCGCCGATATAAACACATTTTTCTGATTCACTCGAACGATATATTTCACCTTTGGAAACAGAAAAATCCTTTAAAGAAAAGCTAAGGGTAATGTCAGTGCTGGGGGTGATATTGATTATTACTGCGGTTAGTTTCTGATTGTCCGGGCTTATATATGCTGAGAACCTCAGGCCGGGATTATTGGTCGTTGCTTCCACACGTTGCCAGTTCGAGTGTATAAAAGCTGAGTATTGTTTGAAAGCATAATAAACCGGCTTGATAACGTACTTGCTCAGGTCGTCTATGCTCACCATACCGCTGCTGGAGCCCCAGAACAAATCCCAATACAAATATGCAGCTGCGTTCTCAGCGGTCATGGAATTATGAATCAGAATCGCCGTATTCATTGCGCCGCTCCACGTATCCGGTTTGTGCGCGAACTCCGTCTGAAATAGCGGTTTGTTACCGTACTTTGATTTAAGATTTTCAAATTCTGGAATAAACCTGTCTGGAGCATCGCCGCAGCCGCTACAGTCATAGAGGTGGTGTGCATAACCATAGACGTGGGACAGATTGTTTAAATTGTCTATGTAATCCTTAGTACTGCCTAAACCATACGTTTCAGGGGCAAGCATCTTCGGCATATCCGAACCCATTTTAGTATTCAGCTTCTGCCAGACCGCCTCGAAGGCGGCGTCATAGCCGGCCAGGTTCGCATCCTCCCGCGGGCTGAATCTGCACGAATCCCATCTGGCTTCGTATTCTGGTTCGTTCTGTATACTTATATAGTCCGCCCTGACTCCCGCTTTCGCATAAGCAGCTAAACCATCGGCCCACCACTGTGCAAACTCATCGTAAGGATATTTGCCGTTGACTTTCGTAAGTGTTCCGCCGACTGTAACTCCATAAGCTTTCAATCGGCTGGGCGGTGACCACGATGAAATCATAATCTTCATATTCCCCCCGAGAGCCGCCTTGCCGTCCTTAACTATTTCTACCGTCTCCAGGAACGATTCCGGCTCCATATCGTGATTGTTTCTTATGCGGAGTATGTCAAGCCCCAGTTCTTTGAACAGAAGTTGATATAATTCAGTTTTTTTCTGGTGGTTGACAAATTCCTTCGTGTAATGGGCGCCGGCGGCGCCGAAACCTTCGATTTTTTGATGGCGCTTACTTGCCTTAATCTCACCTGTTGCGTTGGGGTCGATGGGAATAGCCTTGGGAGCAACAAACTTGGGACCATATACGTTAGCATCGTCAACATAGAAATTAACGCCCGGTTTAGGGCCCTCGAAGTACACATCCAGCACTGATAATGTACCGGTTACATTCAGTGTGAAATCGCCCGAGAGCAGCACCCATTCGGAGTCCGTAACAACAAATGCAGTGGCTACGTTATGATAATTGGTGCCGCTGCCGTCCTGTTGCTCGACGGACAAAGAAACGCTATCCCTCGCTGCATTATCAAGTCTCACCCACCCCTGTATCTGGTAAGTCTTCCCATCCACCATTTTGCCGAACACAGACTGCTTTATCCCCTGCCAATTTGCCGTTCTGCCTGATGCTTTCGCACTGCCCGAGCCGCTGTGTACAGGCGATGTAACTGCCTCGATTGAGCAGTTTCGTCCGGCCCAGCCGTCCGTTCCGTTTTCAAAACCTGGATTTACAAGAATATTCATATCACCGTAGCTTGCGGACACAAATGATAAAAAAAACACCGGTAAAAACACTATTCTGCATAGGCCTTTCGAAGACATTTTATTCCTCCTTTCGACCCTTGTATATCATTTTTCAAGTCTAAATATGCTAACAAAACAACCTCTGCTCTGCAATATTATTTCCCCTTTTAATCTACTTTATTCTTCCCCTGGAGATCACATCAGCATAAAGCTGGTGACATTAATACGTACTACCACCATCCGCAGTTCATTTTGAATTTCGTGCTTTGGCAATTAGTACTTGTTTGGGATTTAGAACTTGGGATCCAGGATTTCTCTTTAACTTATAATCTATTCCCTGGCCTATTCGGTGCCAAACTTGGAGACGTATCTGAATTTCTGTCCACCTAACGAGGCGTCGACCATCAAACCCCTATCGGTTGTGATAAACACTGCCATACCGGCTTGATAATCAGCCTTTGCCGCTGCACCAATGGTAGCTGCTACGCCTGTAATCTGTGCAGAAAACGTGAATTCCTCGGTCTTGAATACTTCCAGGTCGTTTCTCTCCTTGAAGAATATTATTTCACGGAAGTACTCGCCGCCCAGCGAAATCCCCAATGTTGCCTGCGACATACTGCAGTAGCCGACCATTTCGTCTTGCTCATAGACCTCGCCTTTACCGTAAGCTCCGCCGATCCAGAAGGCGCCTTTAGCGACCTTTGGAAATACAGCGTAGCCGTAAGATTTATTGAAGAATTGCTGAATATCCGGATCTTTCTCTTTGAATATTGCAATTGTCTCCCTTACCTCCGCCGACAAAACCGCCTTTGCCTCCGGCCTTTCCGGCACCGTAGAGCATCCGGGCAATAGAATTGCTAAACACAAAACCATCACACTTATTTTCGCCTTCATATATCACTCCTTTCTTGGTCAACCCACCCTCTTCCGACTTATTCTGAATGTTCTATAACCAATTGCCGCACTACTTGTCAATAAAAAATTTAAATCGGCGAATGATTGCTTCGCTCCGTTTCGGATTGGCGGATTTTTTCTCGTCCTGGCTTAGGCCAATTCACAGCCAGATTAGTGATTTGTACTTGTGGATTTAGATATTAGGATTTTTTCCCTATCCCCCTGTCCGCTGTCTTGTTCATTTCATTTTCTTCACCCGATATATCTGTTCTTGCTCGCTCCAGTAAAGTTTATTTTGATTTGCCCTCCACCACAACTGCCATTGTCTCTCTGGTAACACAAATGCCGACTCTACCAGTAAAACATCCTCATCTATCGGCTGAGATTTTATCCACTCCTTCCACTGCCTTTCAATCTCCGCAATTGATTTGCCATAGACCTTCTGCAGTGTAACCGAGCTGTCACGGTCGCCTTTTGTTGTGCAAATTTGTCTTACGAAATCTTTGAAGAGCCCTTTTTTATGCAGATACAGCATCAACGACCTCACTGCACACTGCTCCGGCTGCTTTGCCCTGATTATCTCATTAAGGCTGATACTGTTTACGCTTGCTTTTGTGATTGGAAATCGCCAGTTACTGAAATATCCGAATGAAATAGTCAGTTTGCCTTCATTATCAAGATGCCCGATGAACTTTTCGAAGAACGTCGCAATACCCTCATTGACCCATTCGGCAGGCCGCCTCACAAAGCTGGTTGCTATGAAATGGTGAACCAGCTCATGCGTAGTTGTCCCCAGCCCTGAATCGCGATTGACAACGATTATATTTTCCCTTAAACCCATATAGAACCCGTATGGGCTGTTGCAGCCGGCGCTTTTTGCATAAGGTGTATAGCTGCTGGTGTCCTTGAATAGATAAACCTTAAGCGGCCGCTTTTGCCCGATTTCAAAGTACTCCCTGCTGAAATACTCGAAAAAACCCTCGAAGAATTGTTCATAGTAATCCAGCGATGCCGCATCAAGATTGCTGTAAATATTAAAGTGTTTTGTTTGCCTTTGATTGGTCAGTACCTGCCGGGTCAGGTTCCTGTCCGTGCGTATCCTGCTGTACTTCTGATATATCAGGACCCCGAAAAACACAGCAAACGCTGTAAATACGAGAATTATAAACGTTCGAGATGGCTTAATTCTTTTCACAGCCGTACAAGTTTACAGACCGCTTTTGGCAACGTTTGATGTGTGTAGTGCAAAGTCCGAAAATCTCGGATTTACAATTTGTTCTTTAAGTTACAGAGTAGGACGGCACCTTAATGCAATCTGACCTGAAGCAGCAGTTGGTGTATGGGCAATTACTGCTGTTTGGGTTCCCGAAACAGGGATTATTGCCTTCTGCTCTCTGGATGGCGAGGATAATTTCTGCTTTTTTCATTTTACCGCAGTTTATGCCCAGCCTTCTTGCTTTTTTTCTTATTTCATCGATTTTCATAATCGCATCCCTTTGTTAATTTCGCTCCGTTGGAAATCTATATTTTTTAACGGGGTTAATCATTATTATCGTCAAAAAAGCCTGTGCAAAAACAGCAAAATTTATAAATTTTTCTCCCCTTCTCAACACAACCATCTCTTCACGGACAAACCGGTGCATTACTCGGTATAAATGACCGGGCGGCTAAAAGGTCGCCCGAATTTATCGACCCGCTTAAGTTAATGTCATACCTCGCATTGCTGCAATCCACCGGCTGATTGATATGTGACCTGACTGCAAGCAGGTCACCCGAATTCACGCTTCGATTACTATTGGCATCACCCTTCAGGGCGGTCAGACATATAGAGGTCTCTTCTATCGAAACGCCCTGCTCTGACTTTATTGCATCCTTGAGCATTACTGTATAAGTATCCTCGTTAGCAAGTACAGGTAACAACTCCACAATCATACAAGTACTGCTGTCCCATACAACCGAACCTGCAACCGGCTGTATTCCGCCGATAACGCCCTCGATGGAAATCATCTCGCTGATATCGTTTACCGAAGTATCCATTTCTGTATCGAAGCAGACACGCAACTTTGCTATACCGCAGGTCCGGGGTTCGACATAACCATCGCTGACCTCGCACCAAATCTCTCCGATACTGCCGCCGTGCGTCGCCCCTGTCTCCCAGCTTTCAACCACTGGTGAAACTAATCTCTGATAATGGTATCCCATATCAACAATCCCGGTGTCTGCAACAGAGTCTGTGCGGGTCGTTGCTGTATCGAGTCCGAGGTTACCTGCAGAGTCACTGCCGGTATCCACACAAGGGCTGTTTATAACCTGACCTGCTGCTATCTGGCTGAGATAATAATCACCGAGCAGCCCTGCAACAAATTTCGGGTCACTGCCAATGTTACCGACTCCACCGAAGATACCCGTCCAGCCTTTAACGCAACTATAATTGATTACCAAATCCTCTGTTTCCGACTCAATTTGTGCTGATTCGTCGGTCCCTCCCATATCGGAGTTGGCCCAGAAGATGCAATTGGTTAAACTTACTATATTAACCTCACTTTCGTTAAATATTCCACCACCTAAAGCTTTCGCGTGATTGCCGACAAATGTACAGTTGTTCAATACCGCCTCGCATTCGTAATCGTTAGTGATAGCCCCGCCAGAATCATCCTTCGACATATTCTCGCTGAAAAGGCAGTTATCAAGGAAGACTTTCCCGCCGCAGTTATACATAGCTCCACCGCAGGAGAATCCACCAAAGTTAGAATTCTCTGAAAAGACACAGTTTCTGAGTTGCACTTCAGTCCAGTAATTGTACATAGCAGCCCCTCTCTCACAGCTTTTATTATCGACGAAAGTGCAGTTGCTTAAAACAGGACTTTCTTGTATATTTGCCATTGCGGCACCGCCTGCATTACCCTGGTTATATGGGCCGAGAAAATTCATAGCGAACATGCAATCGGTGACATTAGGGCTGCCGGTAAAGTTAAACATTGCGGCACCGAAGACGAATGCAAAGTTTTTAATGAAGGAGCAGTTTCTCACGGTTGGGCTACCGGATTCATTTCGCATACCACCACCGCAGCACGTGATTAAATCAGGCCAGTCGAGTAGATCTGCATATCCGCCGGTGACATTAAAACCGTCGATAACTGCGGTGACGTTTGTTCCACTTCCGGTGAGAACGTTGTGGGCGTTATCGAAGCGTGTGCTGTCATCTTGCATATCACAGGCGTCTGTCACAGGTGCATCGTTTCCGAGCAAATCACCGCTTAAAATCGTCTCATAGAGTTCAATATCTCTGACGTTTGGGTCCGGCTGTCCGACACCGGCATAGCCACCTTTGAGGGCCAGCTTGTTTATCAGCTGGAAGGTCGAATTGGGGTCACCTGTTCCAAGCGGATGCGAAGCATCACGGTCTGGCCTGTAAATACCAGCCGCAACTCTTATTTCATCGATGCCGCCATATAAGCCGGCGTAGTCTAAAGCATCCTGAAGATAATTGTAGGCGTTGGCCCAGCTCATACCATCGCCGTTGCCGGTCGCCTCGGCATCTACATAAAGGACTTTTTCGACGTATTCGAGTTCGGCTGTTTCGATTGTGACCAAGTTGTCGCATCGGGAAGACCAGGCGGCAAGAATGTGTCCATCAGCGTATTCTTCAACCGTAGGGTACCAGGCATTTGCGTCCGGCCTTATATCCAAAAATATAGGATTAGCCCAGTCATCGTCATATATGCTCCAGAAAGGAAACACCCGTTTACCAACTCTCCTTTCCCAGACCATATAAACTCTGCCGTCTGAAGAGGCGGTTATCCGGGCACAGCTTGCCTTGTCGCTTGTATCCACAGCCGCAGGCTCGCTCCACGAAAGCCCGTCAAAACTTCTGTAATAAACGTTTCCACGCCCATCTTCAGGTTCTTCTCCCTCCGAATAGCATATATCTGGTTCGTCCCCCCGCCAGTAAGCCAAATGAATTTTGCCGTCAGCGCCCTTATCAATATCCACCCCCTGGACGCTATCATACCAGCCGGTATTTTCTATCACTGTACTTGTCCAGGTGCCATCATAGATATAATAGCTTAGAAAAGTATATGAGTTGACAGTATCCTTTTCTATGTAAACAAGCATTAAACGACCGTCATTCATCACCTCAGTATCAAATACATACCACGCGAATTGCCTGTTTACAAAACCACCTGTTTGCTGTTGAAAAATATTTTCCGTTAGCAATTGGGGGCTGTCCCAGCCGGACCCATTGGATTTTGTCCAGTGAATCCCCCTTTCATAAGAACCAGAATAGCCGTAGTTTTCGGACCAGAAGACAAAGATTTCCCCTGCCGGCGTTACTTCAATCCGCCCCATTGCAGGCAGGCGCAGGCCCGGGGCCACCTGCGAGACGTCGCCAAAGGTCTCAAGGTCCGGGTCATAAATCCCGTGAAAAAGGTTCTGCAAATCCCCGCTGGATTTCGACTCAAACAGCACATGAATCGCCCCGTCCGGGCCGGTTGTAATATCAAGTATGCGGGAAAAGTGAAAACGATTCGTTAGCGCCTCCGCCTCTTCGAAGTCGGCGGCAGTTACAATGCTGACATGAATATCCGTCGTTCTTGTCATATCCTCACGCATTTTTTCGAAGAAAAGCAGACCATTTGTTTCGTTGGGGACGATAACCGGATGCCAGAGGTCTTTGCGATTATCATATTCGACCACCGGCGGCGTCGACCGTGTGAGGACAAGGTCTTCACTATAATCCTGCATCACGATACCGTTTGAATCGACATAATAAGTTACCATAGCACCCATAACATTATAAATATTTCCTACCCAAACCGTGCTCCCATATCGCATATTCCATTGACCCGGGACAACGTCGGTGTCGGTCTGCGGCTCGAGAAAACGCCAGTCGTTGAAGTTAAGAGGATTATCTCCTACAAGGACAGCGTTAATTGCATGATTAGTCGGGTAACTAACAGAAACGTGATGCATGGGCAGATTATAAATGGTTTGTCCCCCGTCAAATTCAGTGCTCTCAACAGCGAAATCATCCCGTTCAAAAGAGCCATGTATACAGGTCTGATACGCAAAATGATGGCATACAAAAAAGCTGGAGGTGTAGATATGCTCATCTGTTTTATCGAGTACCCTGATTTTATTTATCCACTCGTTACGTTGTGCTCTTGTTGTCAGTTGGTTCCACCATGCAGGGAGCGTTCCGCCCGACAGGGCCTGTGTCATAAGCGTAACATCTGAGCTGTTAATTAGGCCGTCACCATTTAGGTCGGCCCGAATGTTCGCCGGTTCGCTGCCGGCAATTATTGATTGCATCATAGAGAGGTCGTCGGATGTGATTTGACCATCGAGGACTACATCCCCGCTGCCGTGGTAGTTGGTCGTTTTAGCAGGTTGTAAGAAAGGATTATGACCGTTCCAGATACGGCCTTTTGGAGGAAAATCAGAATCGCAAATATAATTCAGGTCAACTCGCTTCTCTAACTCTCTTAGGTGCAGACGATTTCGAGGGTCATTTCTCAACCGGCGTGTTGTCGGTCTGGCTTTCATCGAGAATTCGAAAAAGCCGGGGTCGCCGCGAAGGTCCTTACTAACGTCGCCGGCCCTGAGGGTAAAACCCTCGAAAACCGTCTCCGGCCCTTCATCATTTATAAAGCGGGCGATGACGCCAACACCGTTGGCGTCGATAATGGTATTCCGCATACAGGCATCGTTATTGGGGTGAACGCTTCTCACGGTTATCGCTTTGCCGCGAAAGTCTAAATTGTAGTTACCGCTACCCTTGTATGTGCCAGGAAATAAAACGATGGTATCACCGTCTCTTGAGTGGTCAATGGCCTGCTGTATCGTTGAAAATCTGCCTCTGCCGTTTGCACGAACGAAAATTGTTCGTGCAAATGAGGGGGTAACTAATGTTATCATTATTAGTATTAAAACCGCCTTTTTCATAACCTGCTCCTCTAACTAAAATCTCGATTTACTGACCAGTATACCAGCATAGCCCGATAAAATCAAGTGAAAATCTAACCCTGGGAAGCAGTTAAAAGGTTGCGGCTCACCTTCTTTGTATCGGGCCATGTTCTGGCCTTAAAATCATGTTCCCTGTTAAATTAACTATTAATCCTCCCCAAGAATATGTCAACTCTCAAAACCAAACGACCTCTCTCTCGCACTAAATTACGGCCAAGTGTGTTAACTAAGTGCATACTGGCGAGGTACCCCGCGATGCTCTAAAATCTGCCTCAGCTTTTCCGAAAACTTCTCTCACTCAAAACTCTGCCTTCAACGGTCGGCTTCTGTTTCCTTAATCTTCCAATTCATCAGACCAAAATTAATCCCCGTAGTGTGCTGTGCAGCCACTGTGTCGATGGTGTAAAATTATCAAATTTACTCGAATATTTGTGAGTTTTTCCATACAGTTTTTGTATGTTTCTATACGTTTTTTGTCCGTTTCTATACATTTTTCGAACGTTTCTATATAGTTTTCGAACGTTTTCGAATATTTTCCATCATATGCCCGTAAACACGCTCCGTTGACCCCTTTCGCCAGCGAATTCTAACTTCTAACTTCTCAATTTCATATTCACTAAACAGCCCACATTGCCTACTTTAAACAATCCTTCAAGGGAAAAACCAAGCCGAGATTTGCTATAACTGCTTATGGGACAAGCAAAAGCGGGCGAGCGGATTCGAACCGCCGACGTCCAGCTTGGGAAGCTGACGCTCTACCACTGAGCTACGCCCGCAAAAAAGATTCATACCTCATTTTTAATAAATATATACGGTTTTTCTTCCTTTTGTCAAGTTTTATTTCGAATTTTATCAGCAGGTTGTGCAAGAAGTTGTGCAACTTTTTCCTTTATCGGCGTTGATGTCGCTGCTTGTAGATTACGATCATCGACCTTCAGATAATGCGCTCGAGCAACCTTCGGACTATGTCCCAACCACGCTGCAACTATATGCTCCGGGAAAATTTCAACCCAATCCTGCTCACGATTTTTTCGTAAAGTATGACACCACTTACTGTAAGCTTTAATGCCAGCACGTCTGCGAATAACCTGGAAATCCCGCCACAAATTTTTTCTATTCAAACCAGCAATAACAGGTTGTTCTTTGCAACCCTCTTCCAACAAAGACCAGGCCTCCAGAAGCAATGGCAATAGCTCCGGCGAAATAGGAACTAACCGCGATTGTTGAGTTTTCTTGCTCCAAACAATTAAACAACTTTTATCCCATACAACATCCCCCCATAATAATTCCAATGCTTCACTTTGCCTTAGCCCCGCCAATCGACAAAGTGCAAGTAATAGACGCCAACTTCGATTAGGACAATTCTCTAAAAGAGCTTCGAATTCCTGAATAGTGACATAGTACCAATCCTTACGTGTTCTTATTATCCTGCTAAGCTTTGCAAACGGATTAGATAAAATGAACCCATCCTCAAGTGCTTGATTAAACATCGTCCTGGCATTGCGAATATTTATATCGACCGTTGCTGCTTGTATGTCTTTCGGGTATTTGTTTATATGCTTTAAGTCCCCGGCAGCAAGAGTAGTTTTGAAATCACGCGCAGCTGGCTTTGTAATCTCATCGATACGCGGTTCACTTTTGAAATAAGCTAAAAGATATCTTGTCGTTTGTCTGTGTAGTTCGAATGTGCCTGCAGTAAGCTCAGCTTTTCTCGATTCAAGGTAAGTTTTTAAAAACTGTAATAGTTTCGGGGCTTGTGTGATATCACGCCGGGTCGGATAGATGTTTATTTCTTGCTCTTTTCGACTTCGCAGCACTCCAGCCTGACGTCTTGATAATTTATCGGGACCGTCAACTCTACCGATAGATTGTCCACGTTGACGACCATCTGAACTGAACCATCGCAAATACCAGTAGGTATGGTTTTTTGATTTATGTTTACTCAGGCTCACCTTAACCGATTGTCGAGGACTCATGGCTAACTCCAACAGTGTCATCGTGGATTATTCACCATCTGCTGCTCAACAAAACGTTTTAGCTCTTCACGAGAATATAATACCTGCCGACCTATTTGAACAGTCTTTAATCCGAATTTTTTTCGGTACCGATGCAGAGTATTTTGTGGAAACCTGCACCTGATTTTGTCAAGCCTTAAATACCTGATAGCCTCTTCCCTTGTCAGCAGGTCCGGCGTAGGCTGACAGCCACCGTTACCATCCGGCATCCAGCTTTTAGCGGTATTCGGACTCTCAGATTCGTTCATTATGCATTAACCCCTACCCTTGACACCTCCTCGACTTTTTTTCTCGCTGTATCAGCCGCTAATGCAGCCATTTTAAGCCTGTAACACCTCTTACAGACTATTTCAAACGTTCCATTACTGATAAAAATCTCATCTTGACCAGGTGCGATATAACTGCCACATTCTTCACAGAAGCTCATATTCATCAATAAATCCTTAACAACTCAATAACGTAACAACCAAACAGCTTTAACGAGATAATCATTGTTTTTCGGAACAGGAATTAAAACATTTTGGATATGTATCATCCGCACATCGACTACTAACACATCCTCCAACCCATATCCGAAATCATCTATAACATCAACGAGCTCTCCTTTCAAATTTACATAATC
>Ga0315548_1000992_pt1 | contig 24900 bp, 21 predicted proteins | sample SalMarSW160110MG_2_FD_202540 | JGI IMG/M metagenome (GOLD analysis project Ga0315548, IMG submission 202540) | Salt marsh sediment microbial communities from the Plum Island Ecosystem LTER, Massachusetts, United States - Salt Marsh Sediment SW1601-110 ...
AAAGTTTCTTACAGAAACTTTGCGAGCGAAACAACCTTCCAGAACAGGTGCGCCCAAAAAATATATTTCCAGAGATAGTAACAAACTTAAAATAATAGGTAAAAAGGAACGTAACATTGCTGATGGTATATCATCTCTTTTGGCGATTGAGTCTATACATCCGAATTTTGAAGGTTTGCCACCTGAATTTAAGATATCTGTTGATGGGATAGCTAACACAGCTTTAACAGACGTGTTCGTGATCTCGCCGGATGGACTGCGAGATTCAATGGGGAAAGGTGGTGGCTTTGAAGGTCTTCGCATATCATCCTTCGATTTGTTGTTAGCAATAGATGAAATATACGAGAATAAAGAAAAATATGAAATTTTTAAACAAAGCGTCTGTGATATTCTTGATTTAGAAGATTTGATATTCGAAGCCAAAGAAATATCAACACCATCGAAAGGCAGTGGGGGTGAAGAAACTATAGAAAAAATAAGGCGGTGCTATATAAAGAGGCGAGGCGACATATATGCACATATTGCAGAGTATTCTGATGGCACGCTGGCTGTTGTAGCAATACTATCAGCACTGTTTTCCAAGCGCCTTGCTGGTCGAATCTTATGTTTAGAAGAATTAGAGAATTGCCTGCATCCAGCAGCTATGGAGAAGCTTCTAAGATTTCTACAAGACCACGCAGAGCAATGGCCCGTGTTGCTAACCACTCATTCACCGTATGTTCTTAACGGGGTCAAACCTGAAGATGTTAATGTAGCGATTGTTGACGAGACCGGCGCCACACACTTTGAAAAAGTGAAGAATACTACGCAGTTGCGTGATTACCTTAACAAGGGTTTAATGAGTTTTGGCGAGTTACTCGTTAGGGATTTCAAAGGCTTCAGGGAAGGAAAAGTTTGATGTCTAAGGTAGGCCAGCAACAGGTTATTAAAAAACCCATATCACTCTTACTAGTTGAAGGCAAAACTGACGAAATTTTTTACAATCGCGTCAAATCAGAGCCCCTGAGAGATTGCCGAAGTACAATTCAAGATGTTGGGGGGCTTTACAATATTAATGCAAAAGTGATTGATAGAATCTATATGTACCTTCAACAACATACAGATGAAATAATTAGGATTTATTGTTGCTTCGACAGAGAGTCGCGGTATGGTCAAGTCCCGGGTTTCGACATTATAATTATAAAAAAACACTTCAAGGACCAAAGACAGCGACGAATACTAAGTATTGACCTAATCACGGCAACTAAGCAGATAGAATCCTGGTTATTCTACGATTTGGACACAATATACAAGTTCTTAAGAGTTCCAAATTCACAAAGAAGACCAAGAGCTTACCAACCACCAGAAAAGTTTGGGTATCGTGATCTGCAACAACTATTTGAGAGATACGGCAAAACATACAGCAAAGGCAAAGGGGCTGAGTATTTCATAAATAGCCTCAATATAAATAAAATCGGATCTACGTGTGAGGAGCTGAGAGAAGGAATTGAACTAATCCAATCACAAGCAAACGATATGACAAATCATCTTTTCTCATCAAGAAATCGTAAAAGTAATTGAGCTACCAAGAAACGCTACGGTCAGGTATTAACTCCGCTTGCGGAATAGAAGAATCAAGATATGCTACGGCACGGGGCGGGTATATTTTAAGATTTGGGGGTTGTTGTCAGGCTGGGATGGGGTTAGAATTGTCGGCAGAGAGAACAAGTAAAGGATTGCTTTTAAGGAGAAAAAGAGATGCTGCTTCCCAAATCCATACGCAAAATGATAGCGGTTTTTCGCGGCGGAGTTGCGCCTGCGTTGATATTTTTATCTATAACGCTCGGATTCTGGTTCGGGCTGGTGCCCGGCTGGACGGGACTGCACACGTTTGTCGTGGTGCTGTTCCTGGTGCTTAATATTCACACGGGTCTGTTTCTGCTTTCTGCGGCGATGGGTAAGGCGTTGTGCTTTGCGGCGGCACCGGTGTTGTATCACGTCGGCGTATTTGTGCAGGGACATCTATCGTTTTTGATAAACGCACTCTCATCGGTGCCGATATTTGGTGCGACGGACTTTACTCGGTATTCGGTTGCGGGGGCGATAGTGCTTGGCCCGGTGGTCGGTGCCATAGCCGGGCTGATGTTTGCACAGGTCGTAATTGCTTTTCGCAAGAAGATGCTAAAGTTCGAGGGAAATTCCGAGGCATTTAAGAAATGGTACTCCAATAAGTGGGTGTGGACACTCGACAGGATACTGATAGGCAAGCGCACCAAAGACGCCGCATCACTATTTACAAAGAAGACGGTCTATGTTCGCAAGGCGGGCGTCGCTATCGCTGTGATACTGGTGGTCGCAGTCGCGGGGGCATCGATGCTCGTTCAGGATGAAGCGGTCAAAAAGTATGCGGTCGAGAGGATGAGCAGCGCCAATGGGGCAGAGGTCAATGTCGGGGCGCTCGAACTGTCGGTGTTGTCGGGTTCCGCATCGGCTTCGGGGATAGAGGTGACAGATGCGGAGAACCCGGCGAACAATCAAATCGCGATAGAGAAGGCCAGCGCCGATGCGAGCTTGTATAATCTGCTGCTGGGCAGGGTGGTGATGGATAATATCGAGCTGAGCGGGGTGACGTTCGGCATTAAGCGCGGGACACCCGGCAAGGTGGCGGAAAAACCGGCAGGGGAGGATAAGCCCGTCTTCGACCCGAATGATTTTAAGGTCAAGGCCGCCAATGTCGCCAAGCTGGAAAAGTACATAAAGAATTACGGCGTGTGGAAGGAAAGACTTGCGAAGCTCAAGAGGTTCATGCCGAAGCCGAAGGAAAAAGCGGAGCCGCCGCAGCAGTATATGGAGTATCTTAACGCGAGGGCGGATGTCCCGGCTGCGATGAAGCTGTTGGCGAAGAATATATTAATGGACAACACGCAACTGCAGTCGGAGCTGTTCGGCAAGAGCAAGATTGTATTGAAGAACCTCAACGACGCTCCGCAGACGTCGGGGCTGCCGATAGGTTTCGAGATAAGTTCGTATGATACGGCCGCGAAGCTAAACGGACAGGTGCAGTTCGAAGGGGTCGCGGCGAAGGTTACGGGCGGCTTCGAGGGCTTTGACCTGAGCAAGGCGAAATCGATGCTGAGCAGGGAGTCGGGCCTTGCTTTGAAGTCGGGCGACGCTTCGGGCACTTTCGAGGGGACAATGACGAGCGAGGCGATTGATGTGGCGATAAAGATGTCCCTGAGAAACCTCGAGGCGAGGGGGCAGGGAAAAGGCGTTATGGGGCTTGGCAGTGCGCAGACATCGCAGATATTCGGGGTATTGAAGGAGCTTGATATGACGATACGCATGGTAGGGCCGGTGGACGAGCCGAGACTTGCGTTCGATGTCGAAGGTCTCGATAAGCAGTTCAAAAATGCCCTTGTTACAGCCGGTAAAGAGAGACTCAAAGGCGAGGTTGATAAAAGACTCGGAGAGAAAATCGGCGGCAAAGTAGATGATATTAGTGAAAAAATCAAGAAATCAACGGGCGGGCTGCTGGACGGGCTGCTCGGCGGAGATAAAAAAGAATAAACTCTACGGGATTACGGCGCAGGGGCGAAGTGGAGTGTTAATTTGCCTTCTTCAATAGTTACTTTTTCCAGGCGGACACTGCTCTGCTGAAGCTACGCAGTGTTGAGCAGGCGCACTATAAGATATGTTACGGGACAGGTTCAAGGTGGAGGGTTAATTTGCCTTCGGCAATATTTACTTTTTCGAGGCGGACGTTTTTGTCCTCGACGGGAAAGACGGGGTCGAACGGCTTGCCATCCAATAATGATGCGGCGACCTGCGCCCGCCAATCCCCCGTATCTACAGGCATGATGGCAAGCTGCTGCTCGTACATCCTTCTGGCGACCATCCTGGCAAGAGGGGTAATATTCATGGCGCCGGTCTTTACCTTCGCCACCTGCAAATTCAAAAGACCATTTGCGTCAATCTCCGGCTGCAAAACGATAGTAACCACAAGCTCCACGCCTTTTAAGGTTGCCGTGCCCATTAATGCGATAGTGTCCGACTCAAAACGCACGGCAGGCGATGAAAGGACGGTTTCCTCAGAGGCCATCGACCAGCCGGCAATCGCTTCGTTTAATTTCTCGTCAATAATGACCACCTCGAACGGCTCCTGAAGCTGTGCACCGTTATAAAATTCAGATGATAAATGGGTCAAATATGAATCGACGCGGCCATCGTTATCGTCGGAAGCGGGGTTATAGCCGGAGGGCGTGTAGAACAACAAAACAAGAAGAAAAACCGCTATGGCCAAATCGACCAGAAGCCAGTAGCGCTTTTTGAATCTTTTCTTTTTTGGTTTTTTCGGGTCTTCCTTTGTATCCATATTTGGGCCACTTCGACAAAGCTCAGTATAAATACTTGCTAAAAAGCGTTTTTGAGATTATAGTAATTTTAAGAAAGTAAAGAAACCACGGATTTCGCAGATTTTGCAGATTTTAGTTTTTGACTTCGACAGGATTAGTCGAGTCGTGAAAGGATTTAACCAATGGCGAGCCATTTTGCCGACCGTCTCTGTACTGCTATAAAGGCCAAAAGAACTTCTTTGATTGTCGGCTTGGACCCCGTTTACAGCCGACTACCCTCGGCCATAATAAGCCATCGCGATATGAATGACGAGCTCGATGCGAATGCAGCAGTAGATGCAATTTTCGATTTCTGCACGCAGACGATGCGAATTGTTGCGCCGATGGTGCCGGCGATAAAGATAAATATCGCATTTTTCGAAAAGTACCTCTGGGAGGGGATGGAAACTTACTATGCGTTGATTTCCGAGGCCGATGAGCTGGGGCTGGAAATAATCGGCGATGTGAAACGCTGCGATATCGGCCATACCGCCGAGCTTTACGCGGCGGCTCATCTGCAAAATCCGGAATTGACCGGCCTCGAAGATACGCTCGCTCCCGATGGTATAACAATCAACGGCTATACCGGAACCGATGGTATTATCCCTTTTGCGGATATGGCCAACAAGGAAGGTAAGGGAGTATTCGTGCTAATCCGAACCAGCAATCCTTCCGCTGCAGCTATTCAGGATTTCGCCGATGCAGACGGCCAAACGATGTATGAAAAGCTCGCTGAAATAGTCAATGAAATCGCCTGCCAAAACGAGCGGGTCGGCAAAAACGGATATAGTAATGTGGGGATGGTGGTGGGCGGCACATCGCCGGAGATAACAACAGCGCTGCGGCAGAAGTATGAAAAGATATGGTTTCTCGTGCCTGGGTACGGCTCGCAGGGCGCATCGGCGGCCGACTGTTTGCGGTTCTGCAAACCCGACGGCACGGGAGCTTTAATCAATGCATCGCGGTCGATAATCTACGCTTATGAAAAACCACAATACAAAGAACAGTTCGGCGATGATTGGAAAAGATGCATCGAGCAAGCGGTAATCGATGCGAAAATTGACCTCGCAAAAGCTGTGCAGACTTTGATATGAACAAGGATTTCATCAGAAGTAAAACTGTCCTGGTGATGGGGCTGGGTCGTTTTGGCGGAGGTGTCGATGCAGCTAAATTCGCGGCAAGTGCCGGCGCAAAAGTAACCGTAACAGATTTGGCACCGGCAGAGAAACTGCAAAAATCAATCGGCCAACTTAAAGAATTTCCTGATATAGAATATCACCTCGGCTCGCATGACGTGAGCGATTTTGAAAAAGCAGATATTATCATCGCTAATCCGGCGGTGCCCGGTGATAATAAATTTCTGGAAATAGCACGCCAACATAACAAACTTATCACGTCCCAGATTAATATATTCTTCGAGCTTTGCCCTGCAATGACAATCGGCATAACCGGGGCAAACGGCAAAAGCACAACAGCCGCCCTGACTGCACACTTACTGAAAAAGACGAGAGACGAAAAGGTCTGGCTCAGCGGCAATATCGGTAATGAGCCGTTACTAACTATATTAGAGCAAATCGGCCGCAAAGATGTAGTTGTGCTGGAACTATCGAGCTTTCAGCTCGAACAATTAGAAATAAAAAAGGCACCTGATGTTGCACTACTGACCAATCTTACGCCGAATCATCTTGACCGCTATGGAACATTTGCCAACTATTGTGCTGCAAAGGAAAATATCTTCAAATTTCAAGAGCTGGATGAAAACTGCCATGTTGTTTCTATCTTCAATGCCGAAGATAAAATCGCCACAGAATGGTTTGAAAAATACAAGACAGATGCAGGTAGAACCTGTATCAAATTTTCAACCGACGATATAAATGAAGAAATACGCGAGAGTTTTCCGCTGCCCGGCCGGGCTAATCTTTCAAACCTCGCCGCTGCAATCGCTGTCGCCAGGCACTTCGGCATTGACGACGGCCAGATTAGAAAGGCCCTGCCGGGGTTTAAGGCATTACCTCATCGGCTCGAATTGGTATCAGAAATCAATGGCGTCAGGTGGTACAACGACTCGAAAGCAACAACGCCACAGAGCGCAATCACCGCACTGGAAGCTTTTGACCCGCAGCCCCGACTAGCGTCGGGAGACGCTGGGGCTTGCCAGCCGATTATCATTATTGCCGGCGGATATGATAAGAATCTGTCCTTTGATGAACTCGGCCGGAAAATAGCTGAAAAGACCAAGGCAGCTATTCTGTTAGGCCAAACCGCACCAAAAATAGCAGATTCGATTAAAAAGAAATTAGCCACATCCATGCTTCGCTCCTTAGGAGCTACGCAGGACAAGGAGAACACCCCGCTTCGCCCAAAGGGCTACGCAGGGCAGGCAGAGAAATCAATAAAAATCAAAATAGTTAGTTCATTAACTGATGCGGTTGAATTGGCCAGACGCTTAGCGGAAAGTGGTGATGTCGTCTTGCTAAGCCCAGCTTGCGCCAGCTATGATATGTTTGATAACTTCGAGCAGCGAGGCAGAGAGTTTATTAAACTTGTGACTCGTGAATGAGTAGATGCGTGGATGAGTAGATGCGTTGAGCGTGAAGGGAATCAGATTATCAGGATGGAGGGCATCAGGAATCAGTTAATCAGGGGATTAGTCAATTAGTGAATTAGTTGATTAGTTAACCCCTAAGGGGTAAATTGGCGAGGGAGTGATATATAGTCCTTTTGATTAGTCGAAAAGACTATTTGCCTTTAGAGAACCACAGATACCCCCCTAAAACAGACAGGCACAAGTTGCTCAAATTTATCCGCCGTGGCGGAATTCACCGGAACATTTGCCTTAACCGGCGACAAACCCAAAGCGAAGCCGGACTCTCTTCCGGCTACTTGACTTTTCATATTCTAACGCATGTTCTCCGAACCGACCTGCTCCTCGAAAACTATACCAGTTGTAATTGGAGTACCGGCATGATAGTTACCACAAACTAAGTCTATTACACTACCATTACAAAAAAGTTGAAAGAACAAATGCCTTTTCGTGTTGCCTAACGATGAGCTGAACTGCGAGCTAAGCGAGTCAGCTCTAGCGATTTGTTAGGCTTTTATTGGTTGCTGCCCCCTATTCATTTAAATGTTTCTTAAGCTTCTTCACTGCTTTTTCTCCTCTATTCATTATTTCGGATAATATCCAAGCGGATAACTTAAATCTGTATTTAATAAATTCGCATTGAGGTTTATAGGGATTTTTTATGTTATTGTTATAACGGACGTTAAACGCATGGCAGCTACCGCCACAGAAATATTTTATCCAGCATTTTCTGCATTCCTCTTTTGAATCTACATGCATGCGCTGGAATATTCTTCTCTTGTGCGTATTAAAACCCGAGTCTATATGACCAATACTATTTTCTTTCTCTGGAACCGTCTCAAAACAAGGGAAAATCCTTCCATCTGGAACAACAGCGATAAATCCACTGCCTGCTCCGCATCCTGTGTGAGTAGGATGAGGATCAAGAATTTTCTTCAAACAATTGTCAAAATGGAAAAAATGTATCGGATTACCCTTATCGAACCTTTCCAGATAAATGTCAGCCAATTTGTCATACTCATACATTATTTTAGTTATCTCGCCAGGAGTTGAAATGGAGTGGGGATTAGTTTCAGCAAGTTGGGCGGGTTCGACAGAAACGCTCTTAAATCCCTGATTATTTAAAAAAAGTACCTGTTCAGAGAAATTGGGAGTAGTTCTTGTAAAGGTGCCCCTGACAGTGAAACCGTCAGCATAATGCCGGAAATATTCCCGAATATTCTTTAAGACAATTGTATGTGTGCCTTTACTATTCTTGGTTTTTCTCATCCTGTCGTGAATCTTTTGTGGCCCATCAAGGGAAAAAAGCAATGAAAATCTTTCCCGGCTGATGAAATCCATGATACTTGGGGACAACAGCATGGCATTGGAAGCCATTGAAAATGTCACCTTTTTATTAAGTGTATTTGCTCTATTTCTTGCATACTTCACTGCTTCAGGAATAAGTTTAAAATTAAGCAAAGGCTCCCCGCCGAAAAATCCGACATTAACCGATTTAAAATCACCCGAATGGGCAAAGGCAAAATCAATGGCTTTAAACATTATCCGGCGGCTCATTAATTGACGATTACCCCCAAAGGCACCGGTATCCGCATAACAATATTCGCAGCTTAAATTACAATTGTGCGCAATGTGAAGGCAAACAGCAGCTACATCATTATGAATATGGTGTTTGTAGGTGGAAGGATTTGCACCAAAACATCCGCTTTCTAATAGTTCCTTACACTCTTTGATACACCTGTGAAGTTGTGGCATTGGATAAACATGAGCATACTTCTTTTCCAAACTTCTGCCAGCACCTGACAAAAGTTCAGGAAGAATTGTTAAAGCTATGTTATCCAGTTCGGCGCAAAATGTAGTATTAATGTCATAAGCAAAATACTTGTCCCTGATCGAGAAGAAGTAAATATTGCTATTCTGCATTTTGGTTTACATTTCCCTTCTTATTCTTACAACTCTTAGCTCTTTTCACTGATTGGACACCCTGGAGCTTGTACAGAAGGACAAGGTTCAGGGATATATGGACCGGTCGGCGTTTTTACATTATGCTCACAACTATCCATACAAGTAACCTTGCAGCTATTTTGACAGGTATCCTTGCAGCTATCTTGACAGGCACTCTTGCAATTATCCTGACAATAAGGTTTACAACTGTCCGTACAACTTATAGCGCAAGGATCTACAACTCCATCAGAAAGTTTTTTAGAAGAAGTAGGTACTTGGGCAAGCACTTTAACATGTTGCTTTTTTGATTTTGTCATTTTATTCTCCTTTTAATTTTAGCTGGTATTTTTTTAAGATAAAGTCTTTGCCAGCCATAAAAGCTCCACCTTTTATTCCGTTTTTTACCCGCCTTTTATCCGCCGGAGTTTACTCGCCGTATGCGAGGCGGGCTGGCGTACTGTGTAAAACGCCAAAGCTTGTCCCCGCATGCCTCTGGCGGGGAACAGACTGTTTCTGCCAGTACTGGCCCCTGCGTCTCCCGCCGCAAGTCGGGGCAGCGGGTAAGAAGTTTCCGTTGCTTCTTCAATACTTGCCTTGCCCTGAGTAAGCGAAGCGCATCGAAGGGTTCAATCTCTTACGTGGCGCTGACCGATTGGCGGTTCATCGATGATTCAACGGAGCTTCAGCTTAGGTAATCGCGGTTGATACGCCAGCCTGCGTAAACTCCAACAATGCTGCCAATGCTGCTAACCACGAAGCCGGTCATGAATCCAAATCTGGCTCCTATCCACCATCCAATCCAACCAAAGACTATCATGCCAACGAAGATACAGAACCTGTTCATATCTTATCCGACTCGAATTATGGCCAACGATAATTATACAGTTTTATACGCCTATGGCGTACTATATAAACCGGGAGACCATATTCTTCGCTTCCGCCTTCGCCGAGGCTTCCGTCTTCGCTTCCGTCTTCCATCCTTCGCCCTAAGGGGCTTCGGAGGACAGGTCGCTTTCGCTACGCCGGACAAGTCGGCGGACAAGAAAGCTATGGAGGACAGGCGGGGCTAAGAACAACACCGGGCAATTATCTATTCTTCTTTTCTTGTTTTAATTTTCGTTTTTCCTTCGGACTAAGCAGGGCCTTTTTATGGTGTTCTCTTTTGCCTTTATCTTTTTTTCCCTTATCGCCCATATCAGTTTCTCACTTTCTCGCAATACATATTTATATATTATGGATTCCCGCTCCCCGCCTTCGCGAGGACAAGCTTCGCGGGAATGGAAAACCTATAATACCCAAACCGGCAATTTCCGGCAAGGGGAAAATTCGTTGCACGTCGCTCGTGAGAGGTCTGTTTTTGAATAGATTTCTCCGCTGCGCCCCCGTGCTTTCTTGCGAAAGCAAGAACGGGGGCTTCGGTCGAAATGACGGTAGGGCTGTATTCGTGCCCCGTTAGAAATTGGTGTCTTGCTTCTAACAGGGTCAGTCAACTCAGCGCCGGATTATAGGAATATATTCGTTCAACGCTAAAAAAATTACAAAAACCTTACTTGGCCATTCCCCCACACCAATTGAGCAAGAACAATGGGCTGAACCGTGGCTGTCAAAGAAAAAACTGTTGATTCACCGCCGATAGGCGTCCTGTGGAGGACAATTGGTGCGGGGTTGTAAGCAAAAAAAGCACTAATCACCCTTATCAATCCGAACAGCGGTGATTTTTCCGGCTATCCGTTGTAAAGTCACTCCTTAAACCTGTCGATTTGCAATTTAATATGCTAAGGGTGTCTAAACCAACAATAAAAGGCAACATTTTTTGAGGAGATGAAAATGAACATAGAAAGCGAGCGTAGAAGCGAGCAGAGGCTGCATTATTATTGGCCTATCTGGTTCGCCGAGGACTTTAAAGGAGAACTTTCACAGGGTCAAATGCTCGATGTCTCAAGCAGAGGCGCGGCATTTACCTGCTATGATGACGGCAGCTGTCCTTACCCTGGCCAGCAAATAACCGCTCGTTTCAGCATTCCACAGTTTGGCCCGGGAGATTCCTTCGATATGGCAAATTTCACTCGCTCAGGTAGTGTTTGTCGGGTCGATGAGGTAAATAACCTCATGCGCCGCGTTGCGCTTCAGTTCGCAGAACCACTGCCTTTCAGGCCCGGTGAACAGGTTGATATCGAAAGTGAATCCGGTACACACCAACAGTCAAAGGAAACTCTAATTTCTAAATTCTAAATCCTAAACAAATTCAAATGACCAAAATTCAAAACTCCGAGATTTTGAGACTTTGAAATTTGTATTTTGAGATTGTTTCGAGTTTAGATATTAGGATTTAGGATTTCCGCTTTAGCGGTCTAAGTTAGCATTTGTACAACTATCTCTGCGACATGCTCGCAGGCTTTTTTCTCAGCCAACGGCTCAGTCAGCTTAATCAACTCGTCGCTGACTTGAGCTAACATATCTGCATCTTTCAAAAACTGCTCGATGTCTTCGATAATCGGTTCGAGCGAGCTAAAATACGGCATAAATTCCGGCACTAATTCTTTACCAGCCAGAATATTGACCAAAGAGAAGAGTCTTATTTGCACCAGCCACCATCCTACCAGATACCATAAAACCCTGCTGGATTGATACATTACCACCATAGGACAACCGGCGGTGGCAACCTGCAAAGTGGCACTGCCACTTGCTACAATCGCAAAATCAACGGCAGCGGCAGTTTCACTAACCGAGCCGATAGTATATTGACATTCAAAACCAGGAATTTGTGCTGCTTTTAAGAGCTGCTGCCGTTCGGCATCTACAGCCACTGTAGTGAATTTCGCATTGGGATATTTTTGTTTTAATCGAACAGCTATCTGCTGCATCGGCCGCCAGAGTGACTTAATTTCGGCGGCCCGTGAGCCGGGCATAAGAGCAAGCTTGGCATTCGTCGGCTCAAAATTCACATATTTTTTTCTGAAGCCGGCCAAATCCGACCCCAAATCGTCAAACAATGGATTGCCGACAAAAGTGACCTCGATACCTCTTTGGCTGAACCAATCCTGCTCGAAGGGTAATATGCAGCAGAGCTTATCGCAGCACTTGCGAAGTTTTTTAATCCGCCAGGGTGCCCATGCCCAGAGCTGGGGGGCGACGTAAAAAAGGGTCTTGATGCCTAATTTTTTGGCGGCCTTTGCGATGTGAAAGTTAAAACCGGGTGAGTCACAAACAATGACTAAATCTACTTCATTCGTCTTAAGATAGGATGTTATGCGCTTGATAAGCTTATAATAATGGCCAACGTGTCTGAAGGCATTATATATCATAACGGCCTTGCCGATTGTTATTTGCAGTAATTTGCAGCCGGCTTCAGCCATTTTTGGGCCGCCTACGCCGACAAACTCTATGTTGTCGTAAGGCATTTTGCGCATAGCGGTTATGAGTCCGGCACAGTGGGCGTCGGCGCTTGGCTCAGCAACACTGATAAAAACACGGTATGTTTTGTTTTTATCCGGCATAGAAGTCTATATAGTAATTTGATTTATGAAAACGGCAATGATAATTTTAGCCGCGCTCCGGCAGAGTAGTACCGGATACGTAAAGCAGTAAGAGGTAAGAAAAAACGTCAGAGGAAAGCATGCTTTTATTATTTATGCTGACATTCTGAGCAGCATGTTTTCGCTTTCGACAATCCTGAATAGTATAAGAACGCCGGCAAGTGCAACTCCTCCAAGGAATCCACCAATGTGTGCCAGAAAAGCCACGGGAAGAGAGCCGGCGACACCTCCAGTCAAGTTCAACAGGAACCATACGAGGATTAGCCATGGCCCCAGCCAGCTGAGACGCCCGAAACAGAGCACAACATACATCCCCAAGATTCCCATGACCGCTCCGCTTGCACCAATAGCCGGCCGACCATCATAAACAATGTGCACAACAGCTGAAATAATTCCCACAAACAGATACGCCAACGGATAGTTCACATTGCCTATCCGCAAACACACATATCGCCCAAATACCCAAAGTGCAGCCAGATTCCAGGCCACGTGCATCACACCGGCGTGCAGCCACATGTAGCTGAATATCGCTGTAAAAGACCAGTTATTTAAAATCAGACCATTAAGATACTGCTGGCCACCATCATACACGAACTGCAGCGCAAATGTCACGATTATCAGCAGCATCACCAGGTAATTACCTACCGGCAGATAAGGTACAGATATTCTTTTGCTTAATCGTACGTGCAAGACACACTCCTCCTTGCGGCATTAAGCCGACTTAACAGGTGCAGCTCCGAATAACCCTGTACAGCAGCAATAATACAGATTTATAAAAGCAACTGCAGGGAGAACACTTACAATACCATATTCAGAGCCAAATGTCAATACTGATTTTAAGGGATTTTATGGGGCGAAAGTGCTGTTGGGCAAAAAAAATCGGGGGTAGACAAGGAATTTTGAAGTGAGAAAAGAGCGCTTAAAAAAGGTGGAATGGCCCTATCGGTTTATTAGTTATCATGCCAATTACTTATTACAAATTCCAATCCCTGCTCACTTTCATCTCTCAGCGCCACATCATAGTAAAAGGTAGCGGAATTTTTAAACATAAAGCTATTAGCTGCTGCTGAGCCATACATGTCAGCTGAGTTATGCATAATTACGTCTGCCTGCGGAGCGTAAATTACTCCGTACAAATCGCAGCTATTCTTTAAAATTATCTCCACGCAGCTATCAAGCCCATATATTTTAAGCTTTGTGGGGTCTTTGGTCAGGTTGTTAATAGCACTTGAGTTTTTGCCTTCAAGCTTTCCTCCCAAGTAAAGAGTCAAAGAGGCATCAGAATACGAATCCGATATGGCCAGGTCACACGAATTACCAAGAACCAGGTCGCCAACAATATAGAGAGTTACATCTCCATCGATGGTAATCGTTTTGCTGTTATCGAGCTGGACGCCACTATATTTACCTGAGGTTGTTATTGTTATATCCTCCGTTATCGTTCCTTCAGAAGGCAATTCCTGCAGCCACGACGGCAATGTTACCGATGACAACTCATTTATACATGCCAGAGCATAAGTATCACCTGTGATTTCAGTGCTGCTTTGCAGCTCGATGACTTCATTCGGATCTCCACCGGGACCTACTACAACATCGCCATTTATAGTTGCCGAGTTTCTCAAGATGATGGTATCAGCAGCAATACTGTTAGTACCGACTTTCATATTTTCATCGTCGTCATCATAATTGTACCAGTCCAAGGTGACAGAATTCTCAAGATCGATACCTCCATTTGCAAAGATTGCATGCTCAAACGGTCCGTGTAGTTCTAATGTGCACTGAACTTTCCGTTCGGCACTGCCGGCTTTCCCGATTGACTCAATGGTATAGCCGGAGGCAAGGTCACCTGTAACCGTGTAATTAAACAACGCGTCACAATTAGGCAAGGTTTGATTTACGGCAAGCGGCAAGGAATTACCGTCCCAGGGTTTAACTTTCAACTTTTCGTTCATTTCATAGAGAGCTTTAGTCATCCCGGCATCCGCGGCAGAGCGGGCTGAAATCTGCGAAGCTGTTCGTATCGAGAAAATGCGGCTGTTCAGACCAAGATTCAACATTCCCGTCCCTATTATAAGTAACATTACAACCATAAACATCGCCAGAGGCAGTACAGAGCCACGCTTTTTTGATTGTAGCAGCTTACACATATTCATCTAAAGCCCAACCTCTAATGAGAAATTGTTGCTAATTGTGCATAACAGCAGAGGAAACAACACTATTAGCATGTGTGCCGTCATCGAGTTTAAGTACCATTTGTATGGATTGGCCGACCTGCTTAAAAACACAATCAGATACGTTCTTACAAACAATCTGAGTGGTCAATGTTGCTCGCGGGTATAGTTGGCCATATTCAACCATCAGGTTGCCACCGGCCACATAGAAAAATGCATAGCGGTCAACAACAGTAGAATCGCCATCCTGGCGGTAATAAACCTCAACCCACTTGCCATCACCATCCAATAAGACCGTGTCCTTACTTGCCCTGCGAACAAGTGCGTCAAACTTTTTCGCAGCCACATAGCTGCCTTCAGCCACATCCGAGTGAATACGATCGTACATATCGTGCCAGCCACGATTACTATCAACCAATATGAAGCCGACAACCAATATGGGGATAACTGTAATTGCTATGGTTACCACCAGTTCTATAGACGAGAAACCATTTTGAACTGTGAGTTTGCTTTTAATCATCTTTTTTTTGTCAGTTCGTTACTAAAGCGTAAGTTGTGAGGTTGAAAGATTTGTCAGCTCCACTTTCCTGCACACTACGCTCCGGCCAAGTTACGACTACATTCAACGCTCTTAATCCGGTACTAACATCTTTCCAGAGGAGGATTGCATCGTAGCTGGCATCATTTAACACAACTGTGTAGCTTCCCAATAAGGTAAAGGTTTCGTCATATTCAACATCAGTATCAGGGTTTTGTGTGATGGTGAGGTCTGAGCCCAGATTTTCTACCGGGTCATAGGTTTCAACACCATTAACAGCCCCCCAGCTCTCACTGAGCGTCACAGCAGTTCTGGCAGCTGTGCTGAGCATAGCTGCTCTTCGTGAATCCAGGGTAGCATGATATCTAGAATTGGCAGTTCCGATAATCACAATAAACAAGACAGATATCGCAACCATCGTGTTGACCAATGAAACTCCTCGCCGACAACGAACTATGTTTGTCTTTGGAATCATTTTTAACCCCCAATTTAACCCCCAACATAAAAGGCAGCTAAATAGTTGAAATGCCCTGTTTGCAACTGCTTAAGCAAGCCTTTTGGCTGTACCACCCATATAGAAAGACCTGTTGGTTATGGGACGGCTTATTTCCACATTCTATCAGGCCAAAATGCACTGAAGCCGTTCAGCCGGACATTTGATTTTTCGTCACAAACTGCCCAGAGCTTGATATCAAAGAGCAGCACGTATTCAAGTATAATGCGGAAGTTTCTCCTATCCTTATCAGACCTTCTATTTAAAGTATACTCCCAAAAACACCAAAAGCAAAGACTACAAAGCTTGTTCGACATAGAAAATCAAGGCCGGTCAGAAGCCAAGAAACCAGCGGCACAAAAATCCACGAATAAAATTCGGCAACTAAATAAAAGGCCGAGGAGAATTTTAGATTTACGATTTGCTATTGTTGATTTATGATTGAACAAAAATGGGTCTAAGCAGGAATAAGTAATGGACAGGTTTTTTATAGGACAAGAGAATCCCCTCGACCTGAGCTCGGGACGAATGCTGCGAGGCGAAGAAGTTGTGCTCGAAGGACAACAGGCACATCAAATAAATAATGTGCTGCGCAAAAAAGCCGGCGAGCATATCATCGTACTGGATAATCTCGGCTCCGAATATGAAATCGAGCTAAAGACAATCGGGAAAAAGAAAGTTACCGGCCAGATAAAAGAAAAACGAGAAGCTGTGGGAGAGCCGGCTGTGGAGATTACGCTATACCAGAGTTTGCTTTCGCGTGAGAAGTTCGAATGGGTGCTGCAAAAATGTACGGAGGTTGGCGTGAAGCGATTTGTCCCAATGGTTACCGAACGCAGCATCGTGCGAAAAGAATCAAAAAAACAAGATAAAATACAGCGTCGGCAGCGAATAATACAGGAAGCGGCGGAACAATCAGGCAGGGGCAGGATACCGGAATTGGAGGAAGCTGTAAATTTTGAAGAAACGGTAGCCAAGCTCGGTGGTTTCGATTATAAACTTTTGGCGCATACACAGGGGCAGGGTGAGAGCTTGCGACAGTGCTTAAAAGATAACAAAAAGAACGAAAGAATCGCTCTGTTTGTTGGGCCGGAAGGCGGATTTACGGAAAACGAGGTGCAGAGCGCAAAGGATAATAATATCGTGCTGATTAGTTTGGGTCGGCGGGTCTTGCGAACAGAGACAGCAGCAGTGGTTGCGAGCAGCCTTATTCTGTATGAGTCAGGCGAAATGGAGAGATAAAAATATGCTTTACCTTGTAGCAACACCAATCGGGAACCTGTCGGATATCAGCTTGCGGGCGCTGGAGATTCTTCGGCAGGTCGATTACGTGGCCAGTGAAGATACAAGAAAAACCGGTCTGTTGCTGAAATACTACAAGATGAAAAAGCCACAAATTACTTTTCACGAGCACAATGAGAAGCATGCGGGCAGAAAGATTATAGGTTTACTTAAAGAGGATAACTCAGTAGCGCTTGTGACTAACGCGGGTACGCCGGGTATTTCCGACCCGGGATTTACGCTGGTTCGCAGCGCAATCGAGACAGGGATAGATGTTACGATGATACCGGGGGCCTGTGCTTTCGTGATGGCGTTGATTTTGTCGGGACTTGCTACTCATAGCTTTACGTTTCGCGGCTTTGCGCCGCGGACAAGCGGCAAAAGACGAAACTTTTTGGCTGAAGACAAAGATTTGCCACACACTCTTATTTACTATGAGAGTCCGAATCGGCTGAAGAGCTTTTTAGAGGATGCGCTGGAGGTATTCGGCGACCGAAAGGCAGCCATTGCGAAAGAACTGACAAAGATGTTTGAATCAATAAAGCGAGGCCGAATAACCGAGCTGCTGGGCCAACTCGAGGAAAAACCGAGAGGGGAATATGTGATTGTCATCGCGGGTGCCGGCCGCGAATAATAAATTCCGAATCTATCTAATTTTACCCGCCTTCGCAGCCGCTTCGGCGGGTTTCGCCAAAGATGGATGTGCCCGTGAGGCTCCACTTTCCGGCACAATTGGCTCCCAGCTTACCTTCGCTGCACCCAACAAGGTACCGGTCGCATAGGCCAAATCAACCATTGCTATCTGATACTCCGACAGTGCGAGGATTTCGGAGCTTTGGGCATCGGCAAAGCTTGTTTGCGATTCAAGCACATCTGTGGATGTTCTTAACTGAAGCTCGAATTGTCGCTTCTCCGCTTCATAAAGCCGCCCTGCCAGAATTGCATTTTGCCTGCTTGCCAGGATGCGCTGCCAGTTTGCTTCGAGCTGGTCAATAGCGTTAAGCACCTCAAATTCAATGAGCACCTTGCGACTATCACGAGAGGCCAATCGCTGCATTCGCTGATAAAACGCCTGGAGCAACCGGCTCCTGGCAGCCTCGTTTCCCAACGGCACCGAAAGCTGCAGCCCCACTCGATGGTCCTCGAACTTCTTATCGCAAAGCATATCGTATGAATCGTCTCTCGTTGCGCCTAGGCCGTTTATATTGTACGTGTAGCCCAGCGTTACCAAAGGCAGTGTCTGATTGTGCATATAGTCAATCGTGCTGATGTCCTCGGCAATTTGCAGCTCCAGCTCGAGTAGTTCCATCCGATTTTCAATTGCCGTCTGCACTAACTGCTTCTTATCTAAGTTATAATGGATTGGGTCTGGTTTTGTAGCTGGTATCAAAACCGTGGGTGTTTGCATTTGCAGTGCCGGCTTGTTAATCACGCGTTTAAGCTCGCGCTGCCGGTCGCGCAGATTATTCTCAGCAACAATAATGGCCTCAAGCCGCTGGGCGACACCGGCCTCAGCCCGGATAATCTCAACCTGCGCGCTTTGCCCGGAGTTGACAAAACGCTGCGCCTGCTCAAGCTGGGCTTTTGCCAGCTCATACTCTTTTTTCCGCACTTCCAGTTCCCTCCTGGCAGCATACAGTCGCCAGTACACACGGTCAACAGCAGCTATCGCACTTATAACTTCAAGCTTCGTTCTGGAATCAGTTATCTGTTGCTCATATCCGGCAATGCGAATAGCGTGAGTGTTTGCACGATGACCGGCATTTCTCAAAAGCGGCTGACTAATCGAAACCGAAAGGGCCGAATTGTAGTAAGGATTAAACGTCGAGTAAGTGGAATCCGTTTTTGTACGACTTTCAGCCAAATCAAAAGTTACAGTTCCACCAGTTCTCAAAGGTATCTCAACGCCAAGGTCAGTGGAGGAGTATTCTACCTGCGAGCCCGAAATATCAAGGGTTGTTGCTATGGGTGTATCGGTATTGGAATATGTCATGTTGGAAAAAAACGTTGCCTCAAACCGAGCTTCTTCTTCGCTGACCCGCTCAGCACTGATAGCAGGGCTAATAAGGGCCACCTTGAGGTCGAGATTATTCTCCAGCACTAACGCCCGGCACTGCTCTAATGTAAGCTCAAGATTCGCAGGAGGTATCTCATTTGCATCCAAAGGATTGTCCTGCTCTTCAACCTTCGCCTCCTTTAGTTCGAGCGTTTCTATTTGTCGCAGCTTTTCAGGTGCGACCTTGATTTCATAAAACTTTTCATTGCCAGGAAACGGTTCACAGCCGGTTAACAGGATTATTATTAATCCAATAAAAACCAAAAACCAATGCGAACTTAGAGAAATTTGTTTATTCATGTCTAAGTGCCTCAATAGGGTCAAGTCGAGCAGCCTTAATAGCCGGAAACATTCCAAAAAAGATACCTACAGAACCAGCAAAACCAAATGAAATAGCGATTGCCCACATAGGGATAGACGTTTTTTCCAAAACGGGATTTATCGCTGATATTATCAACGTCAGCAAATGACCGATGCCCACGCCCACCAGGCCCCCGACAAAACAGAGGACCACCGCTTCAATTAAAAACTGTGTCAGGATTGCAGATTTCCTGGCCCCGACCGCCTTGCGTAGCCCGATTTCTCTGGTCCGCTCCGATACCGAGACAAGCATTATGTTCATAATTCCCACCCCGCCAACCATCAGAGAAATACCCACGATGCCGCCCGCTACCAGTGTAACCATAATTGCTATATTGTTGAATGTTTTCAGCGCACCTTTGAGCGACTCGACTCGAAAACTATCAGGCTCGCCAGCCTTGATATTGCGTGTCTGACGAAGGAAAAATTTTATCTCAGCCTGGGCCTCTTCCAGAACATCGGCTGATTCGCCCGCTGCAAAAGCCCATATCCAGGGCTCTCCAAATTTAAAAATTGTCCTGAATGGGATGAACACCTCATAATAGTCTTCACCGCCTTCTCCAAACCCCAATTCAGGTCGCCGTTCGATAACGCCAACAATGACAAAGGCGTTATGGCCTATACGAATCGTTTGGCCGATGCAATCACGGTCAAGATGAAGCTCTTTTTGCAGCTTCGGGTCTATTAAGCACACCTGACGTACCTGCATATTGTCAATTACAGAAAACGCTCGACCGAGAATTACCGGCCGGTGCTCAATCTCATGGTACGCAGACTCGATACCCCGGACCTGAACATTTTCTGCCGACCTTTCACGATACTGTACCGTGCGTCTTCCGGCACTACCTATGCGGCTGAACCGAGCAACCGAAGGACAATTTTCAAGAAGACCATCAAATTGTTCGGGCAGAAATCGAATATTCCACCATGAATTGTGCCGCAGAGGGCCGGTATCAGGTAATTGGGGTGAGATAAATATGGTATTCGTGCCGAAGGTTTCCACCTGTGTGAGTATTTTCGCCTTCAGACCGGTAAGGGTTGCAATAACCGAAGTTACCGACGCGACGCCAATTACGATACCAATACTCGTAAGGATAGACCGTGTTTTGTTAGTCCATATTTGTCCAAGTGCAAGATATACGCTCTGATAAAAGAGGCGAAAGAAGGCTAAAGGCGCCCGTATCAAGGCTATCATATCCGCTTCTCCTGCGAATCGTTTTGTATCGCTGCTTTGGAAAGCAAGTCCTGCTCTCTCGGCAGGTCACTGTAAATCCGCCCATCCCTCATGTGGATTATGCGATTGGCATGGCGCGCAATATCTTCTTCATGTGTTACGATGATGATGGTCTGTCCTTCCCGATAAAGCTGGTCGAACAGCTCGAGTATTCCCTGACTTGTTTTGCTGTCGAGATTTCCGGTGGGCTCATCTGCCAGCAGAATACTTGGATTACAAACAAGGGCCCGGGCGATAGCCACGCGTTGTTTCTCACCTCCCGAAAGCTGGTTCGGCTTATGTTTGATTCGGTCCGACAGGCCAACTCGCTCAAGCACTTTTTTGGCACGCTGGCGCCGAGACCACCAGCCGTCCCGCGAATAAATCAACGGCATCTCAACGTTCTTCAATGCACTTAATCGTCCAAGTAATTCGAACGATTGAAAAACAAACCCGATTCGCTCATTACGGATGCGAGCCAAAGCTGCATCACTCATTTTCGTTGTGTCCTGCCCGTCCATCTCATAATATCCTGAGCTGGCCCTGTCAAGACAACCAAGCACATTCATCAGCGTACTCTTGCCTGACCCGGATGGCCCCATCACTGCGACATACTCATTTTCGCGCAGATGAAGATTAATCCCGTCAAGCGCTCGGATATGCTCCACGCCAACCTTGTAAATCTTTGTGACATTCTGAAGTTTGATTACGAGTTTTTCAGCTTTTTCCGCCATTGTTTACGTCATTTACTTCATTTGAATCATCTTTAGCCTTGACATCTTTCTTCTGTTTATTTGCTTCGCGTTCATCTAATAGTTTCTGGTCGTGTTTAATACCCTCGAGCACCTTATAAGGCCCAGCTACTATCTTGTCTTGTTCGGTAATCCCTGACAGTATTATGGTATGGGTCAGGTCGCTTTGCCCGGTCTTAACGGGGGTAACCACAGCCTTGCCATCGATGTAGCGGTAGACAACTGTCACATAGGTCTTGGTACTATCTACCTCGGGAGATTTTTCACGGATTTCCAGGGGCAAACTATCAACCTCCACGCCCAGCACCGCCTGAGTCGGAACCTTAAGAACATCCGTATGTTTGCGCGTCTCAATATCCACATGGGCGGTCAGGCCTGAGTGCAATTTCTCCTGTATATCCTCAAGCAATATCTCAGTCCTGAAGTATTTCGTTCTTGTATCTGACATCGTATGGACCAGGGCAATCGAATCAACCACTCCCTTAAACTTCTTGTCCGGAAAGGCGTCCACGTAAACAGCAGCTTTCTGGCCGACCTCTAACTTCGCAACATCTGATTCATCGACCTCTGCGACAACGAGCATTTGCGAAAGGTCCGCCACCTCCATAATCACCGTCCCGGGATTATTCATCGTTCCAAAAATGACCACCTCCCCAACCTCCGCCTGAATCCGGGTTATCACACCATCGATAGGAGAGGTTATAGTCGTATAGGTAAGAGTCTCTTGTGCCTGGGCAATCTTTGCATCGGCGGCCTCGAGATTGTGCTGCAAGACCACCAGGTTTAACTTTGCCGCCTGGAGAGTATGCTCGGCGGCATCATATTGTGCTTTGAGCTCATCAAGCTTAACCTTGGCCTGGTCAAAAGCGGCCTGACTTATATCCTGCGATTCAAGTAATCCTCTCTGGCGTTCCATGTCACGTTCAGCTTGTTTTAGCGAAGCGGAAAGACCCATAAGACTGGCCTGCTGACTGGCGATTTTTGCTTTTTCGACTTCGCGCTGGGCCGCCTGGGCGGCACGATTGGCCTCAACCGAACGCAGCTGGCTTTCCAAATCCTTTGCATCCAGACGCACCAATACTGAGGCAGGCACCGGCGGATTCGCTTCGGGATTACCACAAGTTACAATATCCCCTTCCTTATGCGGCAGCTCTGTAATCCGGGCTGAGACTTTTGCGCTTATCTCCACCTTTTTTTTCGGCTCAATCTCGCCCGGAGCACTGACAAATTCTATTAAGTCCCCCCGCTGAGCATGCTCGACACGAACGGTCGTTGCTTTATGCGCAGCAGCAAATTTTGCTTTAACCAGCATCCCAAGAGCGAAAACGAGTACCAGTGTTACAACCACTATGATGATAACTATTCGAGACTTCTTCATTCTAAAACCTCTTACAGAACACCATACCTTTTAACCATAGTGACGATGCTTGTCTTTATATATTTAAAAGCAACATAATTATATACTGTTCTCTCAGGATATCAAAAACACATATGAGAATCCAGCGATTTAAGTGTATCGCTTGTATTTTAACTGCCGGTTTTCTATCGTATTTATGCGAAAAAAGGATTGACTGAGCGAACTTATTGATAATAAAATCGTATAAAGTTGCCGAAGATTGGTAATTGGTAATTATTTAACTATTTAACCCAATGTGTTAGGAGACTTAAAATGCGAAGAATCACTTTGAAGCAAAGGAACAAAACCTCAAACTATTTTGTAATTTCAACTATCCTTGTCATATTGCTTTTTTTAGCACCAATATCAACTGTTGCGGAGGACAATAACAGCATAGCCACTCTGCGGCAGATTGGTAAGGCGTTTGCATCAATTGCCGAAAAGGCATCACCGGCAGTGGTCGGCCTGAAAGCCGACAGGGTGGTTACTCGAAATTATCAATCTTCGCGGGAATGGCCGTTTGGTGAACCATTTGACCCGTTCAACGATGATATCTTTGAGCGGTTCTTCCGTTCTCAACCTCCTCGTGAACGCTCACCGCAGCAGAAGTATAGGGAGACGCGGCCGGTGCAGGGCACCGGTTTTATTATCTCACCAGACGGTTATATCCTCACAAGCAACCATCTGGTCGAAGATGCTGAAAAAGTTGAAGTCGAGCTTGCAGACGAACGAAAACTAACCGCTGAGATTAAGGGCACCGACCCTGAAACCGACCTGGCGCTTATAAGAATTGATGCTAATAATCTGGCTTATCTTAAACTGGCAGATTCCGATAAGCTTGAGGTTGGAGAATGGGTCCTTGCAATTGGCAATCCGTTTGGCCTGAGCCGCACAGTTACGGAGGGCATTGTAAGCGCAAAAGGCCGAAGCGGTCTCGGCCTGACCACCTATGAGGATTTCATTCAAACCACTGCGGCCATAAATTTCGGCAATTCCGGAGGGCCTTTGATAAATCTTGACGGTGAGGTAGTTGGGATTAACTCCGCTATTGTCGGTTCGACTGGTAACCTTGGCATCGGATTTGCCGTGCCTATAAATATGGCCAAAGCTATCCTGCCTCGGCTTAAGAAAGGCCAAGAGATTGAACGTGGGTTCTTAGGTGTCGACATCCAGGACCTGACACCGGAATTAGCAGAATACTTCGGGTTAAAAAACACAAAAGGTGTTCTTATTCCTGAAGTTCATGAAGGTTCGGCAGCAGAGAAAGCCGGTCTAAAACCTAATGATATCATCGTCGAGTTTAACGGGAAAACGGTGGATTCAACCCAGGAATTACAGAAATGTGTGGCAATGTTAGAGCCGGGCACCAGTGTAACAATAGTGGTGTTTCGGGATGGCAAAAAGAAGGCTCTTATTGCTGAGCTGGCCAAGCGTCCGCCCCTGAGTGAGCTTGCAGGGACTCTGCCCAAAGATGTGCAGGAAAACTTAGGTTTTTCCGTGCAAGACCTGACGGACGAATTAGCCCAACGATACGACTATAAGGGCCAGAGCGGAGTGATAGTAACCGATGTTGGGCCAGGCTCAAATGCTGCACGGGCTGGTATTGCAGCTGGAGTGCTTATTAAAGAAGTTAACGGCCAGCCGATAAATAATACAAGAGAATTCAACGAACAAATAAATAAGGCCGGTAAAAAAGGCAGTGTCCTTTTGAAAATAAAAAAAGAGCGCTACACATTTTTTGTTCTTCTGCAGTTAAGCGATTAAAAATGACCTGCCCCCGCGTCTTCCCCGCCTTGCTGCGAGGCAGGCGACGCGAGTCGGGGCGGCAGGGTGGATGAGTTTATACCTGAGACAGAATTAAAGCTCTGTTTTAAGCAGGGCTTTAATTTTTGTATGGGGAAGGTAAACAAAACCACACAATAATACGATGTACTCTGTTATCGCTGGGTTATTGGCAATCGGCAATCAATAACTAAAATTAGTATTACACATCTTTTATATCCGACCAATGTGGTCCCAAAATTTATCTGTCTATATGGATACACACTCAAGGAATAGGCCGCCCGCTTTTATCAGCGGGCGGCTTATTTCCCTTTCTCCTATGGAGTCCTGACGGACTACGACAAAATCAAACCATGGTAAAAATCATCAGCTTAGTTAGCTTCAAAGTGCCCCCATGAACGAGAACTATCGTAGTAAATGTACC
>Ga0315548_1000997_pt1 | contig 24787 bp, 18 predicted proteins | sample SalMarSW160110MG_2_FD_202540 | JGI IMG/M metagenome (GOLD analysis project Ga0315548, IMG submission 202540) | Salt marsh sediment microbial communities from the Plum Island Ecosystem LTER, Massachusetts, United States - Salt Marsh Sediment SW1601-110 ...
TAGACCTCATGAGGCGCTTGATATGCACACGCCGGCGAGCCATTACAAGAGTTCCGCACGTTTTTATCCCGCCAAAGAGCCTGAAGTGAGTTATCCTGAACGGATGAAAGTCTGCCGCGTCTTAGAACATGGCGATGTGTACTATTGTGGCAGAAGGTTTTTTGTGACCGAATGTCTTAGCGGAAAATATATCGGCATTGAACAGATAGAGGAAGATAGGAGTCGATTGTGGTATTGTAACTATGAACTGGGAACTGTTGATCATCGAAGATGGCAGGTTACGGCGGCCAAGAGCCACGCGTTGGTTGCTGGGGTTAACCCCAGCAACCAAGAGTCCTAAGTCCTTATAACCTGTTACCTATGTTCCCGGTTTAAAGTGTTACCCATGTACCAGTTGACACAAACGCGTAGTCGAAGGAAGGGAAACTGCGATGGCGGTTCAATTTATTCTTGGCAGAAGCAGCACAGGCAAGACAAGCTATTGCGTAAGAGCAATCGTCAATGCGTTGCTGGAGCCGATGGCTCGACTTGGCTCGCCGAAGTCTGACAATAAGCCTTTGCTTTTTTTAGTTCCGGAGCAGGCAACATATCAGGCTGAACGGGCCATCTTGGCTGATGAAAGAATAGCCGGTTATAACAGGTTGAATGTGCTTTCATTTGACCGTTTGCAATTCTTGTTATTGGGCAAAAATACAGCAAGACCGGATCTTTCGCGTATCGGCCAACAGATGATAATCCACAGGATTTTACGCGACAATGCGAGTCGGCTGAAAATCTTTAACCTCTCAGCAAACTGGCCCGGACTTGGCCGACAGATGGCTCAAACCATTATTGAACTGCATCAGTACGCAAAGACGCCGGACGATATTGACCGGTTGCTAAGCGAATTAGCCAAAGATGAGCGTGATAATTTGACCGTTCTGAAATTCACCGATATTGGTCTGATACTTAAGGAATATTTGAAATTCATTGAGAGCAGATTCATTGACCCCGATATTCAACTGACTCGTGCCACCGTGGGTGTGGCGACGGCAGATTTTGTTAAAGGTGCAAGGTTATGGGTGGATGGTTTTGCAGGTTTTACGGTAGGAGAGCTTACGATACTTGCCGAGCTGCTCAAGGTTGCTTGCGAGGTCCAGATTGCACTTTGTTTGGACCCATCGGATATCGACCTGGAAAACCCGGATGCCGAGAAGATAGACCCGGCAGGTTTATTTAGTCCGACGCAGCGGACTTACGCTGAGCTAATTAAAACAATAAAGAAATATAAGCTACAATTGGCTAAACCGATAATACTCAAGCAAGCACTTAGATTTTCGGACAGCTCTGGGCTTCTTCACATCGAGCGCAATATATTTCAATCGCAAGCTCCTAAAATTCCATCCTCAGATCCGCCGCGGCGGATTCGTATTGTATCAGCACCAAACGCTCGGTCTGAGGTCAAATTTGTAGCCAGGCAGATACTCCAGTTGGTCAAGGAAAATAGTTTCAGATATCGTGACATAGCGGTAATAGCCTCGGATATCGACAGCTATGAGCACTATATAAGAGCGAATTTCGATGACTATAGTGTGCCTTTTTTTATTGATAAAAGAAAACAATTGAACCAGCATCCAGTGGTTAAGCTTATTTGTTCGACTATAGAGGTGGTAGCGGGCGGTTTTTCTACCAGCGATATTTTGGCATATCTGAAAACGGACCTGGTGCCGATAGATCGTTGTGAAGTTGACCTGCTTGAGAATTACTGTCTTGCGTTCGGCATACAGGGCAGTGACTGGCAGAGTGATAAAGAATGGTACTTTGCAGAAGAGAATGATGAAGCATTTGACGAGAAACACATAAATCGAATCAGGCAAGAGATGACAAAACCTTTGCTTGAACTTCGAGACAGCCTCTATCTACAAGACAATTCAGCACAAATTATAAGTGCGGAGCAATTCACGCGAAATGTTTTTGATTTTTTAGACAGGTTGCAGGTTCGTGAGACACTGGGTGGGTGGATTGAAGAAGCTACCGGGCGAAAAGATTATACTGCGGTGGATGAGCATCGGCAGTTTTATGACAAGCTATTAAACATATTTGATGAGCTTTGCGAAGTCTTTGCCGGCCATGAGATGTCTCTTACGGATTATCTCGCCATTCTCAATTCCGTCTTTTCGCAATTGACTTTGGCTTTTATCCCGCCGACCCTGGACCAGGTTCTTGTCGGCTCTATCGAGCGCAGCCGACATCCCGATTTGAAAGCGGTTTTTCTAATAGGTGCAACGCAAAGACAGTTTCCAGTTCCGGTGAGCTTCGACAGCATCCTGACCGAGGACGACCGAAACGCTGCTGAATCGGCTGAGTTCCCGTTGGCGGCAACAGCAAGCCAAAAGCTGGCCGAACGCCAGTATTTAGCTTACATTGCATTGACTCGGCCTTCACAGTTTCTGTGTATTACATATCCGGTGGTCGGTGAAAAAGGAAATGCTGTACCTCGTTCACAGTTTATCGCCGATGTTGAAGCATTGTTTGAAGACCTTAATGAAGAATTAACCGCTGACAAACAAATTGATGTAGCACAGGTTCAAAATGAAGCCGAGCTTTCGGAGTTGCTTTGCAGCCAACTTGGTAAGGATACACAAGGGACACAATCACGTGTAAAACACGAAAATAACCCCGCAATAAACCTGTCCCGAGCAAGGTCGAGGGATTGCGGGGCTAAATATTTAGATTTGTTGGATGATATTTGTGTCGATGAGCAATTTGCTGAGTTTGGTTCAAGGATTGTTTCTGCAATAAATTATGATAATCGCGCATGTTTAGATAGAGAGATGATTGAGAATCTTTTCGGTCGCCAAGTAACAAGCTCGGCAACGAAGCTCAGTACTTTTGCCGCGTGTCCGTATCAGTATTTTGCACGATATATATTGGAACTGAAGGAGAGAGAAGAATTTAAATTAGAGCCATTAGATGTTGGCATCTTTTACCATCGTGTTCTGGATGGTTTATTAAAGCGATTAAACGCTGAAAATTTTAATTTTGCGATGGTTAAAGATAAGCAGCTTTTAGAATTTTTAAGAGAGCAGATATCCAGGCTTCTCATAGAGGATTCTTTTGTATCGAACTTTGCCAGTCACTCCGCTCACAATACCTTTATCATTCACTCTGCCGGTGAGTACCTTGAGGATTGTGTCTTGGCAATTGCAGAGATGGTACGGGCTGGAAATTTTCGACCAAGGCTTTCGGAAGCGTCATTCGGCAGGACTGCCGGCATACTTGGCAAATATGAGCTTACTCTTCCAAATGGACGGCTTCTGTCTTTGGACGGTAAAATTGATCGGCTGGATTTCATGGAGAGCAATGCTGACAAGGCGTCGATTATTTTCGACTACAAGCGCAAGGCCCGGTCTTTCAACTGGGCGGAGTTCTACTACGGCCTGGATATGCAACTGCCGATTTATATGTCAGCCATTCGCAATGTGACTAACTCAAAGGTAAGGAGCGCGGTTGGCGCATTTTATATGCCAGTCGAAGTGACACTGGCGATAAGCACGCCGAGCGAAATGTCAAAAAGTAGTAATTTCGCTTATAAAGCTAAAGGGATATTCGATGGTAGGTTTTCCCAGCAATTGGACGGAACGGCGGGTACAGGCTGGAGCAAATTCTACAGCTTCCGTATAACAGCTAAGGACGGGCAATATGGAAATTACGGCATAAGTTCCGCGCTGAAACAGGATGATTTTGAAAAGGTTCTTACATTTACCGAGAAAAAGGTAATCCAGTTAGTTGAAGAAATCCTTTCCGGCAGAATTGAGGTTAAGCCGTATCGTTTGGGGGGCAAATCACCGTGCAGCTTCTGCAAATATAAGCCTGTATGTAGATTCGATTGGCAGATCAATGACTATAACTTCCTGGAGTCACTGAATAAACTTCAGTGTCTGGACAAGCTTGGCAGTTGCAACCGCTAACGAAGTATATGGACGTTACCTAATCGAACAATTTTCCCTGAAGAATTTATTTTCTCCCCCTTCTATCGAGTTTTGAATCGGATCTCCTGCCTCTTTTGCTTTTTATGCTGGCCTTGGTAAAAGCCGGTGTCGGCCTTATATGTGTCAATTTGTATTGTCTATTCCACCAGGCTACGGCGGACAAGTATCTATTTTTCTCATTTGGTTTTTCTGATGTAGAGATAGTCTGACTTAGGATTATATCCACTCATCTTGGCGAAGCAAGCCGTAGTCAGATGAAGACAAATGGAATCAATGCTGGTTGCTTTTTTGGTCACCTCGACCGAGGCCGTATGGCCGAGTGGAGAGGTCTGCCTTCAAAGCAGATTTCTCCGCTTCGGCCCACCCATGATGGGCCTACGGTCGAAATGACCCCGAATTGTCAGGCTTTCTTTCTGCGGATTCCCCCAAAAATCTTGACACACACCCAAGAGATATGCAGTCAAATCTTGCCAATTGAGTCAAAATCACATAGGATTACATTTGTGATAATCGGGACGATCGGCAGTACACAGGTCGGGCTACGGCAGGCTTCGCCCTGACGAGTTAAGTGTGTGGAGTGGATTGACGTTTCGTGCTCATCTAACTTTCGTTAATCTGCCCTGCTCAGAACGATATAAAGGCAAGTGAAAAATGGAAAAATATACGTCAAAGAAACAAACATCTCTACAACCAGCTGAGAAACATCAAACCTCACTCGCAGAAAAGCTTTTAATGGGCAAAAAGATATTGCTGGGCGGGCTTGAATTTGAAGTGACTAAGATTATTAATCAAAAAGGGGAATCTATTAAAAAAATAGATTTGGAATGGCGTCAAGATGTTCGAGTTCCCCTGCGCCAATGCGACTATGAAAAGCCGCTAATTTGCCGCGTTTTTCCTTCTCAGGACGATTCACGCGAGGATGAATTGACTCTATCGCTGGTAGCACAAATCGTTCTGGTAGTGCCGTTTTGGCGAAGGTTTATCCGCTGGCCTGGCCGACGCGCTATCCCAGCAGCATACGCAGAACTACGGCGGCTTTTGCTCGAATATGGTTACTCTCCAAAGGACTTTGAGAAATGTTCGATTGCCGATATCGCAGAGCTTCTTTCGGAAGGGCATTATCGAGCGGAAACACAGGGACTCTTACAAGCATGTTTGCTCGAAGAGGGTTATTCAGGTCCTTTGCCATCTGATTCTTGCCTGGGACAATTTGCCGGACGTTCTATTGATGAGATAGTAAAAATCATAAAGAACGCAGGCAAGTACAAACCCGCGGCTGCCGAAAAGACAACAGAAGCAGAACGAAATCAGAAAAAGACCAGCGACGGACAAGTCCCTATATTGAAACTTATCGAACAAGGCGAGTGTGACTCACTTGAATTTAAAGAAACACTTGAGTACGACACGAAGCAAAAGGAAAAAAACAAAGATGTTTTACTTTCTTCATTAAAGACAATAGCTGCTTTTTTGAACTCCGAGTCCGGAGGAACATTGCTTATAGGCGTGGATGATTCGGGCAAGATAATAGGTATTGAGCGAGATTTGAACCTTATGAAGGCTGGTAACGCAGACAGGTTCGAACAAAAAATACGAAATTGCCTGAAAGACCGCTTTAAACCACAGCCGATTGGCAAAATCGAGATATCATTTGAGAAATTCAACGAGAGAACGGTTTGCTGTGTAGATGTACAGAAAAGTAAAGAGATTATTCATCTGGATGGCGAGGTATATGTGCGGGATGGCAATACAACGCAGAAACTTGAAGGCCGAGCATTAACCGACTGGATTCAGCAAAGAAAAAATTAACGAAATCATAGATTGCCACGGCCCTTTGGGCCTCGCAATGACCTTTCAAATAGATTCTTCGACTGCGCTCAGAATGACAACGGAAGACGGAGGACAGAGGATGATTGTTAGGTTATCAGATCATCAGGAAATCAGGTAGCAGGACACCATGGTATCTCGTGCTACGTAGATACTTCGCAGAGTAGTACAGAATATCAGGCAGATTAAAAACGAAGAATGAAGGACGATATACGATATACTAGATACGATTGACGAGAATGGGCGATGCAGGAATCGAACCTGCGACCCGCTGATTAAGAGTCAGCTGCTCTACCGGCTGAGCTAATCGCCCCTGACGGATTCTCATTAATACTCTGCGAAGCAGCGCTTCCAGCCTTCGTCCGTCTTAAGCCGGACTTCGGCGGCGGAGGCTCGCTGCGAATTACGAGCTACCTTACAAAAAGTCGGTCATCATTGCAAGAGGATTATCAGAGATGTTTTGTATTTGGTTTTATTCAAATAAGTCTTTCACTAATTTTCTTGCAACACCGCTTTGTTGGCTGTAGAGTATAAAGGACTTTGCAGGGAGTGTAGCTCAGTTGGTAGAGCAACGGCCTTTTAAGCCGTAGGTCCTGGGTTCGAGTCCCAGCGCTCTCATTTGTTTTCCCACCTTAATATCTGATGTTACCTTTTCACAGTGATGAGTTGATCACGATGTGGATTTGCTTTCGAATATGCTGCCGAGGCTTAATGCACCGGGGCCGCAGCGTGTGCAGTCAAGGCAGCGGACGCAACGCCAATTGTTAGGGCTTTTTTCCGGCTCAATTCCGTATTCGCATAATTTATGGCAGCGTTTACAATCCGTGCATTTTTGCGGATTGAACCGAAGAAAGAAGGCAGAGGCACAATTGAACAAGGAAAATATAGCGCCGCAGGCTTCTGATTTCTGTCGTTTGAAATTGGCTTTGTTTGGGTTTGTTTTCACCAAATGTCCTGTTCGATTTATTTCTCATATTCCCTTGTTATAATTAAGCTTACATTCATTTGACTTTTTCGAAAATTGGCTTTGTTTTGCATAAAATAGGGCCGATTTGTAGAGGATTCTCGACAATTGTAGAACACGCTGTTAGTTTCGTTATACGTTTATCGGTTGCGCAACTGGTTTCGATTAACGTTAGACGTCTAACGTAACGAGCATCGCAATGGCGTAAGCCATCCCCAAGCGGACCGCAACCGGATATTCGTTCCCTGGTTTGCCAATACCCTACATCCTGATACTTTGGTATCCTGATACATGTGGTGAGCTTGTCGAATCCATCCATTGCCTGATTTTCCTGATAACCAGATAACCTGGTATTCCCTCCATTTATGACATGTTCTACTATATACTCAATACGCGATACGCTATACGCGTAACGAAGTTATATTATACTCCAAAACGGCTTAATTTTCAAGCAAAATTTCTAACCACGGATTTCGCGGATTAACGCGGATTTGTCTTTCGGAGTTGGATATTCCTTGTTCAACATTCGATATTCAAATACCGTCTTTTGTCCTCTGTCTTCTGGTTGCTGGGCCAACAGTGTGGATATAAAGAATGAGGTTGATGTCCGTGCCGCCTGCAAATTTGTTTTTAGGCCATAGTTAGCCATTGGCACTAAAACCTTCATGGAAAACCACGACGCCACGAACTTTGTTTTCCCCAAATGGCAAGGCAAGAAAGTTCTCTTGGGGAACACCTTCGAGAATCAAGTCCGGGATATTCCTGAAACCGAACCGTTCGTAGTACTTGGGGTCGCCTACAAGTACGCAGCCTTTTGCGCCGGACGCCCTCAACAAGCGCAGGCCTTCATGGATCAGTGATTTTCCAATACCCTGCTTCTGGTAGTCCGGCAATACAGAGATTGGACCAAGACCATACCAATCGCAGCTATGGCCGGAAATAGTCACAGGGGAAAATGCTATATGACCTACCACTTTTCCTTCAATCTCCGCGACCAGCGAAACGGCAAGTGCGTTGGCAGCTCGCAATGCATTGATAATAAACTGCTCTGTGTGGTTGCCGTACGGACAATTCTCGAAAGCGGCTATGGTAATCTCTGATATTACTTCAATATCTGTCTTCCTCTCATTTCTAATGTTCATCTTTAGCACGTAGGGTGCGAAATTTCGCACCATTTTAATTTTCTGTTTGTATGTCACAACAATAAAGAAATATATCCTGCCAACACAAAACCATCATTTATAATCCGGCATGTATCTATTCTTCCATAATTGGTGCGATTCATCACACCCCATTGCTCTCCTGTTTAATTACCAATATCTGTATGGGATTTCTGAAGGTCTTATACGAGGAAACGGAATTTGCATCTTATTCCACAGTAGTTTTCGTACTACATCCACGCACTTATATTTGTAAGAACTTGGTCCGACAACAATGTTTACATCTTTCCATAAATTTTGGTCGCTTAGATCGATCACCCTATAGGGGACTATTAGCCCTTCTCTCGCATAGAATCCCAGCTTATCTGACTTCCTGGTACCTTGCATTGCAGGTTCAAACCTCCATTCACGTTCCTCACAGAATTTAACATGTTTAAGTACAACTGCTGTTCTGAAAATGTCCCAGATAAACTTATTAACGATGTCTAATGCATGCGTCTGCTGATTAGCTTTCAGTGCCTCTGTTTTCATACTGTCGAGAACACTATCAACCTTTCGGATCTGGTCTTCATGCTTGTATATACAGGGTTCAAATATGAAGCCCTGCTCTTTTGCCAGAGATTCAAGTCTGCTTTTAAGGAAACCGAGCGCAAAACCTCCTCTTGGACAGTAGGCACGCCATTGACTCAGAAGATCGTCTTCCTTCGAAAAAGAGCAAACATATATAGCTAAATTCTTCTCGGGTATAAGTCCTCCTGGTTCTACAGAAATAGCACTTTTAACCGCGCCGAGACACTTTTCAAATATGTGGTGATTTACTTTGCCACTTATGCGATCTTCCAGTCTACTTTTGAACATTTTCATGCCTAGATACCATTCTTCTAAATCATTCAAGAAAAAGATGTTGGTCGCCCATATTCCTTTGTCCTCAATAATCCCAACTAATCCTTCAGGAGTAGTGTAATGATACAAATAGAAGTCATCTTGTTCTGACATACTCAGTGGGCTCCATTTATTTTTTAATCATGTTTGATGTTTACCTATTATTCACAAGCATCGTTAATAATTCAGTTCTTTTTATTCTCCGGCAGAGTCCTCGGCAGAAGTAGGTAAACGTCCCCAATAAAATCCTTTAGCTTATGGGCATTTGAAACCAATGCTCAATTTTTCCTTTTTTAATATATATCAGGAGTATTACAGCAGTGCTGGTTTCTATCACTTCTCTGATTAATCCTTGAATGATATCTTGGAGAAAAGTGAGATCCTCTGAATAGATTCCTAATGTCAAGAAAAGATATATTAAATAAACCGTGGTAAAAAGTCCAAGCACTATAACTAATCCACATAGAGCATATGCGACAGTTCTCTTCTCATTTGGGACGATCTTGAGCGCGACATAAAAAAACACAAGTACGCCCAATACTTCTCCTGTTCCCCATAGTATCCATTGGCCAAGAAAGCCCGGCTCAAATCTAAGAAAAAGTTTATTCAAGACATCCCAAACTAACTTAGCCAAAAAGCCCGAGGCTAAAGCAATAGGCAAAAAGAATATCCATCTCAGAATGATCCACATAAAGCACAAATACCAGTTTTCTGTTATCTTTATCTTTTTGGCATTCGATTATTTAAATCACACAACGCTCGAACATAGGATTAAGCATATTGAGGTCTCTTAAATCCTGATGTTCTGCCACGCTAGTTAAAGGCACAACTCCTTGTTATGCCTTAATATCTTGATAGGAGCTCTGAAACATCTTGGTGCCCCTCACGAGTTGCGAAGTCCTCTGGAGTTGATCCATCTTTAGAACTTTTAGCATGGGCTTCGGCGCCGCTGTTGATTAGAAATTCCACGATATCTGCGTGGCCCATTGATGCTGCTGTATGGAGTGGTGTAATATTATCTTTGGCTTTTGCATTAACATCAGCACCTGCTGCAATCAAAGTACGTACTATTTCGTTTTCGCCACAGTAAGCGGCAATATGTAGGGGGGAAAGCCCATTATAATTTTTTAAATGAATATCAGCTCCCTTTTGCAATAGGTATCTTACTATTTCTATATTCCCTTTTCGCGATGCCTCATGAAGCGCTGTCACACCTTCCATCCTTGAGTCTTGCCAGTTAATATTGGAACCTTGTTCAATAAGATTCATCAATTCATAAATGTTGTCGGTACGTACAGCAAATAGCATTTCTATTTCACGCTTGTATACTATGTCCCCAGATCGGATAACACTTTTACGAAAGAGTAACTCTACTATCAAGCCAACAGCCAGCGGCCACCATATACGATAATATATTGCAAATGTGCAAGCTCCCCAGTACATTATAAGTGAGGTTACACAACATAGACGTTGTCCTTGTTTCAATGGTCCTGTTTGAGAATGACCAATTATAATTGATATCAAATTTCGCAAACCAAGCCATGCAACAATTATTATTGCTGCCCAAAAAAGTATGCTTTTCATATTCCGCCAATTCTTATTTCATTAGACACAAAAGAGATTTCTCTTAATCACAGGGCTAAGGATAATAAAAAATCGTTTGGGTTTCAAGACCTATCATTCAGGATAAAAACCGAAATATTTCTTGTACATTTCATTTCTGACAAGTTTTTGCTTTTCAATCACATCTTTGATGTATGAGAAACAATTTTGGCAGAATCTATGTCTTATCCATAACGATGTTCCTCTTTTCACCTCATAATACCAATACCGATGACCAGCATTTATACAAGATTTACATCTTTCGCAATTCCAGTTTTTTTGCGCCTGTGCACTTCTGTTGGGAATATTGATAGTTTGATCGATTCTTATGCCCTCAACAGTTACATTTGGTAGCAAACTATCAACAGTTTCACTTGCAAATCGTATTATTACCCAAGCAGAATACGCACCTCCAGCAAGAGACGTAATAATTCCCAAGTACTTAAGAAGTTCGTAGGGACTGTCGTGTGGAACACTTCCAGGCGGACGCCGATGATGGGCACTTACATAAGTACCATCGGCTCGCTGATAACCTCGCACAAATACCGAATAAGGTGTAATCTCGGAAACAGCATAGATGTACAGAAATATACCGGATAACAGGACAAATATTGACATTGGTAATCTGGTAAACATTCCTGCTAATCTTGCACGACCAAAATAGTAGCGAGCCTTATTGAACATTTTATCTTTTTTAATAACATTCTTTATGTTTGTGGGACAGAAATCCGGGGACATTTTTCTTATTTCTCCCTTTTATTGAGGTCCTTTTTATCTCGCATAGGGTTTTTTAGCAGATATATCAAGGCCGTCCTGCTTGGAATCCTTTATTAGATTACCACACTTGAGTCTGTTTGTCGCCAAGAAAAAATGGTGGGGCGAGCCCCACCCTACGAGTTTCTGAAGCGGAGTTTACAAGAAAAAAGATACAAAGTGTATAAGACAGCATAAGAGCACAAGGCATAAGTGCATAAGAGCACAAGACACAAGGGCACAAGGCATAAGTGCATAAGACGTAGGAGCACAAGGCATAAGTGCATAAGAGCACAAGACACAAGGGCATAAGATGTAAGAGCACAAGATGTAAGAGCACGAGATATAGGCCTTAAGGTGTGGCAATCACACATCCTGCCGGCTATTCTGTTGCGTTAGGCTCCTCATCTTTGAATAGCTTAGGAGCATGAAACTCTTCGGTGTTACCGCCAATTATTACAGTAGTTGACCCAGAAGGAAAATAATGCGACCATACCTGCCCGGTTGCTGAATCAAGAACAAATGCATAATCCTGATTGGTATCAATTTGAAACCGGCCATGATACTCAGATGGAACATAATTCACAGCACCAAGCAAACACATTACCGAAAAAACCAACAAGCCGCCGATTAGAAAACTCTTGATGCTAATTGAACGTAACATAATAATCTCTCCTGTTTTTAATAAGGTTACTCAAATAGTCTCTCACCGTGGAGACCGAACTGCATATTAGTGCTTAACCTAATATATAGAGGCAACTACTCGCTAAAAAGTAACAAAAATATAAGGCCGATAGCGTAGGTCCTGCAAATCCTTGCTGGTCTCGCTGCAGTATTACTTCTTACGTGGAGTGGTCGGACTGAAGATAATCCGCGTCTAATCTGTCCTTTTCACGTCCTGTTGCGAGCTTGTTTTTTATCAGGTCTGCTTTTGAAAGGAACGGCACGTTAAGGTCATCGATTTGGATTTGTTGTTTTTGGGTGTAAGCTTGTTTGAACTCCACGCCGTCGACTCTTGTTATGATGTCAATTCTTCGCGGCGCTACTCCGATTTGGAACATGATTCCTGATTCGCAAAAAGTCTGTTCGGTAAGTTCCGCAAGCGGTGCCCCAAACTCTGCGAGTGACTTATATACTCTTTTTGCGTTCTCAGCGGAAGCTTCCACCCATATATCGAAATCACCCGTGGCGCGTGGATATCCATACGCTCCCATCGCGTATGCACCGACAACAAGAAACCTAACCTTGTTGTCTAATAAGAGCTGTAACATTTCTTTGTAGTCTTCGTTCAGCATCCTGTCTGTTCCGTAACGACCACAATTCTTTGGTAATCTCCCAGACGAAGCCGACACGTTGGGCCGGCGAGGCTTCAACGTACACATCGTGGGCTTCGCTCATTTTTCTGAGCTTCGCATGATCTCTCATTAGCTTCATATCAATATTGTAGCATACTTAATACATAAAGAAAAGGCTGTGATCGATTGCCTCTACAAAATCTTCGAGATCGTGCGAATCCGTGTTGAAGTTCAATTTTTAAGAGTTTTTAATCTGCTCGTAAAAGGCCATAGCGGGGCTGCCGGCGAAGCTGATGCCCATCCAGGCGGCTTCGTCAATCTCGGCCTGTGTGAAGCCTTTCTCCTTGGCCTTTTTAAGGTGCATTTTAAGGCACGGCTCACACCGCGTAGCTACCGATAGCGCGATGGCCATAGCCTGTTTTGTATAAGCATCCAAGCCGTGAGGTGAACTGGCTGAACTTAGAAAATCCGTGAACTTAGCCTTGATTTGATTTATCTCCGAATCCTGTCCAATGGCGGATTGGCCGGAAGTGATGGCGTCGGCACAGCAGGGGACTTCTTGACCTTCAGGTTCGATAGAAGGAGTCGATTCTTTTGCCCCTATCCCTGCGGTGGGGGTAACCCTGCCCACAGGTGGCAGGGCTAAAAGCGAAGGTATCTGGCGATGGCCGCTTGTTCGGATGTGAACAAGGCCTGAACCTTTTCCAAGAACCTTACCAATGATTGTGGCAGCAGCAACACCTTCACTGTGCAAAGCCTTCAAAAATTTTTCGCCCTTTTCTTTTGCAATTGCAATGAGCAGACCTCTGTTCCAATTAAAATAATATTACTTAGGATTCCGTTAATGAGCTTGATACTTGGTGTTATTTTATATGTTGTTATTTTCCCGTATATGTTTTGGCATTGTTCAGCTCTTTCTTCCGCGAACGGTTATTTGCATGTCTGCATCTAAGACCGGTGCCTGTCTTAACCAAATCCGAGACGGATGCTAACCAGCCTAACATGCCAAACTCGGATACTAAGTTAGTCGAAAACAGCGATTCTGTATAGTAGGGTCAATAAGATTAGAAGTTATTGAAATATTCCGGTTTGCCATCATCGCTGTCGTAACGAGTCACATCTTCGCCATCTGCGTTAATCAGGATACGCTTGATCTGCTCAGCTTTTTTCGTATTGCTGTCAACAGTAACCAGAATCGCACCTATTTTCACATCACCTGTCGCTATCTCAAATGGAAACGGCATCTGGGTCCTGAATGACTTTAAGACGTTCTCTACACTTCGACCGAGCACCGAATCATAAGCGCCGGTCATGCCGATATCGGTGATATATGCGGTGCCCTTAGGCAGGATTTTTTCGTCCGCGGTTACAACATGAGTATGCGTGCCGTAGCATAGACTAACTCGGCCATCTAAGTGGTAGCCCATCGCAATTTTTTCGCTGGTGGCCTCGGCGTGAAAGTCGACGATTATGATGTCAGCTTGTTGTTGCAGCTTAGACAGGATTTTATCAATAGCATTGTATGGACAGTCTGCCGGCTTCATAAAAAGTCTGCCAATCAGGGATACGACCGCGACAGTTGGCCCTTTGCCGGTTTTATAGGTAGCAAATCCTCTACCGGCGGCAAATTCGGAAAGGTTTGCCGGGCGTGCGATATTATCAGCTTTTTCCAAAGTCTCAATTATGCTCCTTTTGCGGTAGGTGTGGTCGCCGAGCGTAATCAGGTTTATGCCGTAGCGCAGCAGCTTGTTGTAGATTTGCGGGGTCAGGCCGGAGCCTCCGGCTGCGTTTTCCGCGTTGGCTATAACGCAGTCGATAGCAAACTCATTAACCAACGGTTTTAGCTTGTCGGCAATAATGCGTCTGCCCGGCCGGCCAACTATGTCACCTATACAGAGAAGGTTTAGTTTCATATTAGTTTGTTGAATAAATGGTTATTGGTTAAATGGTAACTGGTTAAATAACAGTTACCAATTACCAGTTACCAATCACCGACTATTTACATATTACTTTGCATATTCAATGCAGCGAACCTCACGCAGCAGCGTAACCTGTATTTCACCCGGATAGGCCATTTCTGCTTCGATTTTATTGGCAATATCGCGGGCTATTTTCATAGCGGATTCATCATCAATCTGTGATGCGTCAACAATCACGCGGATTTCTCGGCCGGCTTGAATAGCATAAGCATTTTCAACACCTTTAAAGCCGTTGGCGATTTCCTCAAGTTTTTCCAGTCGTTTGATATATCTCTCTAACGTTTCCCTTCTGGCACCAGGGCGTGAGGCACTGATAGCATCGGCAGCAGCGACCAGCGGAGTGTAAGGATTATCTGCTAATATATCACCGTGATGTCCTGCAACCGCGTTTAGTACAACAGGTGATTCATTGAACCGCTTCAGATAGTTGGCCCCTATGGTTGGATGGTTGCCTTCCACGTCATGGTCGATGGCTTTACCAATGTCATGTAATAATCCTGCCCGTCTTGCTATCGAGCCGTCTAAGCCAAGCTCGTCAGCCATAACTTGAGTTAGAAAAGCGACCTCTACACTGTGGCGAAGCACGTTTTGACCGTAGCTCGTTCTAAAGTTCAAAGCGCCGAGCATACTAAGCACTTTATTGTTCAGGCCCCGAACATTGGTTTCAACAGCAGTATCTTTACCGATCTGGAGGAGCTTGACGTTGACGTCCTTTTTGGTCTGAGTGACGAGCTCTTCGATGCGGGAAGGATGTATTCTCCCATCCTGTATAAGCCGTTCCATCGAAAGACGTGCCACCTCTCGCCTAACAGGATTGAAGCCGCTTACGACGATCATTCCGGGTGTGTCATCCACGATGACATCAACACCGGTGGCCTTTTCGAATGCACGGATGTTGCGTCCTTCTCTGCCGATGATTCTGCCCTTCATATCGTCATTCGGTATATCGACGGTAGAAACAGTTACTTCGCAGGTCTGCTCGGCGGCATAACGCTGAATGGCGGTGTTGATTATTTCCCGGCTTTTCTCATTGGCAGCTTCTTTGGCTTCTTCGACTTTTCGGGAAATCAGAGCTGACATTTCGTGCTCGCACTCGTCCTCAAGGTTTTTTAACAGCAATTCCTTGGCCTCGTTAATGCTCATAGCCGTGATTTTAAGCAGTTGATTTTTCTGCTGGGCTATCAAGGTGGAAAGCTGCTTATCCTTTAGATCGATATTACGCAGTCTTTTGTCAACTTCTTGTTCCTGTCTTTTTAATACCTTTTCCCGCTGTAGAAGTAACTCAGTCTCTCGCTCAATAGTATCTTCCCGCTTGGTTAGTCTCAGTTCGGTTTCGCGCAGCTCAGCACGGATCTTGTCGGCCTCGTTGGCAAATTCCTCCTTTTTCTTGATAGTTTCGGCAGCGGCGTTAATCTGAGCAGATTTGATTATGTTTTCAGCTTCCCTCTTTGCACCTTCGATTTGGCGCTGCAAATCCTGTTTGAAGGTCTTGGCTTTTGTTCTGGCAATTATCTGTTGGATGATTGCCATTAGGCAAATTCCCAGAACGAAGGTAATTATTGATGCAGCCACGACTGAGAGGGTCAAACTTTGCATTAAAATGGAGCTCATAGTGTATGCCTTTCCCTCGCGATTTCTATAGAATAAACGCGCATCATTTATGCGGAAAGTATTGCGGAATTTTACGGCAGGAAAGCTCTAAAGAAATCCACCGCTTAGGGTGATTTGTGAAATCCTTTTCGTTGGAGCATAAAATCAGCGTTCTAAGGCAAATTCAACTTAAATTGTACCATTTTGGCCTTAAAATGTTTGCTTTTTTTCATATATTTGGCTCGTTTTATGCTTAATTGCGATAAATTTCGCTTGTAAGCAAAAGCCTCTCCAAACGTTTCCGGATTTCATCTTACATTGTCTTCACTTTTACGCGCCTTATGAAGTTAAAGCTGATTTTTATTGTTTCAGCCTATAATCGGCGATAAAAAGTGTCTTTATAACTTAACTACCGTTGAGATAAAGCTTTATAAGCTTTATCTCCTGTCCCGCACATCCTTTCACAAAGAAATTAATCGATTCAAACCTAAAATTAACGGGACACTATACGTTGTTGCTTATCATCGGCTGATTCCGATATGATAGTAGAGTATTTTTTATAATCGGTCAAGAAAAAAACATGGAAATTGATGGTTCTGATGTCCGATTGGCTAAAATTACAAATTTTATAGGGAGTCTATAGTTCAATAGGGCGAATGTTCTTGATTTTCGGTCGCAAAAATTGTACAATTATATCACGAATTGGGGTTTGAACCGGAAATGGGAGGATAAAAGACGCAATTATTTGTCCAGAGCTTGTGTGGATTATAACAGCTTGACCTGCCTGATATTATGTGCGTCCTTAATATTATCAATTCTCCTTTCCCTCGACTTCGCTCTCCACAGTCCTAGGGACCCCTGATGGAGGACGCCTTACGGCGGGGACAGGAATAAAGTGGGGATGGTAATCTTAAAACTATGAGAATTTCCCAGTTGGTTGTGGTGATTTTTTTTGTGGCTGGTCTCTGCCCTTGCAGCACAAGTTTAGCCGGGCAGATTATCGCTTGGGGCTACAATGATAATGGCCAGTGCGATGTGCCGGACGGTAATGATTTTGTGGATATTTCTGCCGGTTTAAGTCATGGTCTGGCCCTTGGGCCCAACGGCCAAATTGTAGCTTGGGGCAGCAACGAGTTTGGTCAATGTAATGTGCCTGACGGTAACGACTTTATAGCTATCTCTGCCGGTTCTTATCACAATCTTGCCTTAAAATCCGATGGTTCTGTCGTAGCATGGGGTGCAAGCAAAGGTGATGTCCTTGATGTGCCTGCCTGTCCAGGGCACAGTCGAGGGTATATAGCCATTTCTGCAGGTGCATATCATAATCTGGCTTTGAAAAACGATGGCTCAATAGTAGCCTGGGGTTCAAATTCAGCCGGTGAGCTTGATGTGCCGGATGGTAACGATTTTGTTGCCATTGCTGCCGGCTGGTCTTTTAGCCTTGCTTTAAGATCTGACGGCTCAATTATTGCCTGGGGCAGTAACGAGACGGGTCAGCTTAATGTTCCCGACGGACACTATATTGCCATCGCTGCGGGCGGCAAACACGGTGTAGCTCTGAGAACTGACAGGTCGGTTGTGAGCTGGGGTGCAATTGAGGCTACGGTGATTCGGCCTCCCAGCCAGGACTTTAAGGCTATTGCTGCAGGAAGCAATCACTGCTTGGCGATGCAATGCAGTGGCTCGGTCGTAGGTTGGGGCTCAGGTGAGTATGGTCAAGTCGATATTCCTAATGATACACGAAACAATTTTATCGCTATTGCAGCCGGAGACAGGTTCAGCGTAGGCATTTATCAAAGTCAGCAACGTATTGAAAACCAGTGGTATGTTTCAATAGATGGTTCACCTTATGGGGATGGCTCTCCAGCCAATCCATGGGATTTTACAACGGCCTTGGGCAGTACATTAGTTGAACCTGGTCATACAGTCTGGATTGCCGACGGTACTTATCATGGTCCATTTGTCAAGCCTGCAATTCCATCCGGAATCGAAGGTAAACCGATAATATATCGGGCTATGCCCGGTCATAGGGTGACCCTTACCGCAGATAAGATGGAACAGATTGTGCTTAGAAATAACGCTGACTATGTTTGGTTTTGGGGTTTGGAAGTAACAATAGAAGGTGCTGAGGAACTCGGATTGTGGGGTAATGCGGTTAAGCAGGATGAAGGCAGGGGTGCCAAATATATCAATATGATAGTCCATGATTGTCCCAATCGCAGTGGTTTCTATGTGTCCGGCGTCGGTACGGAGTTCTATGGATGCCTGTCCTATCGTAATGGACGCTGGGCCGATGGGCTTGCACATGGCCTATACTGTCAAAATCGCCCGGATGATGTCAATAGTTTGCAGGAAGACCTGCCCTGGATGAATTTCTTCGATTGTATCGCTTTTGACAATTTCGGCTGGGGTATTCACAGCTATGCAGAGTATAGCAATATGGCAAATATGCTTTACGAAGGCGTTGTTGCATACGGCAATGGCGTAGGCAACTTTATAAGTGGCGGCAATGGGCATGATGATAATTTTATCGTTCGCAATAGCTTCACTTATTTTCCCCATAACGAAAGAACAAGTGCTGAGTTTGGATATAGCTCGGCGTTTAACGGCAGTCTTATAATCGAGAATAGTGCATTCATAGGCGGTGAATGTGCCGTTTCGCTACATAATTGGCAGGATTTGATTTTCCAAAACAACACGTGTTACGCTCCAAACGGCTTGCTGATGAGCATAACTACGCCGGAAGCTGAGATTCAATATAACTTGGATAATAATAGATATTATATGGATGGTAGCTACTTAGCGAGCTTAAACGACCTTGATTACCGTACACTTATCCTTTGGCAGCAGGAAACAGGATGGGACTTAGGCAGCATAAATGATATCGGTGAGCCGAAGGATGTCTGGGTGTTTTTCCGTTCTAATAAGTATGAGCCTGACCGCGCTTTTCTGGTTATTTACAACTGGCCGATGACCGAGACGGTTTCGATAGCACTATCGAAGCTTTGGAAAGTGAAAAAATACCAGCAGTACCAATACAAGATTGTCAGCGTGGATGATATATGGGGAGAGCCGATTGCCGAAGGGTCAATAGATGACAAATACATCAAGCTGGATATGACCGGCCCTTATGCTCCGCAGTTTGGTTGTTTCCTTGTCACCCGAAGCATTCCTTAAGCATACCTTGTTCACTCATCGCCGTGCCGGCGATGGCTAAACACTGTACACCTGGAACAGAACACCAACACAAAGTTCCCAGAAAAAAGATTCCTTGTAAAAACAAATTAGGTATAATATTTGTTAATTGGTGATTGGTAACCGGTTATTGGTAACTGGGTATTGAAATTATTTAACCAGTTCCTAAGGGACCAATTACTATTTAACCATTTACTATATTGTTTGTTAGGAGTAGTTATGTCAGGTCATTCTCACTGGGCGGGAATAAAACATAAAAAGGCCGTTATTGATGCCAAGCGCGGCAAGGTCTGGAGCAAGGTTGCTCGAATGATAATTGTCGCAGCCAAGTCCGGCGGCGACCCGGCTGCGAACTTGTCCCTTCGTTATGCCATCGACAAGGCTAAAGCAGCCAACATGCCAAAAGATACCATTGAAAAGGCGATCAAAAAAGGTACCGGCGAGCTGGAAGGAACTACTTTTGAAGCGATACTCTACGAAGGTTATGGGCCGGGCGGCGTAGCTATAATGGTCGAGGTGCTCACCGACAACCGAAATCGAACAGTGCCGGAAATCAAGAGAATTTTTGAAAAACATGCAGGCTCATTAGGTACGACCGGCTGTGTCAACTGGATGTTCAACAAGAAAGGGCTCATCACGGTCAGCACTGACAAGGCCGGCGAAGATCAGCTTTTAGAGCTTGCTTTATCTGCCGGCGCCGATGATATGGAAAATACAGGCAGTGTTTATGAAATAACCTGCGACCCGGATGCTTATGACGAATTAAAAAAGGCGTTGACAGAAAGAGAAATACCAATAGAGGTGGCTGAGATTTCTATGGTGCCGCAAAATATGGTGCCGATCAATGAAGCAAAAACAGCCAGGAAAATAATTTCCCTGATGGAGGCCCTGGAAGATCACGATGATGTTCAAAACACCTTTTCAAACTTCGACATCCCGGAGGACGTAATGGAGGGCATCTCGTGAAGATGGTAACTGATGATTGGTAATGGCGTAAGCCATGCTGTGCATTACAAGTTACAATTTACCAATTACAAGGAATTAAATACTGATTTTTTCAGAAAGCTCTTTCACCTTTTTGATTGCGAATTGGTATTTCTCTTCGCCGAGTCTGCTGACAATTTCCTTTCTTTCCGGATACATCATCTTAAACTGCTGGCGGAAACTGTCTTCAATCTCGATTGCCTTACTATATTGCTCAATAGCAGTATTTGTTTCGCCTAACTGTTCAGCGATTTGGGCCAGCTTAAAATGCAGCCGGTCTGAGCCGGGGTAAAGCTGTGTCGCCTTGAGGCACCAGTCATAAGCTTCTTGGGTCTGGCCGAGCAGCTCATAGACATCGCTTAGTTTCTCATAGTTTTTGAAATCAGCTTTGTTGCGAGCAATCGCCTGTTTAAAGCAAACTTCGGCATTTTTGAGAAGCCCAGTTTGTTTCTGGCCTGCCTGCACCTGTGGTGACGCAGGCACAGGTGCCTCGCTATATTGTTGCAGGTAAAGCCGACCATTCAGATTCATGGCTGTCGGGTCGAGCTTATCATATTCGCCGGCTTTAGCAAAAAGAGTATGTGCTTGCTGGAACTGTCCGACAGATAGAGCTTTATAAGCCTGCTGAATTATGTTGGCACTCTTGAATACTGGCAACCACGCGTAGTGAACAAAGGCTATCAATATTAAAATGCCTGCCGAAATACAGAATACAGAGGACAGAAGACGGAAAACAGACAACTGAGACTTCTGTCTTCTGACTTCTGTTTTCTGATTTCTGTTTTCTGCAATCATACAGGCTATTATCACCCAAAAGGTTGTATATACTCCCGGCTCGAAAATTGCATAGTCTATAAGATTATTCAAAAGCACACCGAGAATGACGCACCAGAGGATAGCAATAGAAATTTTCGATTTTCGATTGTCCATTTTCGATTTTTCGGATAAAGGAACGCTCAAGAGTAAAAATCCGGCAATGAATGCCAGAACCGGTGCAATATATATGGTTGATATCACAAAGATTTTTAGCTCCAAAGTATCGGCAGGCGTTTCCACCAAAATCAACGGTCTGATAAGCAGCAATGCAGCCGAGATAACAATCAAGTAGATTATGGTTTTCTGTTTTCTGTCCTCTGTCTTCTGTCCTCTGTCTTCTATTATGTGGGTCGGAAAAATCACTCTCCATAGTGGGATCAGAATCATAGCTAAGAACCCGACAAGGCCGATAGGACCAAATTGTGTCAAGATACTCAGCAGAAAATTATGAGGGTCTGCAACGGATTCGAGGGCTTCTGCAGGTTTGTAATGCGAATAGAAATGTTTGAAATTGCCTGGCCCAACGCCGGTAAATAAATGGTCGGCGTACATTTTGGCTGATGCCTGCCAGTACTGCCATCTAACCAACATACCCGTGCCGCCCGGCAGTCGTTTGTACTTCAATCCGTATGAAATGACCAGCCATCCGCATAAGGTGACTAACAGGAAGCATGCAATCAATATAACTTTTTTATGTGATTTGAGCCAGTTACCCAGGTAAAGATATGCAACAAGTAGAGCTGCGGCAAAGAGTAAGCCGATAATTGCGCCTTTACTTTTAGTAAGAATAAGACCGAGGATAATGATGATAAGCGCGGCACCACCGGTGAGAAGATATGGATTCAAATTTTTATTAGCCCCCAGTTTCACTGGGGGTTTTCCATTGTAGTTTTTTATTCTATCAATTAGTAAAATGAAAGCCACAAAGGCTGCCATCAATGCGAAGCATCCGGCGGAGTTTCGTGTTGTGAAAAAGCCGCGAATGCCTCTGGTATATAAACGATGTTCAAAAAGAAAATGCTGGAAGGTACCAGGTTCTATCCCGAGCGGTTCGAGCAGGATCTGCGGAACCTGTTCGTATTGTTCGATAGTTGCCTGGTTTGTGACCAGCAGTTGATAAATGCTCTCACAGGCGGATACTACGCCTAAGGCTCCAATGACACACAACACCAAATTGATTTTCGATGGACTGTCCAGTATTTGAACTAACAGAATCGCCATAAGCAGCGGAGCCAAAAGCATAACTACATTGGTTATAGCTAATCGTTTATCTGCTGCTGCAAAGCTGGCGATTATGGAAGCCGTGCAAAACAAAAGTAGTCCAAATTCAATGCCGCTGCCTCGGTATGAAAATCTCCTGCGGCAGAAAGCCGGCAAAAAGTAGAAAATACAGGAGAATATCAGTACCCCTGACACGGATAGGCTATAGACTATATCGCTTATATTACCAGGCAGGGAGGATGACAGCGCACCAGGGCCTTCGGTAAACGTAATGCGAAGCGCAAGAATGCAAAGGCAGAAAGTAAGTAAGATATATTCGACGATAGTTTGGCTTTTGCTTTTTGTTAAGGTCGAGTTAACCATTGCCTTAGTCATTTCTGGCGGTTGTTTCAAGAACAGCAATAATGGCTAATACCATAATTGTTTGAATAAAAATCAAAATTGCGCCGACCAGATTAACCTGATACAGAAAAGTTGCTCCGAGGCCGGTGCAGAGTGTAGCCAAATATAGTGCCAAAACTGTTTGCGTATCGGTTAGGCCGTGTCCTTTTAGCCGATGGGAGAAATGCTGAGTGTCGCCTATGAAGGGACTTTTGCCCTGGCTTATGCGTAAAAGTGTCACGCTGATAAAATCATATAGCGGTACAGCCATAACAACTAACGGCAGAAAAACCGAATACCATTGTCCGCTTTGTGCTTCGTGATAGTAGGTGGTGCGCAAGGTCAATAGTGCCACGAAAAATCCGACGACTAACGAACCGGCGTCACCCATGAAGATTTTGGCCGGTGGAAAATTAAAGACCAGGAAACCAAGCAACACTCCTATGAAAACAATTGCAAGGCCGCCGATAAAGACCTGGCCACTTGAAGCGGCAGCGAAAAATAGTATTCCGCTTGCTATGGCTGCAATACCCACTGAAGCCCCATCCATGTTATCGAGAAAATTAAAGGCGTTGATCATCAGGACTATCCAAAAGGCCGAGAGCACAGAGGCAATTATTCTATTTTCAATAAAAAGCTCGACCCTGACCTCGCCCCAAACAGCGGCTGCCATCGCAATTGCGAACTGAACAGCCAGCTTTAAAAATGGGCTGAGATGTTTTTTATCGTCCCACAAGCCGAGCACGAATAAAGCAGATATGCTGAGCAGTATGATTAAAAGCTCATCCGTTTTGCCTAAAAAATCGGAAGGATCGATATTGGCGGTTTGTGCTAACGAATCAATCCGGCTGGTTGCAAATTTTATCACAGCCGTGGCAGCCAGCATGAAAATTAAAAGCGTAGCAAAGATTGCTATTCCACCGCCCAGAGGGACGATTCTGCGGTTGTATCTATCAGCAACAGGATGTGCGACAAAACCGACACGGGAGGTCAAATTTTTTACAATCGCTGTAAAAAAAACCGAAAGGGCGAACGAGCCAAAAAATAAAGTTGCTGTTAATTTAATCAACATTACGATACCGAAGAACCAAAAAGTCGTGATTTCCACTTTTTGTGTTGGGCCTGTTGCTTTAATTGCTCCAATAATCTGGTTCTAACCTTCTCGAAGAATTCGAAATAGCATTCTTGCCTATAATCCAGATAGGTGTATGGCAGAGGACGCCAATATCCTTTGTCGAAAATAAGAGTAACCTCAGCATACATTTTTTTGCCGATATATATACGATGCGAGTAGTTTTTTGTTGAGGCTAAAATGAGCTTGGAAGGCTCAATTATCCCCGGATCCAGATTGACCGGCCTGGGTAGCGGGACTTTTAGCCTTGCAGCTAACTTTTGTTCGAGCTTGTTTGTCTTATGTTTTATTCTGAACAGGTTACCCGGATTGATCAACCGTTCGATGCTGACGAATTGCCGAAGGATATTTGAGCCGGTCTGTTCTTGATAATATTTGGTGTGGGTGAATGGCCATATCTCACTTGCCAGGTCAACCTTGTCGAACTTGTCTTCTATTAGCTCCATCGCAGCGAGCAGAGACTTTCGGTCGGCGGCTAAAATGCCGATAATGAGCTTTACCGGTTTAGGATTTTTCAGTTTCCACATTCTGTATGTTTGTGTCAACTGGTACATGGGTAACACTTTAAACCGGGAACATAGGTAACAGGTTATAAGGACTTAGGACTCTTGGTTGCTGGGGTTAACCCCAGCAACCAACGCGTGGCTCTTGGCCGCCGTAACCTGCCATCTTCGATGATCAACAGTTCCCAGTTCATAGTTACAATACCACAATCGACTCCTATCTTCCTCTATCTGTTCAATGCCGATATATTTTCCGCTAAGACATTCGGTCACAAAAAACCTTCTGCCACAATAGTACACGTCGCCATGTTCTAAGACGCGGCAGACTTTCATCTGTTCAGGATAACTCACTTCAGGCTCTTTGGCGGGATAAAAACGTGCGGAACTCTTGTAATGGCTCGCCGGCGTGTGCTTATCAAGCGCCTCATGAGGTCTATCCTGGTTGTACTCAATGCCGAACAAGTCAAACCGCTTCTGCTGCTCGCCGAGAGTTAATGCCGCAGGATTGGCTGTGTGTTTTTTGAGGGTCTTGTGC